>Ga0224512_10000596_pt1 | contig 37436 bp, 32 predicted proteins | sample SF_May12_sed_USG_4_FD_169103 | JGI IMG/M metagenome (GOLD analysis project Ga0224512, IMG submission 169103) | Sediment microbial communities from San Francisco Bay, California, United States - SF_May12_sed_USGS_13 | ecosystem: Environmental > Aquatic > Marine > Sediment | place: USA... | reverse complement strand
ACATCCAGGATTCATCGCGCGCGGCTACAACATCGTCATCAGGAAGACGTGGGACAGGAGCGTGAACGGGTCCGCGAATATCCTGAGCAGTGACGTCTTGGACAGTACCGACCTGTCGCTCGGGGGTGATGGATTCGCGCCAGCGGGAGGAGCGTGACGTCAGCCCACTCGCACCACCAACTTCCCGACGCTCTCCCTGGACTCCATGAATCGATGGGCTTCAGGGAGCTCCTCGAAAGCGAAGACCCGACCGACGACCGGCCGCAGACCGTGCCGAGCGGTGAACGTTGTGAGCGCCGACCAGATGCTCATCATCCGTTCCTCGTCGGGCAGCAGATACCCGATGTGCGTCGCCAGCACCCCGATCGACGCCTCGGCGGCGTGTTTGATGTCGAGCCGCGGCGCTCCTCGCCAGGCCCGCCACCAGGAGAGTGGATTCCAAAGCGAGTAGTCGAGGCCTGCGTAGCCCACGACGACCAGACGTCCGAAGTGGTCCAAGCGCGAAAGACACACATCGAAGACCTCGCCCCCAACGACCTCGAGAACCACGTCGAGCCGGCCGTCGGGTGCAGCCTCGGCGAGACGCGTCTCGAACCCGGGCGAGCCGTAGCTCGCCGTCGAGGCCGCGCCCAACGACGCGACCGTGCCGAGCTTCTCGTCGCTTCCGGCCATGCCGACCACATGGCACCCGTGCGCGGCCGCGATCTGCACGGCCGCGGTCCCGACGCCCCCGGCGGCCGCCGTGATGCCGACTCGATCGCCCGGCCGGAGCCGCGCCATCTCCATGAGCGCCACCCAAGCAGTCATGAAGTTCACGCCGAACGCGGCATTCTCGTCGAGGGAGAAACCCTGAATCGAGCGAAGAGCGCGTCGCGAAGGGAGCGCGATGCGCTCGGCGTAGGCACCGAATTGCATGCCACAGAGCACGACCTCGCCGATCCGGGCGGGCGATATGCCGGCCCCGACCTCCACGATCGTCCCGACCGCCTCCATGCCCGGCACGTAGGGTCGTTTCGGTGCCCAACCGTAGAGCCCCTTCCGGGACAGAACCTCCGCATAGTTGACCCCGATGGCGTCTACCTCGACGATCACTTCGCCGGCTGCCGGCACCGGTGACGGCACGTGGGTGAGCTGGAGCACCTCGGGTGCGCCCGTTCGGGTTAGCCTCCAGGCACGCATGTCATTCGACTCCTCTTGAGCAACGGAACTGGAGCATTGCCTGAGACGGTACGATATGAGTTTCCTCTTTGCGCTCGACAGTCTGTGACGACGGAGTCCAACCGCTCGATGTTCCTCGCCTCACGCGTAGCAGGCGGTGGTGCGATTCCCTCGCTCGTACTCGCCGCCCTCCTCTGCCTGTCGGCGCTCACGTTTCCGGCCGCGGGTCAGGAGCAGGACGATGGCGAGCGCCGGTGGTGGAACCTCGGGACGGAAGCCTCGGAGCATGATCGCCTCATCTTGGGAATGTGGACGATCCACATCAACCACATGGATGAAGGCTGGAGCAACAACGGGGCCGTCGTGGCAATCCATCGGGGCTTCTATGGGGCGACTTTTCGCACGACTCACGGTCCCCGGGCGATCTCGTTCGGAGTGGAACGGTCATGGGCGACCGGCACGGCTGAGAGCCTGGGGGGCATGTTGGGATTTCGCGCCGGCCTCGTATACGGCTACGACGGACGACTGGGCTGGGTCGCCGAGAAGACCCCAGTGCTCCCTTTTATCCAGCCGCTCGTGCATTTTCGTGCGGAACGCGTATCCGTCGATTTGACTTATACATGGGTGGTCATCTCCATCGCCGCCAGCGTTCATTTCTGATGGGGTTTTCACCGGCGCGGAGGGACCATGGAGTCGTGGATACCGAGGCTGTTGTGGTTGGCCCGTATCGGGCTTCTGTCAGCCCTGGGCTTCTCCCTGTTCGTCTTTCTGGTTCAGCGGTGGCTGGCCTATCCCGGAGTCTTCCGGCAAGCGCCGCGCCGTGAGGCCACGGCGCCCAGGGGGGTGGAGCAGCGCTGGCTCGCACTCCCCTCCGGCAGCGTCGAAGCTTGGCTCTTTCCCGCCGAAGGACCCGGGCCGCGTCCAGCGGTCATCTTCGCGCACGGGAACGGAGAGCTGATCGACGATTGGCGTGGCGAGATGTCGGACCTCGCGAACCATGGGCTCGTCGTCTTGGCAGTCGAGTTTCCCGGTTACGGCTTCTCGCAGGGAAAGCCGTCACGGGCGACGATTCAGGAGACCTTCTCAGCGGCGTTCGACAGTCTACGCGCAGATGGGCGAGTCGACCCGGATCGGATCGTGGCATACGGCCGGTCCATGGGAGGCGGCGCTGCCGGCGACCTCGCTTTGAACCGTCCAGTCGCAGCCCTCGTGCTGCAATCGACCTTCAGCTCTGCGATGGCGGTGGCGCGCTCGATGCTCGTGCCCGGACTGCTCGTCAGGGACCGGTTCGACAATCTCGCGGCCGTGCGCCGTTACGACGGCCCGGTCTTGTTGATGCACGGTCTGCGTGACGACGTCGTACCGTTCGCTCACGCGGAAGCGATCGCAGCCGCACGGGCGGGCCTCCAGATCACCCGGATCGATTGTGCACACAATGACTGTGCTGGGGCATGGCCCGAGATTAGGGGCCACCTGTTGGCGTTTCTCGAGCGCGAGGGGGTTGTCGAGCCCCGGCCCCTGAGCGCGCCCGACGTATGATCAACGACCCACCGAGAATCACAAGGAGATCACGATGCTTGATGAGACGACACGCCGCGGCTTCGTAGGCGGCACGGCCGCCGCAGCGATCGGCCTGGCTCTTCCCCGCCACCTCGGCGCAGCCACGGCGTCCCGAGCCCCCCAGGTCAGCCCCGAAGCGAGGCTCCGGGAGTTGGGAATCGAGCTGCCCTCTACGCCCCGTCCAGTGGCCACGTACGTGCCAGCGGTGACGGTGGGGAACGTGTTGTACGTGGCGGGGCATACGCCACGGCTCCCAGACACGTCACCCGGTTTTCAGGGCAAGGTCGGGGCGGACTTCACGGTGGACGACGGCCGCGCGGCGGCCCGGCAGGTCGGTCTGAATGTACTCGCCACCATTCGCGGGCATCTGGGGAGCTTGGACCGCGTCTCCCGGTTGATCCGGACGTTCGGGATGGTGAACTGTGCGCCCGACTTCGGTCAGCAGCCGCAGGTCATCAACGGCTTCAGCGACTTCATCGTCGAAATCTTCGGCGAGGAAGCCGGAAAGGGCACGCGCGCGGCGGTCGGCATGAGCTCACTCCCTTCCGGAATGGCCGTGGAGATCGAGACGTACTGGGAAATCCGCACATGATCTGACTCGCCGGGTCAGCGTGTTCCGGGCGGCCTCAACTCGTTCCACCTGCGAACGAAAGCAACCGCCGCGGTGACCATGGCCTCGGTGTCGAGGCGCCCTCGCTCGGCCGTCCCTTCGGCCGGGTCGCGTACGCCCCATACGCCGGTGCTCGACATCTCGGCAGCCGAGGTTCTCTTACCCGTCGCCGCGTCCTTGAGCCCCTCGGCGAGGAAGACCGCGAGCGCCGTCGGATCGCCGGATATGACCGATGGCAGCATCGCTTCCATGTGCGCCGGGAGCGTCAGCTCGGCCGGAACCGCGGCGTCGAGATCGACGAGCCGGGGAATGAGGTACAGCGAGCTCGAGGTCTCGCCGGTTCCGCCGTGGCGATCGAACATCGGCGGCTGCGGATCTGGTTCCACGGTAGTGCGCGGTCTGAACGGCCCGAGCACCGCTCCGAGATCGACCGCGATACCCTCGGTTTCCTGATTGATGCGGTCGACGATGAATCGGGTGATGGCGGCGTTGCCCCCATGCGCGTTCATGATGAGGAAGCGTTTGAAACCGTGCCGCATGAGGCTCTTGGCCGCCTCCACGTAGACCTCTTGAATCAGCGGCGACGGCAACGTCACCGTGCCTTCGAAGCCCATGTGGTAGGGCGACTGCCCTGGGAGCAGAATCGGCGCGACGAGGACATCGACCTGCTGCGCGATGAGCTTCGCGCGCTCCACTCCGTTCAGGTAGTCGGTGCCGATCGGCAGGTGCAAGCCGTGCTGCTCGAGCGACGCCACGGGAATGATCACCATATCCGAACGGGTGAGCAGATCCTGGACCTCCGGGACGGTCATGTGAGGGAGGTAGTTGCGGACCTTCTGCACCGGCGGCAACGGGGACTCCTGGGCAGCGACCGGCATCCACGTCGGCAGGACGAGCGAGAGCCCCACGAGCGTAAGCCCAAGGCGCGGGAGCCCCCACACCCTCGCCCCGGCGACCCCGCGTGCGACGCCGCTCACGAGATCCCGTTCGCCTCTTTCCAGGCGTCGTATCTCATGCGGAGCGTGCGAACCGGATTGGCGTCCTCCGTCGGCAGCGTGTTGGTCGGCACCACCATCAGGTACAGGGAATAGTCTCCGTCGTTGTAGGGAGCTTCCATCGACTCCGGATGGTCGGCAGCGAAGTCGCCGAGAGCGTCGTCTGGATCCGCGGCGAGGAGGTAGGAAACGTGCGCGGTCTTGCCGTTGCACGGCGCGGCTTCGGGAAGCGGCTCCGACTCACACGTGCACCTACGGTCGCCACCACGAGCGTCGGCAACCTCCATGGCCAACATGACCCGGTCGACGATGTCACCCGGTCCGTGCTGCATGATCGTCGCGGCCGCCGTTAGCGCCTCCTCGGTGGCAATGATGTTGCCCTGCACCGACCAGATGATGCCGTCGTCCGATTCTCCTTGGAGATCCATCGACACGGCGCCGTTGCCCTCTCCGGAACGGCCCGCGGTGCGACCCTGCATGTCGATGATGCCGAATTGGCGGCGCTCGATGTTCGGGTCGGCCTCGAGCAGACGAATGATCTGGGATGGATCGGTGCCACGAACGAGTTCGCCATAGATGAGCTTCTGGTTCTCGTGTGTCCGGTCCACGCCGGCCTGAGCGGCCGCCACACCCACGCCCGGCACGACGATCGCCTGCAGGAGCTTGAGTTGGTTCGGTGCGGTGGCCGCGCACGTCGCCGAGGAGATCACTATCCTTCCCGTCGCCCGATCGATCGCGATGATCGACCAGGTGGCCGAGGCCGACGCCGGTACCAGCAGGAGAATGACCAAAGCCATCGAGGCGATTCGTTTCACGGTTCCCCCTACCCGGTGCGGGTGTAGTCACGGAGTCGCTGAAGCTGTGCTTCCTTGCCCAGCACGATCATCACGTCCCCGGACGAGAGCTTCGTGGCGGGGCCGGGATTGTAAATCTGCGCGGCACTCCCTGTCGATGACTGCAGGGCGATAACCACGAGTCCGGTGTGCTCGGGAATCGACGCCTCGCCGAGCGACTTGCCCACGAGTGGGGAGTCCTCGGGGATCGTGGCCTCCTCCAATCGGAGGTCCATTCCGGGTCCCACGATCGCGCTGTCCAGAAAGCTGACCACATGCGGTCGCAGCAACGTAGACGCCATCCTGATGCCGCCGGTGAGCGTCGGGGAGATCACGTGGTCGGCACCGGCTCGCTTGAGCTGCCGCATCGATTGCTCGTTGTACGCGCGTGCCACGGTGGTGAGCGTCGGGTTCAGCTCACGCGCCGTGAGACAGACCAGCAGATTGTCACCATCGTCCGCAAGGCAGGCCGCGAGTCCCCTCGCGGTCCCGATCTGTGCCTCGTCGAGCGCTCGCTCGGTCGTGGCGTCGGCGCACAGAATCAACAGATCGGGATCCTCTTCCTCGAGTGCCTGCGCCCGGTCGGCGTCGACCTCGACGACCACCACCGGTTTGCCCGCTCGCCTCATTTCGGAAAGCACCATTCGGCCGACACGGCCAGCTCCACAGATGACGTAGTGTCCTTCGATCTCTCCGAGTTGCTCCATCTTGAGGCGCCTCCTGAGAACGCCACCCAGATCCAATTCGACGATGAGCGCTGTAATGAGGGCCCACCAGATGCCCAAACCGGTCACCCCGAGCGCGATCACGACCAGGGTAAATGTCCGGCCAGGGGGGCTCAAAGGGTGCACCTCCATGAAACCCACGGACGTGACGGTGGTGACGGCCATGTACAGAGACTCGAACCACCCCCAACCCTCGATGAGGTGATACCCGACGGTCGCAATGAGGAAGAGAATCGCGAAATACGCCGTGGCCCCGGCGAAACGGCGGACGAAGGGCTGAATGGTCTCTGCGAAGGAAAGCGCGGAGTGGATCGTGACGTTCCGCGATCTAGCCGTCGTCACTGGCTCCCCGCTCGGCCGCATCGTTCGTCACGGCCGGCTGACGAGAGGCTTGAGGCATCAGACGGACCTCCATGGGACCGGTCAGCTGATCGAGCACGGGTGCGATCGACGAGAGCGTGTTGGCGAGGCGGCGATTGGCTTCCTCGATGGCGGCCATGTTCTGCTCGAGCCTAGCCGTCGTGCCCATCACGTTTTGGCCGAGATCATTCACGTTCTGCCCCAGGTCATTCACGTTGTGCCCGAGCTGCTCCATGGTCTCGTTCACCGACTCGATGGACACCTCCATGCCCCGGCTGATCCTGGCGGAAGCCTCGTTGAGACTCTGTAGGCCGCGGCGGACCGTATACGTGAACTCGTCCATTTCCGTCGATAGGGTTTCGAGATGACTCCGCACCAGCTCGTCGATCTCGTTCATCGACGGGCCCTGCTGGACGACCGGCGGAGCGGCCGTGACGACTTCCTGACGCTCAGCGGACGCTTCCGCCATCACCTGCAGGCCGAGCTCCTCCAGCCTGGTGATGAAGCGCTCCTCTCGACCCTGCACGGTCGAGCTGACGACGTTCGCCACCAGACCCGCGAGCAAGCCGAGGAGGGTCGTGTCGAAGGCGAACGAGAGGCCCGATGCCACATTCCCGAGCTCCTGTGTGACGGCGTCGATCTCGTCGATGCTCACGTTCGTCGTCAGGAAGTCGGAGAAGCCTCCGACAGCCAGACTGATGCCCAGCACGGTACCGATGAAGCCTAGAATCGGCATGGCCCAGATGAACAGCTTCACGGCCCGATAGCTGGAGGCCGCCGAGTCCGCATCCACATCCGTCTGGTGTCGAACCAGCTCGTGTGCGCGCTGCGCGTCGACGGTGTGGAGGTGTCGGAGCAGCCAGAGCATGCGACGTCCCACGGGTCGGGCGAGCAGGCCCCGATCCCAGGTCCTCAGACGCTGCAGCGTCGCCAGACTCGGCTCCTGAGAGACGTACGCAGGGAGCTGCTTGACCTCTCTGCGGCTGAAGTCGCGCTCGTTGGCAAGCGCCGTGCGCAGCTTCAAGAGCAGATCCGTGAGCGTCCAGATGAACACGAACGCGATGAGCGCCGGTACAATGCCCATGAACCAGCCGCCCGCCGGCCGGAAAAGCCGGAAGAAGTACGAGTCCGTAGGGATCGTCGTGTTCAGCAGCTGCTGCATGACGAGGCTCAGCAGCAACGCAGTGACCACCGGCAGTACGCCGGCTGTGCCGGAGATGGTCGGCCGGCGGACCGGGGGACGCACAGGCCCTGGTACGCCCGCCACAGGTGGGACCGTCCCCGGCGGCGGCTGCGCGGGCGCCGAAGCCTCCACGCGTACCTTCGCGGACCGGTCTTCGCCTCCCGCGTCCGACGTCAGCTCCACGCCGCACTCGTCGCAGGTCGTCTGATCGGGCGCCGTGGTGGCGCCGCATCTCGGGCATTGGCCCATCACGAACCTCCAGGTGTGTCCGGCCCGCGCCGGTGTGCAGGGGGTGTCATCGCTCAGGCTTCACCAGCGCGGAGGTCTTGGAACGAAGCAAATCGGTCGGCGACCCGCCCGCCAACGTATGCGTGAAGGGAAACTCTATCGTCTTGGGACTCCATAAGACGGTGAAGCCGTCGTCGAGCGCCATATCCCGAGCCCTCCGAAACTCGGACACGCCCGAGCTATCGACCTCGAAGGAGATCCAGTGGTCGTCGGGATCGAGATCGGCGAGGAGGGCCGCGAAACGCGACGAGCGGTTCAGTTGATGGAGGCTGTCCCCGACCGCACCATCTCGCATGTCGACCACCAGCGCGAGCGTCCGGAGAGGATCGCCGAACACGGCGAAGCGGTCGTCATAGCTGAGCGAGTACTCGAAATAGCGGTCGGATGTCGGACGTGCGTTCGCCTGTGCCACGAAGACTGGGACGTCGTCGGAGCCGACGATCGAGAAGCCGCTGAGGAGCTGATTCAGCGGCTGGCGCGCGTCGAGGGGCCGAACGGTCCCGCTCTCGGCGATCACGATCACGGCCTCGGTGCCGGGAAGTGCACCCCGGTTCACCGGGATCGGTGCCTCGTACGCGGCGGAGCCCAACTCCAGAACCGTATAGATCACCAAGAAAAGCATCACGCCCACAAGACAGGAAAGGATGTCCATGAGCGAGTCGAGGTCGAGAAGCCCCGAGCGGTCGCGCTGCCGTGGCGGCCGATACATCGGCCTATCGCACCTGGAGGCGTCGGAGGTCCTGATCGATCGGCTCGGGGACGACGTCGACGCCCAAGAGCTCCAGATAGCCGCGAACCTCTGGCAGCGTCCTGAAGCCGCTCGGGCGAACCAAGAGAATCACGAAACGGTTACCGTCGAGCGACGCCGCCGACAGTTCCCGCCCAACGGGCGAGCCGGCGAGCACGGTGAAGATGTAGTTGTATGTCTGGTCGAACGTCGGAATGCTGCGGAGATCCTGGTCGAACACGACGCTCTCCTCGGAGGGCAGGAGCGTCAACTCGGCACCGTCCCACTCGATCCACGTCGGGAGACGGCCTCCCATGGATCCTGCGTAGTCGTCGCTGATGTACTCGACGGCCCGGTCGGCACCGAGCGAGACGACCGCCACGGTCGCGAGAACGAACACCATCACGCCGAGGGTGCACGCGAGGATGTTGAACATGGGGAAGAGTGACACCCCCTCCTCGCTGTTGTCCTGCAGGTTGGCCATGGCGGCGACGCCGGTCCGAGGGTCAGAGAAACGAGCACGCGGATGTGAACGTACGACGAAGCCGACGAAACACTCAACCGGGGAAGGCACCGCGATGAGTGGCCAGCCTGCACCGGGTCGCGGTCAATCCCGGAGGTAGTGACAGCCGAGGCTGACCGGATTCCTTCGGGCGGCCTCGGCGACGCTGCGGGCGGTCACGATTCCATTGCGTAGCTCGAGGAGCGGCCGACTCAAGCGAGTGGAGCGGTAGAATTTCTCGATCCGATGTCCGAGGTACCCGAGATCGTCGCAGGCACGCTTGAGGCGCTTACCGGTCCGGACGATGCCGGCGTAATTCCACATCGTGTGCCGAATCGAGTTCCAATCTTGTCGGAAGAGCACCGGGTCGACCTCGTCCTCACACCCGGCCGAATCCCAGGGTGGAATCCGCTCGTAGACAGGCGCCAACCCCGCGCTCCGCCCGGCCTCCACGTCACGCAGGCACGCAGTCCCGGCCTTCCAACCCCAGACCAACCCCTCGAGGAGCGAGGTCGACGCCAGACGGTTCGCCCCGTGAAGACCGGTGCAGCTCACTTCTCCGACGGCGTACGCCCCGCGCACGTCGAGGACCTTACCGTCGAGATCGACGAGCACACCTCCACACGCGTAGTGCGCGGCGGGGACGACGGGGATGGCATCGCGCGCAAGGTCGAGGTGCCGGCGACGCAGGAACTCGTAGATCTGCGGGAAACGGGCCGGGATGTCGAGACCGTCCGTGTGGTGATTGGCAAGATCGAGATACACGCACGGATGTCCCGTCACGGCCATCTCCTCGTGGATCGCACGGGCCAGCTCGTCGCGCGGAGCGAGTTCCATATCGTCCGGTGCATACCGCCCCATGAACCGCTCGCCATGGGAGTTGAGCAGCCACGCGCCCTCGCCGCGGACGGCCTCCGAGATGAGGAAGCGTTCGCCTTCTGCGGAGAAGAACGCCGAGGGGTGGAACTGCACGTACTCCAGATTGCGGATCGGCAGCCCTGCACGAAACGCCATCGCCATGCCGTCGCCGGTGGCCGACGGCGGATTCGTGGTATGCAGGTAGATCTGCCCCAGGCCTCCGGTCGCCAGAACCGTGCAGCGAGCCAGGACCGTCTTGACCTCACCCGTCTTCTCGTCGAGGACGTAGGCGCCGAGCACCCGATCAGGCGTGTACGCGCGCGAGGGGTCGGGATCGTGGTGTGAGCGCGTGATCAGATCGACCGCCATGTGCGCGGATACGACCTCGATCCGCTCATGCGCGAGGAGCGCGTCGGTCAGCTTCCGCTGTATGGCGTGCCCGGTGGCGTCTCCGACGTGGAGGATACGGCTGCGGGAGTGCGCCGCTTCGACACCCATCGCCATCGCTCCGTCCGGCCCCCGATCGAACGGCACGTCGAGTCGACCGACGAGCAACTCCATGACCAGGTCCGGGCCGAGCTCCGCGAGCTGACGCGCCGCGTCGGGCCACCCGATGTGATCGCCCGCCTTCAGGATGTCTTCCACGAGCAGTTCGGGAGGGTCCTCCTCACCCTCCGCGACGATCCCCCCCTGGGCCCACTCGGTCGCCGTATTCCGTGGATCGGCCGACTTGACGACTGTCAGGACGTCGAGCCCGTTGTCGGCGGCCTTGAGCGCGCACGTGCCTCCCGCGATGCCACCGCCGATCACGAGGAGATCGACGACGTGGGCGGAGCCGCTCAACCAGCGGCCTCCCGAACCTGGCGTTGTAGCCTCGCCAGGATCGCACTCATCCCCCGCAACCTCAGCGGCGAAACGACCTCTCCGAGCCCCATCGTCGAATAGAAGTCGGGTGGCACATCGAGCACATCTTGGACCTTCGCGCCCTCGAGGCCCTCGTAGAGGATGCCGGCAAACCCGCGAACGGTGGGGCTCTCCACCGGGGCGTCGAAGAACAGGTGCACACCGTCCTGCTCATCGACACGGGTGGCCAGAAAGAACGGCGTTTGGCACTCGTGCACCTGCTCGAGGGCAGACCGGTCCTCGTTGAACTCGGCCGGAAGCGGCGGGACCTTGTTCGCGTACTGCAGCAGCGCCTGGACCCGGAGATCTTTCGGAGCCCGCTCGAACCGGGACACGACTTTGGCCAGCGACGGTGGGACGCTCATGGCTCCAGGCTACCGCCCCCGAGGGCTCCGGTTCCACGCCTTGAACCCACTCGGAGCACGCGGGTAGTCAGCACTCCCGACCCGAGCCGTCAGACGGGTGCGGGTCCTCTAGACGACCCCCTGAACGACCGGAGGCACCCATGTCCGTACCCGCCGATTCGAACCCCAGGTTCGATCAATACGCTCGCGGCGACCGGCTCGTCTCGTCCGATTGGCTCGCGGAACGCCTCGACGACCCCGAAATCGTGGTTGTGGAGTCCGATGAAGACGTCTTGCTCTACGACACCGGCCACATCCCGGGGGCGGTGAAGGTCGATTGGCACATGGACCTCAACGACCCGCTCACTCGCGACTATCTCAACGGTGAGAAGTTCGCCGAGCTCATGTCGGCCAAGGGCATCGGTCGCGACACGACGGTGGTCTTCTATGGGGACAACTTCAACTGGTGGGCGGCGTACGCGCTCTGGGTGTTCACGCTCTTCGGGCACCCCGACGTTCGATTGCTCGACGGGGGCCGCAAGAAGTGGGTCGACGAAGGGCGTGACATGACGACCGACGCCACCATGCGACCGCGCGCCGACTACCCCGTGGTGCAGCGTGACGACTCGAAGATCCGCGCGTTTCGCGATGAGGTGACCGCCCATCTAGAGAGGAAGGGTCGACTCGTCGACGTCCGCTCGCCTCAAGAGTACAAGGGCGAGCTCCTCCACATGCCGGACTACCCGCAGGAGGGCGCTCTGCGAGGCGGCCATATCCCGGGCGCGGCTAGTGTCCCCTGGAAGCGCGCCGCAAACGACGACGGCACCTTCAAAGACGCGGACGAGCTCCGCGCGATCTACGAGGAGGAACAGGGCCTCACCCCTGACGACGACGTCATCGCATACTGCCGGATCGGCGAACGCTCGAGCCATACTTGGTTCGTCCTGCACCACCTCCTCGGCTATCCGAAGGTGCGCAACTACGACGGGTCGTGGACGGAGTGGGGCAACCTCGTCGGCGCCCCCATCGAGAAATAGCGTGCCTCCATTGAAGCTCGGGTGGTTGATCGGCGGTCAGTCATGCAACTGACGGTCGCCCTCGTGGGCCTGGGCGTCGTCGTCGTCGCGATGACCTTGCTCTGGGCAGTCAGCGTTTGGAAGAAGGACGCGAGCATCGTCGATCCGTTCTGGGGGCCAGGCTTTCTCCTCGCGGCACTGACCTACTTCTTCGTCGACGGCAGCTACGGTGACCGAGGCCGCCTCGTCGTCGTGCTCGTCGCGGTGTGGGCGATCCGGTTGGGCTACTACCTCCTCATTCGGAATCGTAAGGAGGGTGAGGACAAGCGGTATCAGCAGATGCGCGAGGCGAGGGGCGCCGCGTTCTGGTGGCAGAGCCTCTTCACGATCTTCTGGCTCCAGGCCGGACTTCTGTGGATCATCTCCGCGCCCCTCTTCGCGGGAATCGTGAGCGACGGGCCGCTCGGCCCGTGGGATGCCGCGGGCGCCCTCCTATTCGCCATCGGTCTCTCCTTCGAGGCGGTCGCGGACGCTCAGTTGGCCCGCTTCAAAGAGGACCCCTCGAACCGCGGCCGCGTCCTCGACACGGGCTTGTGGCGCTACAGCCGCCACCCCAACTACTTCGGCGAAGCCGCCCTCTGGTGGGGCTTCTTCCTCTTCGCGGTCGCTGCGGGGGCGTATTGGGCCGTGATCGGCCCAATTACGATCACCTTCCTCCTTCTCAAGGTGTCGGGCGTCACGATGCTCGAGGAAAACCTCAAGAGCTCGCGACCCGGATACGAGGACTACGTCAAGCGCACTTCGGCGTTCATCCCCTGGCCTCCGAAGTCCGAGGGGTAGCCGAGCCATCGACCCCCAACGAGTCCTTCGCGAGACGTTCGGCTTCGACACGTTCCGGCCAGGCCAACGGGAGGTCATCGACGCGGTGCTCGCGGGGCGAGACTGCATCGCTGTGATGCCCACGGGTGCGGGCAAGTCGCTTACCTACCAGCTTCCGGCACGCATGCTCGACGGGACCGTACTGGTCGTCTCGCCGCTGATCAGCCTCATGAAGGATCAGGTAGATGCACTACGCGAGCTCGGCTTCGCCGCCGTGGAGATCAACTCCACGCTCGATTGGCAGGAGCGCCAGTCCCGACTGGACGCCCTCCGACGGGGTGAGTACGAGCTCGTCTACCTCGCGCCAGAGGCTCTCGACGGTCGCCTGCGCGACTTCGTGGAGGGGTGTCCCATCGCGCTCATGGTGGTCGATGAGGCACACTGCATTTCGCAGTGGGGGCACGACTTTCGCCCCTCGTACCGACGACTCCGCGGCCTCAAGAACGAGTTGGACGTTCCGGTGCTCGCGCTGACCGCCACCGCGACCCGGCCGGTCGCCCGTGACATCCTTCGACAACTCGGCATGTCCAAGCCCGCGGGCTTCAAGGGCTCCTTCTTTCGGTCGAACCTCGAGATCGGGTGCCGAAAGAAAGGCACGGGTAACACGCGGAAGGAGATTCTGACCCTCGTCCGGCGACGCGCGGGCGATTCGGGAATCGTCTACTGCCTGAGCCGTAAGGCGGTCGAGCAGACCTGCGACTTCCTCGCCAGAAATGGGGTGCGCGCGCGTCCCTATCACGCCGGTCTCGAGGCCTCCGAGCGCCGTGCGAATCAGGAGGCATTTCAGCGCGACGAGATCGACGTCATCGTCGCGACCATCGCCTTCGGCATGGGCATCGACAAATCGAACGTCCGATTCGTGATCCATCGTGACATGCCGAAGGACGTCGAGTCGTGGTATCAGGAGATCGGCCGGGCCGGACGCGACGGGCTCCCGAGCGACTGCTTCCTCTTCTATTCGTGGGCCGACGTGAAGATGCACGAGCGGTTCCTCGACGACATCGACGATCCCGAGATCTGGCACCAGAAGCGGCAGAAGACCGTCGACCTCTTCCGCATGATCGAGGCGAGCAGGTGCCGGCATCAGATGATCCTCGCGCACTTCGACGAGATCATGGCTCCGTGCGGCAGCTCGTGCGACGTATGCACCGGCACCGGCCCGGCCGACCTGGCGGCCGAGACGTTGGCGACGCTCGGGCCGCTCGCCGCAACCCGCTCGACCTCGCGGGCCCCATCGGACGCGCCCACGCTCGATGCCGTGGAAGAGGCACTCTTCCAACGGCTGCGGACACTTCGAAAGGAGCTCGCCGATCGACAGCAAATGCCCGCGTACATCGTGTTCAGCGACCGGTCTCTCGTCGACATGGTCCGGCTCCGGCCGTCGAACGAGCAGGAAATGCTCGCCGTGTCCGGCGTAGGACCGGCGAAACTCGAGAAGTACGGGCGAGCATTCCTGGACCTTCTCAGCGAGGCGAGCTGACCGAGTCTGCCGGAGACGCCCGCGTTCCAGGAGGCTTATGGGTAATCCGCGAATTCCTCCCGGAGCGCGGGCTCGAGCACTGACGGCGGAAGAACGCGCGCTACGCCCCGCCCGCTCCCATCGCCTCCGCTCGGATCGCCTCCCGGTCGATCGCCGTCCCGCGCAGGTACACCGCCTCGATCCTCCGCGTGTTGCGGATGTCGTCGAGCGGGTCGGCGCCGAGCACGATGAAGTCCGCGCTCATGCCGGGCGCGATTGCGCCCACGTCGTCGAGCTCCATGAGCGCCGCCGAGCTGCTCGTCGCGGCTACGATCACGTCCGCGGCACTCATGCCGGAGCGCACCATGTCTTCCATCTCATGGTGCACCGCCCAGGGTGTGCTCCCGTCCGTTCCGAACGCGATCGTAATCCCCTCGTCGTCGAGACGCGCGAGATTGCGCGCCTGGATTCCAAACGCCTCTTGAACGGCGGGCCGAGCCTGCTGCCCGTCCTGCATCTCCTGAACCCGCTCGGGCGGCAGCGTGCTGATCCACGTCATGTCCACGGGTACGCCTGGTCCTGGAAGGTTCGGAACGAGCACCACGTTCGGGCGCTCGAGCCACAGGCCGATCACCTCGTCGTCGACGTCCCCATCGCGGATACCGTGTGCGAAAGCGTCGATCCCCGCGCGGAGTAGCCCCTTGGCGTCTTCGAGTCGGAAGATGTGGGCGGTGACCTTCAGATCGTGAGCGTGCGCCTCGTCGATCACTGCGCCGTAGAGATCGGGCGAAAGTCGCTCGTACTGCCCGCCCCGGTCGTCGACCCAGATCTTCACGATATCGGCGTCCTGCGAGGCGAGCTCTTGAACGGCGGTTCGCGCTTCGTCCGGCGTCGTAACCCAGTAGGGTACCTCGGACCGCCCGGGCTCGGGCCCGGTAATGCCCCTTCCGGCGGTGAACGAGCGGGCACCGTCTTCGACGGAGACACCCGCCATCTCGAACGCGGTCGAGCCCTCGTCCAGTCCGAGGCTCACCACGGTACCGGCCCCGTAGTATGCCATGTGTCGAAGCTGCTGCGCGCGCTCCGCCGCGTCGGAGGAAAGATGGATGTGCGCGTTCACGATCGCGGGGATGACGGTTCGACCCGCGAGATCCACGACGGTCGCGCCGACGGGAACGTCCTCGTCGGCCATCGCTCCTACCTGCGTGAATCGATCGCCGTCCACGACGAACACAGCGTCGTCGATCACCTCACCCGTTCCCGTGATGAGCCGGGCACCCTCGAAGACGGTGACGTCCGCGGACGCCACCTGGTCGGCGCCGCCGCACGCTGTCAGCACGGCCAGCGACAGGCATCCCGCGAGGAGTTGCGGGGTCGAAGCGCTGAGTCGAGTGCGAGGTCGACGGGTCATCAAGCGGTGCATGGTATGCTCCCGGTGTTCGGTTCTGGCGGCTCGGACTACTGACGTTTCAGCCGATCCAGCCTGTGCGCAAGCGGACCCACGTGGGCCTGCGTCGAACCACGCCTCGCCGTATCATGGTCGCGTCGGTGCGGGCGCCCGCGAGAGGCCGCGCCCGACGACCCGTTCACTGCCCCGAGTCAATCCCAGCCCGAGAGAGAACCACGGTGTCGACCCCTGCCCCGGACGCGCGCCCCACCACCAACGTACTCCTCGGGACCGCGTTGGCCCTTACGCTCGTCGGCTGCGCACCGGAGCCACAACCGGCCGCGAGCGAGGCCGATCCGGACGTCGTCAAGACCGCGCTCCATGACTTCCGCGTCGTGGAGGTCGTCGATGGCCTGGTCCACCCTTTCTCGATGGTCTTTACGCCCGACGGAGATCTGCTCGTGACGGAGCGACCGGGCCGCCTCCGCATCGTCCGCGACGGGGTCCTGCTTCCGGACCCGGTCGAGGGGATTCCCGAGGTCATGTTCTTGGGCGGCGGCGCCAAGAGCATGAACGGGCGTGAGCAGGCGGGCATGCGCGACGTGATTCTCCACCCCGAGTTCGAACGGAATCGACTCCTGTACCTGAGTTACACCAAGCCGGGCGCTGATTCGCTCGGCAACATCGCGGTGGCGCGCGGCCGTTTCGAGACCGACCGCCTCACCGAGGTCGAGGAGATCTTCCACGCCGACGCGTTCGGGAACGGGAGCGACCGCAGCTCGCAGTGGGGGGGACGAATGGCGTTCGGCCTCGACGGCTACCTCTTCATCACGATCGGCGACCGCCAGTGGCAGCCAGAGGGAGATCTCGAGGCCCACCCGGCACAGGACCGATCCAACCACAATGGCACGACGCTCCGCTTGCGCGACGACGGCAGCGTACCGACCGACAATCCGTTCGTCGGGCAAGATCGGGTACGGCCCGAGATCTGGACCTGGGGACACCGCAACGCACAAGGACTCGGCGTGCACCCGGAAACCGGCGACGTCTGGCTCAACGAGCACGGACCGCAGGGTGGGGACGAGCTCAATCTTCTCGTGTCCGGGGCCAACTATGGCTGGCCGGTGGTCGGGTACGGAGTGAACTACAGCTCGGGGCTCGCAATCCACGACGGTACCCACCGAGAAGGGATGGAGCAGCCGCGGCACGTGTGGGTACCGTCCATCGGTGTCTCCGGCATGCTCTTTTACACCGGTGAGCCGTTCGCTGCGTGGAAGGGTGACATGCTGGTGGCCAGCCTCGGCGGGCGGCAGCTCGCCCGCCTGGAATTGGACGGACCAGATGTCGTCAGAGAGGAGACGTTGCTCCAGGGGGTCGGGCGGATTCGCGACGTGCGCCAGGGCCCGGACGGACTGGTCTACCTCGCCATCGACGGAGATGCGCGCGGCTTCGATGGTGATCCGACACCGATCCTTCGCCTGGAACCGACGGGCCGCTAGGCGGGCGGGCCAGACGGTTCTGCCCGCCAGCTCTCGACGGCTCGAAACCGTACAGGAGGTCTCGTGCACCGGCCCTTTGCACACAGCGTGATTCTCACCGCCCTGATTCTCGGTACGCCCACCCGCGGCGGCGCCCAAGTCGATCTTTGTCTGGAGGCCGAACGCTTCGCGCGTGAGGTGATGGAGATGGCGGCCCTCTCGGAGCCCGACACGATCGACGATTGGCGCACCCGGAAGATGGTCCCCGGCTGCCGGGTGACCGCGGCCGGAGGGACGCGCCTCGAGTCGTCCGAAACCGTCGAGCTCTTCTACGAGAAGCTCCGAGAGGCCGGATGGGTACGCACCCCGGATCCGAGGGACGCACCGAACGAGGCATCGCTGCGGTTCAGGCGTTCGGGTGCGGACTGCCTCTTCAATTTCTACGACAGCTCCATGACCCTCGCGACGGAGGCGGAGCTGGTCGTGAGCGATGCCGTGCCGCTCCAATCGGGTGAGTCACTGTACAACTTTCTGGTGCTGTGTACCCCGGCCATGCCCGCCGCACCCAGAGGGTGACCGCAGAGGGCACATGACTCTGGCGTACCCCACCCGCCCTGGTTGTAGCTTGGGAGGATGGATGTCCGTTCGCTCGGCCTGACCGACTCGGACCTGGAAGCTCTCGGGTACCGTGTCGACAGGAGGGAAGGCACGGGCTCCGCCGCAGCACCTCCTGGACCGCCCCCCACGGCCGTACGAGGCAACGGGGCGGGCCGTGCATGGTTTTGGACGCTCGCGATCCTGGTGACCGCGGGCTGGTTCGCACTGCCCGCGCAGCGGATGCCGGACCCCGTGCCGGCCAACCAGCCGGATACGGTCTTCTCTTCGGCCCGGGCCATGTCACAGCTCGTGGAGATTGCCCGGGCACCTCGGCCCACGGGGTCTCCGGAGCACGCCCGGGTGAACGCGTACCTCTCCGACCGTCTCAGGGCCTTGGGTCTCGAAGTCGAGACCCAAACCGAGACCGTAGTCCGCGTCGACGCCGGAAGCGCCACGGGCGCCGTCGTCCGAAACGTCCTGGCTCGCAGAGCCGGCACCGGCTCCACCGGGGCGGTCGTTCTCACGGCCCACTCTGACGGCGTGCCACTCTCGCGGGCCGCCGGCGACGACGGAATCGGGGTCTCCGCGATTCTCGAAACCGTCCGTGCGCTCCAGGCGCTCGACCCCCTGCGTAACGACCTTGTCGTCGTCATCACTGACGGGGCGGAGCTCGGCTCGCTCGGGGCGATGGCGCTCGACCGTCACCCCTGGCGAGCGGACATGAGCTTGGTCCTCTCGGTCGACCCCCGCGGCGTGGCGGGCCCAGCCCTCCTGGTCGAGGGCATGGAAGGAAACGGTGCGGTCGTTCGAGCCGCGGCGCAGGCCCTCCCCCGCCCGGCCTCCAGCTCCGTCCTGCGCGCCCTTACCACGCTCGCCGAAGAGGAAGGGGATCTGGCGACGTTCCGTGCGGCCGGCGTCCCGGCGCTCGGTCTCACGTCGTACGGCGGCCGCGCCTCGTATCACAGCGCCAGCGACCGCCCGATCAACGTGCGTGAAGCGACCCTCCAGCATCACGGCTCGCAGCTCCTCGCGCTCACTCGCGCCTTCGGAGACGCCGACCTGAGCGGTGGCCTCGACACGGACGGGGATCCGCGCGCGTACATCTCGCTGCCCTTGGTGGGGATGGTCGACATACCCACCTCTTGGTCGGCTCTCGTCACCGTTGTCCTCGTCGCGGGCTTCTTGATGGTGGCGGTCCTGTTCCGTCTCGGGGGCGGAAGCCCGAGGCGTGCGCTTGCCGGCGTCGGACTCGGCCTCGCGTCCGTCGTGGCTTCGACTGGAGCAGGATGGGCGCTTGTCCAGGCTCTGGGGCGCCTGCATCCCGAAGTCGGGCGCGTGGACTCCGCCGTCTACCGGGAGGCGACACACAGTCTTGCCCTGCTCGCCCTCGTCGTCGCGGTCACGGCGATTTGTTATTCGATCGCTCGCCTCGGCTACGATCGTCGCGAGCTCACCGTGGGTGCCCTCCTCGTGCCGCTCGCGGCGACGGTGTGGCTCACCGTTGCGTCGCCGTATGCAGCGGCCGTGGCTCAGCTCGGGCTCGCGGTGTCCTTGGTCGCGGCACTTCCACTCGTCCTCGCCCCACGGCGCCACGCGTCGAGTCGATGGATCTGGGTCGGCGTCGTCCTCACTTCCGCACTCACGCTGCTCATCGTGGTCCCGGGCATAGACATCGCGGCCAGCGTGCTGACGCTCCGCTACGCGCCGCTGATCGGAGCGGCTCTGGGCGTCGGGATGCTCCTGATCTTGCCGACCATGGAGTGGCTCGCTCGACCAAGCCCGTGGTGGACGCCCGCCCTTGCGACGGCGGTGGCCGTCGCTACCGTCGTCCTGAGCCTTCCGACCGTGCAGGGCGACGCGCAACATCCCGTGCCCACGTCCCTGGTCCTCCTCGTCGACGATACGCTCGGCTCCCAGTCGGTCGCACGAACGGCGGCCCTGTTCGCCGACGTCACCGACGGAGGTGCCCCCCTCCGACTGTCCGAGTCGGTCCGAGTCGATTCGGGCGGCGCCATACGGTCGCAGCCGGCACCTCGCTCTCTGAGGGGTCGGTGGCTGACCGTGCCCGGAGTGGGCGAAGAGTGGGCCCGCTCGTGGGTGGTTGGGTCCGAAGGAGCCGGAGAGGACCCGGGCGCGCTCCTGCTTCCCGAAGGGGCACCTTGGGTCGTCGCGGGGGAGGGCGCGAACGCCTTCGTGCCGCCACCCGTCATCGAGGTCACGCACGACGTCGCGGAAGCCGGCCGGCGGCACCTGCGCCTGAAGATCCGTCCCGGCCTCGATGCCGAAATGGTGGGACTACGGCTCGCCGGCGGCACGGATGCGAACTTCACGGCCGTTGGAGGCATCGATCTCGGGGGGGCGTCGGTTGGAACGGCGACCGACGGTTCGGCCGTTCGTACCTTACGCTTCTGGGGACGGTCGGACGACGGCGTCCTGGACGTCGAGTTGAGCACGGCCGCCGACGGGGCACCTCTGGCCTTCGATGTCATTGAGCATCAGCTTCGCCCAGCCGACGTACTCGGTGAGGACTTCTTCGTGCGGGAGGATTCCGTCGTTCCGGACGCCTCCACGGGAAGTGACCGGCTGATCCAGCGCGTTCGCGTGTACATTCCCCCAACCTGAGACTCGGATGCCCCCCCGACCTTCGCTCGCGGCGCTGACGGCGATGATCGCCACACTATCCGCGGCCGGTCCGGTGGTGGCTCAAAGCTCCTCGGACGCGGGGGTCTCGCCCCCCGCCAAGAGTCTCGCGATCTACGTCGGTAGAGAGCTCACGGACGACGGATCGGTGCTCCTCGGTGGGTTCGGCCACGAGCCGTCGAGCCACTGGTACGAGGTCACGCCGGCCCGCGACTTCCCGGCGGGGACGACCATCGAGGTCGGCGTAACGGCTGAGGCCTCGTTCCCGGGGCGGCGCCTCCGTATCCCGCAGGTCGGTACCACACTCCGATACATCTCGACCAACTACTCCGAGTTCGCCGGCTTCCCCCCTCCCCTCACGAACGGCGGACTCAACGAACGGCACGTCGCCGCGCGCGACGTTTGGTCTCCGTCGCGACCCGAGCTGGTGGCGATGACGCCGAATCCGCAGACCGGCCTGAGTTACAGCGATCTGTCACGGATCGTGATGGAACGGGCCACGTCCGCGCGCGAGGCGGTGGCGATCCTCGGCGCCCTCATCGACGAGCACGGCTACGCCACCTACGGCGGCAATTCACATCTCTTCGCCGACCCCGAGGAGGGCTGGGTCGTGATCGATTACGCCGGTGGTCAGGGGCTTTGGGCCGCCGAGCGTCTTCGACCCGATGAAGTCCGCGTGAGCTATCCAGGATACATCCGTGACTTCCCCGTGGACTTCGCCGACGACCCCGACTTCATGGGGTCCGCCAACCTCGTGTCGTTCGCGGTCGCGCGGGGGTGGTGGGACGCGAATGGCGGTCAACCCTTCGACCTCCATGAGGTCTACGGCCGACCGTTCCCCAGCGCGCCCGGTCAGGACGATCCGCACGACCTCTTCCGCAACCCGCCGTTATTGGAGGAGCAGATCTCGGCACTCGCCCCGATCGGGCTCGAAGACATGATGGCGCTCGTGCGCGATCCCCGATGGTCGAACGACGGGGCGGGGTACGGCCAGGTCGCGCACCTCCGATCACAGGTACGACCCGAGCTCGGCACGCTCTGGATGTCGATTACGGGCGCGGTCGCGAGCCCGTTCGTCCCGGTGCCCCTCGGCGCCAGGGACGTGCCGCCTGAGTACAAGCAGCACCGCTACATGACCAAGGACTCCGATACGGACTTCGTCGACAGCCAATTCGCGCCGCTGGAGGGCACGGTGTCGGCCTTCAACGTCCACAAGCGACTGCTGTACCACATGTGTGAGGACCCTGACCGCTTTCTCGAGCCCGTAACGGCCTCCTTGGAGGCGTTCGAGTCTCAGCTCGTCGCGGACCAGTTCGAGACGGAGCAGCGCGTTCGCCAGCTCATCGACGAGGGTCGTGCGGCGATGATCCCCGACATTCTCACCGACCAAGCGGTGCAGAGTCTGCTCGACGGACTCGACCTCGGGGAGCGGCTCGCGACGGCCGTCGAGGTGGTCGCCCGAAGGGAGCGTGGGATCCGAATGCCGGACGTCCCGGTTCCCGAGGGGGCCACGTGGCGACCCGAGAGCACGCCGATGACGCTGCGTGAGGGCAATACCTACCACCGCTGTTGGACCGAGGGCCGCGCCGGTTACCCGCGTCGCCATGGTACGTTTGCAGACCTCGCCGAAGAGCTGACCGACGTGGACACGAGCGAGCTCCGACGCCGCGGCGGTGAGCAGACCGGAAACGACCTGGGGCCATGGTTCGCCGGCGGAATCGTGGGGCTCCTCATGGGCGTCGCTTTTGGTGTCTTCTTGGCACGCTCGGCATCCGGACAGGGTGGGCGAGACACCGACGATCCGGATCCGACCGGATTTCACGACGCGCATTGATGCCGGGTCCAGATGTCAGGGCGCCTTCCCTGCTGATCAGCGCGTCTTTCCACCGTAGCGGGAGCACGCTCCTGCAGCGCTACGTCAGCGCGGTGACCGATATCTTCGTGTGGGGCGAGAACGGCTGGCTCATGGACTCGCTTCGCCGGGCCCACGACGCGTGGCCGAAGGGGCCCCACAACGTTCGGGACTACCGTCAGGCCATGGCCGATCCATCGACCATGCAGCGGATCTTCGTGCCGAACTTGGCGCCGCCGGCCGGGCACGTCTTGCAGGTGTTCCGCCGGACGATCATGGACCTCTACGCCGGGCGCCCTCCCTCCCACGAGCGCTGGGGGTGGAAGGCGGTCCGCTACGGACGAAACGAACTGGAGTTCGCCCGGAGGCTCTTTCCCGATCTCGATATCGTTCTCCTCGTTCGAGATCCCTGGGACGTCGCGCGCTCGGTACGCCGGAAGGGGTGGATCGACAGACGCGGCTACTTCGAGGACATCAGTCAGGTCGCGACCCATTGGACCGAGCGCACCGCCTACTACCGGGACCTCGCCGACGCCAACGATGACCGCGTGCACCTCGTACAGTACGAGATGCTCGATGATCGAATCAGCGCACTCGACGAGTTCTTGGACATAGGACCCGAGGTCGGTTCTTGGGACGCCATCTCGCGTAGGAAGTTGGGAGCCACCCCGAGCGTCAGTCGATTCGACCTGACCCCTGAGGACGTCGGCACGATAAACGACATTGCCGGCGAGGTCGCCGAAGACCTCGGCTACAGCGCCCCCAGCAATCGTCGACCGCGATTCGGGGCGTCGCGATGAGCCGGCACCGCCGCCCGAACGTCCCGCCGACGGCGTCCGGCGTTCTCCGCCACTACTGGCGGGTGGTCGACGGCCGCTGGTGGCACATCGCTTTGCCCGTGTCGCTCATCTTGCTGGCGGCCGTCTTCGAGGCGGCTTCCTTCTCGCTCCTGATTCCGCTGACCGAAGCGGTCTCCCAAGACTCCTTCGACTTCCTCCAGGACTCTCGGTTCTTCGGGTGGATCCTGGCCCTGGTCCCACCCTCCCTCGAGGATTCGCCCGCCCGCGACGCGTACCTGGTCGTCGCGGTGGTCGGGCTGGTCATCATCGGGCGAATCGCCAAGCTCGCCGTCGAATACGTGGGCAAGTTGTTCGTGGTGGCCCGAAACGAGCGTTACCGCGCCCTCGTCGCGGAGGAGACCTTCGCCCGGGTTCTCGGCTTCGGGCGCCAGTACTTCGACAAGAACGCCGTAGGCCGTATCGACGCCGAGATCGGCTGGTCGAGCTCTGTCGTTGGGCTGCTGGTGGCTGCGGAGGGCTTGCTCCAGAACGCCGTGGGGCTGTTGGCGAAGGGCGCCGTGATGGTCGGCATCTCCCTTCCTCTGTCGATCGCCTTCATCGTCTCGCTCCCCTTCGTGCATTGGCTCATGCACACGATCAACCGAACCGTGGAGCGGATCGCCAGGGAGGGCGTAGCCGTCGAACGGCGACTCCGATCTCGGATCGTGGACATCCTCGGGTCCATCCCGCTCGTGAAGGCGTACTCGCAGGAGCGCACCACCGCCTCCGACTACGCGGAGGTACTGCGAGAGGCGGAGGACATCGCGGTCCGGCGCGGCCGCGTCATCAGCCTACGGTATCCCGTCGAAGAGGTGGTCATACTGCTGGTGATGCTCGCGGTCCAGGGAGGAGTGGTTTACTGGGTCGGTGACTTCCGCCCGGGAGACCTCGCGCCGTTCGCAGCGTTCCTCCTCATCCTCCAGCAGTCTCTGCGCGACTACAAATACGTGAGCGAGTTCAGCCTGAAGGTCTCCGAAGAAGTCCCGAGACTCGAAGCGGTCGCAGGCCTTTTCGTGGACGACGACAAGTTCGTCGTGCCGTCGGGCCCCAGGACGTTCGAGGGGCTCGAACGGGCTATCACCGTCGAGGATCTCTCATTCGAGTACCAGGAGGGCATCCCTACGCTGACGAACATCGACGTGGCCATCGAGGCGGGCACGGTCACCGGCATCGTCGGCCCGACCGGCGCGGGGAAAACCACATTCGTCGACCTCATCGCGCGGTTCTACGACGTGGAGCCTGGATGTATCCGTCTCGACGGAATCGACATCCGCGAGTACTCGCTCCCTTCTCTCCACGCCGCCATGGCCATCGTCAGTCAGGACGTGTGGCTCCTCAACGGAACCCTCCGTCAGAACCTCGTTTTCGGCCTGGACCGGCCGACGGATGAGCTCGAGCTGATGCGGGCCGTTCACGACGTCGAGTTGGGCGAATTCGTCGAGGGTCTGCGAAGTGGCCTGGACACGGAAATCGGAGATCGGGGCGTGCAGCTGTCCGGTGGGCAGCGGCAACGAGTGGCGTTGGCTCGCGCTCTGCTCCGGGATCCCGACATCCTCATTCTCGACGAGGCGACATCCGCGCTCGACAGCGTCATCGAGCAACGCGTGGCCCGCGCCATCCAGCAGCGGGCCGAGGGACGCACGCTCATCGTGATCGCACACCGGTTGTCCACCATTCGCGACGCCGACCAGATCCTCGTCATGAGGAGTGGTCGGGTGGTCGAGCGCGGAGCATGGGGCGAGTTGATCGCGACGGGTGGGCACTTCGCCGAGCTCCACGCAGCCCAATTCGGCGAGGATCCCGCACCGAGCCACTGAGGCCGTCTGTCGCGTGTCAGGGATGCGCCCGTATGATGCAGCATCACCGGACCTCGACGACGGACGAGACCCAATGACGCATCGCGCCGCGCCATCCAACGCCCTCTTCCTTCTTTCGCTCGCCCTCGTTCCACCGGCCTTGCTCGCGTTCGCCCCACCTCCCCCCGCGTGGGGCCAAGTGGCCAAAGACGACGCCGTGGCCGAAGCATTGCACATCGTGGAGGTGTGGCTCGACGCGCAGATGGCGTACGATCAGATCCCGGCGGCGTCCGCCGCGATCGTGCACGACCAGGAGCTGGTATGGAGCGCGGCGATGGGCGTCGCCCACCCGGATCGAGGCGTCCCGGCGACTTCGGAAACGCTCTACAGCATCTGTTCCATCTCCAAGCTATTCACGTCCATCGCCGTGATGCAGCTCCGGGATCAGGGCAAGCTCGATCTCCGCGATCCCGTCGAGAAGCACCTGCCGTGGTACGCGGTCGAGCAACGATGGGAGGGTTCTCCGCCCGTCACAGTCGAAGGCCTGCTCACGCATTCGTCGGGACTCCCGAGAGAGTCGAACCACCCCTATTGGACCGGACCCGACTTCCCCTTCCCCTCCGAGGACGAGGTCGTTCAAGGCCTGAGGGATCAGGAGACGCTCTATCCGGCCCGACAGTACTTTCAGTACTCCAACCTGGGCCTCACCCTCGCGGGCGACATCGTCGAGGAGCTCTCGGGCCTGGACTACGCGGAGTACGTACGCCGTCACGTCCTCGATCCCCTCGGAATGGACGACACCTACCCGGAGATCCCGGCGGCGCATCGGGGCGCTCGTCTGGCCACGGGATACAGCGCGCCGACCCGGGCGGGGAAGCGTGAGGAGGTCGCCTTCTTCCAAGCGAAGGGAATCGCGGCGGCGGCCGGATTTGCGTCGACGGCAGAGGATCTGGCCCGATTCGCGTCGTGGCAGTTTCGGTTGAGTGGTGATCGCGAAGAGGTTCTGCATGCGCACACGCTCGACGAGATGCACCGCGTCCATTACGTCGATCCGAGCTTCAACACCTTCTGGGGTCTCGGTTTCAGTGTTCGGCGCACGGGGGACAAGACGTTCGTGGGGCACGGAGGCAGCTGCCCGGGATTCCGGAGCCAGCTCGACATGCAAACCGACGAGAAGATCGCCACGATCTTCATGGCCAGCGCTATGGTCGGCGCGGGCACGTACACGCGTGGAATGTACGATCTCGTTTCGGAGGCGATCAGCGCCGCGGCAGAGGGCAAGGGCGAAGGCACACCGAACGAGGACGACCCCTCGCCCGACCTCTCGGACTATCTCGGTACCTACTCCGGGCAGCCGTGGGGCTCGGAAACGGCCGCGGTCCAGTGGAAGGGTGGACTCGCTCTTCTCTCGCTGCCGACGGAGAACCCGGCCCGCGGACTCCAACGTCTGGGTCACGACGAGGGTGACGTCTTTTACGTCATCCGCTCCGACGGCGAGCGCGGGCACGACGTCATCTTCCACCGGAACACGGCGGGGGACGTGGAGAGCTTCAGCCAACACGGGAACTTCAGCCGACGCATCGAGGGCGAGTGAGCGACGTCGCGTCGACGGTTGCAGTCGCGCGGGCCATCAAGGCCCTCGGGGGAGCTGCCACGCTCGGCGACGTGATCATGGCGACCGGCCTTTCGCTTCAAGACGCCGAGTCGTCCGTCTCGACGCTCATGGCCGAGGAGCGGGTCGAGGTGTCGGTGTCGGAGAGCGCCGTGCTCGTTTACCGGCTCGACGTCCGCCGCCGGCGGATCGGTCATCCCGAGCGAAGCGAATCGAGGCGATGGCGGCCCGCGCGGGCCTGGCTACGTCGTGGCGAGCGTCCATGCCCGTTCGATCGGAAGACGCTACGGCTCATCCGTGCGCGCGGAGGGGTGATCAGCATCGCCGAGCTCGTGGAGCACACGGGTCTCACGGTGGAAGGAGCCGAGCAGGAGGCTCGTCGGCTCGCCCTCCGCTACGGCGGTGAGGCGCACGACTCCCTGGACGGGCACGTCGTCTGGGCGTTCCCCGTGCTCGTCGAGAGCGCGCATGGAGACTTCCACGTCCGCGAGCCTCGACCCGCCTGGGCGCGGGCCCGCGACCCCATGGACGGGCACGGTCTCACGCGGACGTGGGCCGCCGGCGTCTTCGGCTTCTCGGCCGCCGGCCTCGGCGCCCTGTCCTGGGCGTTCACGTTCCCTCCGGGCGTGTTGGGGCGGATCATTCTCCTCTCGGTGGTCGCAGGCGCGTCCACAGCAACAGCCTTCGCACTGACCGGTGGCATCGTCAGGCGCGTCGCGCGACATCCGCGCCTGAGGTTACGCCATACCGCTACCGTGCGTCGCTATGCCTTCGGATACGTCGTCGAGACGGCCTTGAAGGGCAAAGGCGTGGTATCGCTCGATCGCACGGTTGCGCACTTGCGAGCCCGAGCTGCCGGCGGCGGCATCTCACGGACGGTCGTCGAGCGAGCCCTCCGGCTGCTGGCAGACGAGTTCGACGCCCCCATTTCCGAGCACGGCGGCGATGTCTTTTTCGGGTTCCGAAACGTCAAGCGTCAGTTCCTCGCCAGCCAGATCTCCCGAGCCCAGCTTCGGCTCCAACGATCAGCCGAGGGCGAGACCGTGTACGACAGTGGAGACTCCGAATCCGTGGCCGGCGAGCGTGAGCTAGAGTCCTTCGACCGTGCCCTGCTCGAGCGGGCTTCCTGGTCAGAGAGCCGGTCGACTGCGAATACGCTGCCCTCCACCCATGTGCATCCTTCCCGTAACTTTGTGGGGTCGGACCCACGTAGGTCGAACGACGTGGTTTGAAGTGCGAACCCGTATCATCTGTCCAACCGAGGGAGATTCACCGGATGGCGACGAACAAGGAAAAGCTCCAGGACATCCTGCAACGACTCGAGCAGGAGCGGGACGAGCTGAAGGTCAAGGTCGGCCTCGCGAAGCTGGAGGCACGCGAGGAATGGGAGGAGCTGGAGAAGAAGATGGAGGGCCTTCGTGGCCGCATGAAGGTCGTCGGCGACGAGGCGAAGGAGGCTTCCGGAGACGTAGGTGCCGCCTTCGACGTCGTCGCGGAAGAGATCAAAGACGGCTTCAACCGCCTCCGCAACCTGCTCTGAGCGACGATCACCGGCAGGGTGGGTCCGCCACTCCGTCCCGCCCTTCCCGGCTCGGCCCGACGACCCTCAGCTACTCTTCGTCCTCGCCGGCCTTACCCAAGATGAGTTTGTGCGCCCGTAGGCGGAGCGCATTGATCCGGATGAAGCCCCGCGCGTCCTGCTGATCGTAGCCGCCCGCCACGTCCATGGACGACAGCTCCTGGTCGTAGAGCGAGCTCGTCGAGGAGCGTCCTCGGCAGACCACATTGCCTTTGTACAGCCGCACGTGCACCTCGCCGTCGATGAGGCGCTCGGACTGCCTGAAGGCGGCCTGGATGAAGTCCATCTCCGGTGAGAACCAAAAACCGTTGTAGATGATCTCGGCGAATCGGGGCGAGAGCATGTCCCGCAGTCGCAGAACCTCTCGATCCATGGCGACCCCCTCGAGGTCGCGGATTGCATGGTGGAGGATCGTCCCGCCCGGGGTCTCGTAGACGCCTCTCGACTTGATGCCCACGAATCGGTTCTCGACCATGTCGATTCGCCCGATTCCGTGCTCCCCACCCTTCTCGTTCAAGTAGTCGAAGAGCGCCACGGCCTCGGTCAGATCCACGTTCTCCGATTCGCAGACAACGCGCACGGGGATCGCATCCTTGAAGTGGATCGTCATATCGGTCGACTGCTCCGGTGCGTCCTCCAAGGAGCGCGTCAGCTTGAACATGTCCTCCGGCGGGATCGCGAGCGGGTCCTCGAGCATCCCCGCCTCGTAGGACCGGTGCATGAGGTTCTCGTCGCTCGAGTACGGCTTTTCGGCGGTCGCCTCCACCGGGATCCGGTGCTCCCGGGCGTACCGAAGGAGGTCGGTGCGTCCCTGGAAACGGCTCAAGAATTCAGGGTCCTTCCACGGAGAGATCACCTTCAGGCTGGGAGCGAGCGCGGCGTAAGCGAGCTCGAACCTGACTTGGTCGTTTCCCTTGCCGGTCGCGCCATGCGCGACCGCATGGGCACCCTCGTCGAGCGCGATCTCGACCTGTCGGCGTGCGATCACCGGCCGCGCGAGCGACGTGCCGAGCAGATAGCGATTCTCGTAGACCGCGTTTCCAGCGATCGCCGGGAAGATGAACTCCGTCACGAAATCGTGCTGGAGATTCTCGACAAAGACCTTCGACGCTCCGGTCGCCTTGGCGCGCTCGGCCACCTCGTCGAAGTCTTCTTGTTGCCCGACGTCCGCCACGTACGCGATGACGTCGTACCCGTGCTCCTGTAGGTCCTTCAGGATGCACGCGGTATCGAGCCCTCCGCTATAGGCGAGAACGACCTTCTTCTTGCTCATGTCCGTGCAATTCTCGGGGCGTCGACCGAACAGGGCGGCGGGTCGCCGTGGGGGTCTCGGGATCGTGGGGGCCGAAGGGTGTAGAAATCCTCCGGTTTTCGCCAGACATCGTGATCCCCGCAGTCACTGGAGTTCGGAATGAAGCGCGCCTCTCTTCCCTCGCTGTGCGCACCCTTTCTCCTCGCCTCTTCCATCTGCGCCCAGGAGCCCGCGGCGTGGGGACCCGAACCGGAATTCCACACGTTCTCGATCGTGGCCATCGATCCGACGACGGGAGAGTCGGGCGTCGCGGTCACGACGCGTCGGCCCTGCGTGGGCAACGCCGTCCCGTGGGTTCGGCCGGGAGTCGGGGCGGTCGCGACACAAGGCGGAACTCGGCTGGAATACGGGAATGACCTGCTCGACCTGCTCGAGCAGGGGGTCGCGCCCCGAGAGGCAATGGACCGGGTCGTGGCCGCGGACGAGGGACGCGAGCGCCGTCAGGTAGGCGTCATCGACATGCGCGGCCGGACGGCTCAGTGGACCGGGTCGGGGCAGTACGGGGCGGAGGCCGACGGAGACTGGGTGGCGGAACGCTCGGGGATCAACTTCGCCGTCCAGGGGAATTCGCTGGTCAGTACCGAGGTCGTCGACATCGTCGCGGAGACGTTCTCGGCGAGCGGTGGATCGGCGCGCCATCTCGCCGATCGACTCATCGAGGCACTCATGGCCGGACAGGAGCTGGGGGGTGACGGACGGCATGGGGACATCCAGTCCGCTGCGGTCCTCGTGGCAGATCCCCGTGACGGCATGTCTCGGCGCCCCGACGGTGTCACGGTCGACATCAACGTATGTGAGCACGCCGAGCCGGTCCGGGAGATCCGCCGCATCTACGACACCGTCTCCGAGACGCTCGGTTTCCGAACGCTGCGCCAATTCGCTGGCGCAGACGTCCTACAGCTCAAGCTCGTCCTGCACGCGCTCGGCTACTTCCAGCCACAGGTAACGGAGGTCGATGTCGAGGCCTCGGGCGCCGACGTCTATGGTCCGGAGGCGATCGCCGCCGTCGACCGCTTCCGCGCGGACCAGGGGTGGCAACGTGCGGTTTCGGGATACGTCGATGAGCGGACGGTCGACCGGATGTGGGAGCGGCTCGAAGAACAGGGTCGGGCGGAGGAGGTCCGGCGGCGGATTCTCTCGATCGCGAGGGTGAGCCGCTGACGCGAGAGTTAGGCGTTGGCGCGAAAGTGAGCCGATGACGCGAAAGCGAGCAGTTGGCGGGGCTGGATCTCACGCGCGCGGACGCATCTCGCTGACACTTTGAAGCCCTGTCGCCACCTCGGGGATGATTCCGAGCTCCGCGTAGATCGGCCGGATCAGGCTTCGGAGCGCTGGCAGCCGCCAGAACGTCCAGGCAGCAAGGGCCATACACCCCGCGCCACCTAGAACGACTGCCGTAGGCGCGCCCACGCGGCTCGCGATCGCCCCACCGGCGAGCCCGCCAAGCGGGGTCATGCCGACGAACGCCATCGTGTAGAGACTCATGATCCTGCCGCGCATTTCCTCGCTGACGATCGTCTGCAGAATCGTGTTCGTCGAAGCCGTGACCACGATCATCGCGAAGCCGCTCACGACGAGCAGGGCGCACGAAAGCGGAAGGGTTCGGGAAAAGGCGAAACCCATCAGCGACGCGCCGAACGCCACGATGCCCCAGGCCAAAACCGGCCCGAGGCCACGCACGGTGCTCCGGGACGCAAGAGCGAGCGCACCCGCCAGAGACCCGAGGCCGGCACTCGAGGTGAGCAAGCCGAGCGTCCCGGCCCCGCCGCCCAACACGTCGCGCGCGAAGACCGGGAATAGCACGACATACGGCACGCCCACCAGCGAGATCCCCGACAGCAGGATCAGAAGATCTCGAATCGGCGGGGACCTCACCGCATACGAGAATCCCTCGACCATGCTCCGCAGTACCGAGCCCACGGGCTGGCCGGGCTGGCGAGACACCCTCAGCTGAGCGAGCGCCCACAGGACCGCGATGTATGACGCCGCGTTGAGCACGAAGACCGGGCCCTCGCCGACGAGTCCAATCAGCACGCCGGCCAACGCGGGCCCGACCAACCGGGCCGCGTTGAACATCGACGAGTTCAGCGCGATGGCGTTGGGGAGGTCGTCCGCGCCGCGGACCAGCCGAATCATCAGTGCCTGCCGAGCCGGTACGTCGACCCCATTGATGAGCCCGATCATCACGGACAGGACAATGAGGTGCGTGACGGTCACGACGTCGGTAATCACCAGGACCGCGAGCACCGTCGCCTGGATCATCGACAGTGTCTGTGCGACCACGACCATCCGATATCGGCTCCAGCGATCGGCCAGCGCGCCGGCAAACGGAGCCATCAGGAAGGAGGGGAACTGGCTCGAAAAGCTGATGACGCCCAGGAGAAGCGCGGAACCGGTGAGCCGGTACACGAGCCAACTCATCGCCACCTGCTGCATCCAGGTACCGACCAGGGACACGGCCTGTCCGGCAAAGAACAGGCGGAGGTCGCGATGTCGCAGGGCCCGGAAGGCGAGTCGGAAACGCGCGGTCACCGTGGACGGTAACGTGGGCTCGGGGTGACATCCAGGTGAGCCGGGGATCCGATCCGCCGCGCCGATCCGGCCCGTCGACGGCCTCCGAGCGGCGACGTGGCGATAGTCTCGGCACCATGGACGCCCTCATCGCGCTTCGCTGATCGGAAGCACATTCCGCCATCGCTTCCTCGACGCAGTGCGCGCCGAGTCGAGCCCTATCCAGACCCGATGGTCGTCGTCACGTACCGCGCCGAGGACCGAGCCCGACACACTCCGGTGGGTGTCGGCGCCTCCGAACGGCTCACTGGCCGGAGAAGGCCGCGTCGAACGCCTCCTCCGAGGGCGGGAAGTCGAGACCGCGCACGAACGAGCACGCTTCCTCGGCTCCGTGCTCGCGGTCCATACCCGAGTCCTCCCACTCCACGGAGAGCGGGCCTTCGTACCCGCACCGGTTGAGCGCGCGGATCACCTCCTCGAACGGGACGTAGCCGCGACCGAGCGAGCGGAACTCCCAGTACCGATCCGCGTGACCGAACGGCAGATGCCCGCCGAACACGCCCGACGGCATCGGACGATCCGACCACCAGACGTCCTTCATGTGCGCATGATACACGCGATCTCCAAATCGGCGCAGGAACTCCACACAGTCGACGCCCTGATAAGCGAGGTGACTCGGGTCGTAGTTGAAGCCGAACGCCTCCCGCCGACCGAGCACCTCGAGCGCCCGTTCCGCCGTGACGATGTCGAAGGCGATCTCCGTCGGATGCACCTCCAGCGCGAAGCGGACACCGACCTCGTCGAAAACGTCCAAAATGGGCGACCAACGATCGGCGAAATCCGTGAAGCCCGCCTCGACCATCTCATCCGGTACAGGAGGGAACGAGTAAAGCAGGTGCCAGATGGAACTACCGGTGAACCCGTTGACCACCCCCACCCCGAGGTTGGCCGCCGCGCGTGCCGTATGCTTCATCTCTTCCGCGGCGCGGCTGCGAACGCCCTCTGCTGTTCCGTCGCCCCAAACGTGGTCGGGAAGAATGGCGCGATGACGCTCGTCGATCCTGTCGCAAACCGCTTGGCCGGCCAGATGATTGCTGATTGCGTGGACCGCGAGTCCGTGCGAAGCGAGCAGCTCCCGCCGCTCGACGCAGTAGTCCGGGTCTTCGGCGGCACGGATCACGTCGAAGTGATCCCCCCAACAAGCAAGCTCGAGCCCATCGTAGCCCCACGACGCCGCCTTCTCCGCCAGGATCGCGAGCGGGAGGTCGGCCCATTGGCCGGTGAACAGCGTGACGGGTCGGCTCATCGGTTCTTTCCGAGGCGCATCACGGGCTCTCTTTGCCAGGTGGTTCATAGGTCATGTCGATCCAGGTCCCACGGGCAGCGCTCTCGACGGCGCGATGTATGAAGTGCACCCCGAACGCGCCGTCACGGACGGTGGGGAAGTCGAGGCCGGGTGCCGGGGACGCGGCCCCGACTCCAGCGTGCGGGCCTACGGCCGCAGTCGCAACGGAGTTCCTCACCGCCTGAGCCACGCCACGATAGATGTTCGCGAACGCTTCGATGAAGCCCTCCGGGTGCCCCGCCGGGAGGCGTGTCGCGCTCTGCGCCTCCATCGACAGTGAAGGATCGCCGCGGAATACGATCTCCTCCCCTCCGTCGGGTCCGACCAGGCGGAGGCGATCGGGATCTTCCTGACACCAGTCCAGCGCGCGATCCGATCCGTATGCACGCAGCCGAAGGTGGTTCCGCTCTCCCGTCGAAATCTGAGAGGCCATGAGCACCGCCCGTACGCCGCCTTCGAGCTCGAGAAGCACGGTCGCGTCGTCTTCCATGGCGCGACCGACGACGACGGTCCCCAGGTCGGCAAACAACCGCGTCACCTCGAGCCCGGTGACGTACCGGACCAGGTTGTGCGCGTGGCTGCCGATGTCCGCCAGCGCCGACGACACGCCCGCTCGGTCGGGATCGCCCCGCCACTCGGCCTGCTTCTGGCCCTCTGCCTCGAGCAACGTGCGAAGCCAGCCCTGCGAGTACTCGACGACGACCTTGCGGAGGCTCCCCAGGCTGCCGGCCCGAACGCGGGCTCGGGCCTCTTTCACCATCGGATAGCCGGTGTAGTTGTGCGTCAGGGCGAAGACCAACGCTCGCTCCGCCGCCAGATGGCACAGCTCCTCCGCGTCCTCAATCGTCGTCGTCAGCGGTTTGTCACACACGACGTGAATCCCACACTCGAGGAACGCCTTCGCCACCGCATGGTGCAGGTGGTTCGGCGTGACGATCGAGACGACTTGGATGCGGGCCGGCTCGGGCAGCGCGTGTTCGCCCCGCGCCATCTCTTCGAACGAGCCGTACACGCGCGACGGGTCCAGACCGAGGGAGCGTCCGGTCTCCTCGGATCTGGCGGGATTCGAGCTGAACGCGCCGGCGACGAGATCGAAGTCCCCGTCGAGGGCGGCCGCCATCCGGTGCACGCCGCCGATGAACGCGCCGGGGCCACCACCCACCATCCCGAGGCGCAGCCTCATCGTGCCCTCAGCGCCCTGCAGCGATCGACTCGACCCGGTACCCGCCTGCACTTCGGTCGCGTACATAGAGGACGCCGAAGATCAGCACGAGAACTCCGCACAGAGGCACGACGTAGCGGAAGGAGATCTTGCCGCCGTAGTTGTCGGCTGGTCCGAGGATCGCTTGGGCTCGCCCGACGAGATCGGGATCGACGTCCGAAGCGATGAGCGCCCGAAGCGCATTCGCGGTCTCGGGCGCTGGGAGTTCTCCCTCGGCTCGATACCCCACCCCGACCGCTTCGATGGCGTCGAGCGCGACGATCGCGTCGGTACTGCCGTCACCGCGGAGCACAGGTTCCGCGCGTTGGAGAAGATCCACGGTGGCCTCGGTCGGTAGACGCGTGTGTGCGAACCGATCGGCAACGCTGCCCATCTGGGGTGAGGTGATCAGCCCCACGGTGGCCATCCCCACCGTCCCCATCAGCCCGAGCCCCAACGCACCGGAGCGAGGGATCCGCTCCGAGACGACGCCGAGCATGGTCGGCCAGAAATAGCAGACACCGAGGGCGAAGACCGTCGCTGCTGCGAAGGTCATGACCGTGCTGCTCGTGTAGCTGAGGGCGAGCAAGCCGACGCCGGATACGACGGCGGACGCCAAGAGAAGTCCTGTCGGAGAGAACCGGTGCACCACGGTCCCGGCCCGATAGCGCATGACCGCCATGAGCCCGTTGATCCAGACCAGCACCAGAATCCCCGCGATGCCTCCAGCCTCGAGCACGGCCGGAACCCAACGGTTCGGCCCGAGCTCGACGGATGCCGTCATGGCCATGGCGATCAGCATCACCCACATGAGGGGCGTCGCGAACGCCGCCCGGAACATCTCGCCCATGCTCACCCCCGCGCCGACGCCTTCGGTCACCGGAAACGGCTCACGGAGGATCAGCCACCCATACGCGAGGGTCGGAACGAGGATCAGTCCGATCTTGACCTGCCAATCGGTCACGCCCACGGAGTCGAGCGCGAAGGCAGCCAGCCCACCGATCACGACACCCCCCGGGAACCAGACGTGGAACTGGTTGAGCTTTACCGTCTTGTTGTCGGGGTAGAGAGACGCGACGAGCGGGTTGCACGCCGCCTCCACCAGTCCATTGCCCATGGCGATCACGAGGGCACCGGCAAAGAGCAGGAAGAAGCCGCTCGCCGAGATCATGGTGAGCGCACCGATCAGATGGCCCACGAATGCGAATCGCAGGAGCGCGCGCATGCCGATCGAATCAGCGAGCGGCGCGAAGACGAGCTGTGACACGGCGAAGCCCCAAAGCGCGGCTCCGCCGATCCAGCCGACCTCTTCGTTGGTCAGAACGAACTCGCGCTTGAGCGCGAGCATGACTGCGCCCACCGTGGCAAAAGCGACAGAAGTCGCGACCAGGGCGACACAGCTCCCGAGGAAGAGTCGGTCGGCTCTCACGGGTGGGGAAGCGGGCGACTGGGTCACGGGGACGGCTCCAGCCCGATGTGGCGAAGGACTTCCGGCGGCGGGGGATCCCACCGCTGCAGCGGGACGTTGCCCACGTACTGAAGGTCCTGCATCCCCACCGTCGTCGTCCAAAAAGCCGTCGAGGTCAGGTATCGAACTCGATCGAAGAAGCGCGCGGCAGACTCGAATCCCGGACCTGCGTCCTGCTCGTAACAGATGTCGTCGCAGATGTCGTGTTGCTGCTCAGGGCCCAGATCCGCAAAACGGAGCGCGACGTCGGGCTCGGAGCTTCCGAAGCGACGCTCCGCCTCACGGTCGAGCCAGAGGAGCCCCCCGCGAATGAGGACCGCATCGCGCTCGTTCGACGGGTACGGTGCGCTCACCCACTCGTCGATGAATTCATGGGCGCCCACCTCGCTCGCAGCCGGGGAGCGCTCGTCGGAGGGTAGAATCACATCGCACAGGGCTGCGAGCGCGGCGAGCTCGCTCTCCGCGAGCGTGCGCGCCCATGGAACGGTCGGAGCGACCAAGTCCGGATCCCACGCGGTTCCTGCGGCACGTGGGTTGCTCGTGGGCTCGGGCAGCGTCATGTCGGTGGGCGCCTCGCCGGGAGCGCACGTCGCGAGCGTGGGGCCTGCCGCTGCGAGCGCCATGACCTTCAGGGCGTGCCTACGATCCATGGAAAGGCCGCCGGTCGTCGACGCCGAGGTCTTCGCCTCCTCGGGACTCAGGACCGGGAGCGCGCGTCGATTGCTCATCCGATACTCCTCGAAGCGAGTTGCTCAACGATGTAGTCCGATGCGCGCCACGCGATGGCCATGATGGAAAGCGTCGGGTTCTTGTCGGCGTTCGATACGAAGCAACCACCGTCCGTAACGAACAGGTTGTCGACCTCCCACGACTGGCAGAATTCGTTGAGGACCGACCGCGACGGGTCGTCTCCCATGATCACCCCTCCTACCTCGTGTATGATCTGCCCGGGGCGTGCGATCGCGTCGACCCCGTCTTCGTGGACCGCGCTCGTGACCCGGCCACCCATCGCGTCGATGATCGTCGCGAAAGTCCGCTGCATGTGCCGCGCCTGGTTCAGCTCGTGATCGGACCACTGCCATTGGAAACGCAACGTCGGGATGCCCCACTGATCGACGCCGTCAGGATCGATCTCGCAGTAGCAATCCTCGTTCGGGATCATCTCGCCACGACCGTCGAACCAGATGAAGGACCCGTAATAGCGTCGACAGTCCTCCTTGAAGCGTCGGCCGTAGGCGCCATCCGTGAAGGGGGCCAACCCTCCCATGAAGCCGAAACCGGGCATCTTGCGCCCCCCGCCGAACTCGATGTGATAACCGCGAGCGAAGTCGAGTGCGCCCCCGGCCTGTTCCTGATACAGCCACCAGGGCATGTAGACATGCATGGCCGACGCGCCATCGGAGATCGGAAGAGCGTCGT
>Ga0224512_10000595_pt1 | contig 37465 bp, 36 predicted proteins | sample SF_May12_sed_USG_4_FD_169103 | JGI IMG/M metagenome (GOLD analysis project Ga0224512, IMG submission 169103) | Sediment microbial communities from San Francisco Bay, California, United States - SF_May12_sed_USGS_13 | ecosystem: Environmental > Aquatic > Marine > Sediment | place: USA... | reverse complement strand
GATGACGTTCTTTGCAAGGTCGACGCCAACTGTAGTTGAATAGGACATGTATGGACTCCATTTTGGTTTTGGTCGACCTTCCAACCTAAGAAATTAGGTTGGAGGAGTCCATACATAGGGTCAGTAGCAGACCTTCAGTTTGGCTCAAAGGTGGTCATTGGAAAGGCTGGTTTTGGGTGCAAAGCAGACGTTGTCCGGCAACCGAGAATCAACAGGTTACGCGCCATTGTGATTGCGAGATAATTCGTTAAATTGACAAGCCGAGAATCTTTGAGATTCGTCAGCTGTCGCCGTACATTTGATCCGGCGTGAGGATGTCCGGAAAGCGCTCTCTCAGCGCACAACGCGACTTGTAGCAGAGGTGGCAGTGATCGGCGTATCCGTCCTCATGGGGAAGATCATATTTGCGCACTATTTCCGCCGGGCCACCGGCAAGCAACGGCCCGACAATCGGGTGCTCGTCAGCGTCATAGTCGCGCATGATTTCTGTCAGCGGCCGTTTCAACAGATTGCCGATAGATATGCCCTGGCAAATATGCAGGTTGCCGAACGGGTCCACGTGTATGCGCTCTGGCTCTCGCAAATTCTCCCAGGGACATTCCGTGAATTGTTCCCAGGGCTTTGCGTCAACGCGCGACGCGAGCAACTCCGCTGCGCGGCCCCTGAACAGGACTGCCGATTCCCCCGCGGGTAATCGACCGGCCGCGCCCGGCACATCGGCGGCCCCGGGCTCGGCGACGCTGATAAAGTCAACCGGCATGCCGAGTTGCCGTGCAGCCCGGCGGGCGGTCTCGGGAGGCTCGGGGTCTTCGTTGCCGCCGTGATAGGCATCGCTGCTTATTGAAAGATCGTCGACTAATCCGGCAATCGGCTTCAACCAGTTCGATGCGTCTGCGTCGGTAGTTGCCCAGTAGGCATTGGAAACAATCCCGACCTTGAAACCGGACTCTTTGGCCGAGCGAATACCGGCAACCAATACATCGTAGTAAAGAAATGCTTCACCGCCCTCAAAGTAAATCCAATCGACCGTGCCGAGCGCTTCGGCCTGGCCAAGAATTTGTTCGATGGTATCGAGTGTCATCGTGCCCGTTTGCGATGGCCCGCCCCACACAAAACAATGCTCGCATTGATAGTTGCACTCGTAAGTAAGCAGGAGATGCAGTCCGGACAACGGATTTGCCTGGGTCTTTTTTGCATTGTTGCCTGCCATAGGAAGCACTATAACTCAGTCGAGATCGCCAATATTATCAAGGCCGTGCCAGTCACGCTTGATGCGCCTTCCTATAGCCAATCCCGCAGCTGGTGATAGAACACGCCCAGTGCAACTAGCTGGTGTCGAAATCGGTACGCGCCCGGCACGCGTATGGGTTTGATCCTGGCGAACAGGTCGAAGCGCTCGCAGGTCCCGGCAATGGTGTCGGCGAGAATCTGTCCGGCAAGATGCGTCACGTTGACGCCGTGGCCCGAATAGCCCTGGGCAAACAGGATATTGGGTGCCACCCGGCCGAACTGTGGCACACGATTTAGCGGCACGCCGATGGTGCCACCCCAGGCATAATCGATTTTCGTGTTGTGTAGCTGTGGATAGATCTTCAGCATCCGCGGCCGATGGTTCTTCTTTATGAACTCAGGATCAGCGCCCGAGTAGTTGATGCGCCCGCCGAACAACAGCCGCTTGTCAGCGCTAAGTCGGAAGTACTCCAGCACAAAATTCGGATCACAGACGGCAAGGTCGCGTGGATTTATCTGCCGGACTATCGCATCGGACAAAGGCTCGGTCGCCGTGATGAAACTGTTGACCGGAAAGAGAATGCCGCGCAGTTCGGGCAGCAGTGAATGGTAGGCATTTCCGGCAATAACGAGCCAGTCGGCCACGACGCTGCCGTGTTCAGTGATGACCCTGGCTTTAGCACCCTTTTCTATGCTGAGCACGGCGCTTGCCTCGTATATCGTTGCGCCATTCTCGACCGCCGCCCTCGCCTCACCGACACACAAATTGAGTGGATGCAGGTGACCATTGCCCATGTTGAGCAAAGATCCTATATAGGCATCGGTGCCAATCAGGTCGCCGGTTTCGCTCGCCGACAGAAGTTGGAATTCATCCGAAAAGTTGTGGCGTTGCAGGCGGTCGAACTCTGCGCGGAAAGCGTCAAGATGACGCTTCTTGATGGCAACGTCGAGATAGCCTGCTTTCAAATCGCAGTCGATCCCGTAGCGAGCGACACGCTCGCGGATAATTTCGTGCCCCGCCCAGCGCATTTCCCAGAGCATTTTTTCAACGTCGGCGCCATGAGTTGCGGCGATTCTTTCCTCGCCGGAAATACCGCCAATCATCTGCCCGCCGTTCCGGCCCGATGCGCCCCAACCGACTTTGCTGGCTTCGACAACGTGAACGTTGTAGCCACGCTCGGCCAGATGCAACGCCGTGGAAATGCCCGTGAATCCGGCGCCAACGACGCAGACATCGGCATGCTGCTCGCCATTGAGCGGCGGGTAGTCGGTGTTCTCATTTGCCGTTGCCGCGTAATAGGAACCGGTATGTGGCTGAGAGTTCGTCATGGCCCCTATCTTACAACAGCATGACTCGGACCCGTCGAGTGCTATGCTCCAAGCAGGCGGTGGCAAGGAGGCTCCAGTGAGTCGCTACTTTGGTGAACTGAAACGGCGCAATGTTTTTCGCGTAGCGTCGCCCTACGCCATCATTGACGGCCTGACGACAAAGTACTGGCGCGTACCATGAACGTTGTTTTTGACCTCGGTGGCGTCGTATTCGACTGGCAAGCCGATGCGCTCGTTCGCCGCGTCTTTAAAATCAAACCGGAATCCGCTATCTACGAACATCTGCTTGCCGAGCACCGGCTGGAGCCAACAGAAACAGTTTTCATCGATGACATAAGCGAAAACCTGGCAGCGGCAACCACCTTTGGCATTCGCACCATTCAGTTTATCGACCCTGGCCAGTGCAGAGCCGACTTGGCAATACTCGACTGCCTGTAAGGTCACACAATTCGACGATGGCTACATATTGCGTCGGTATTCACCGCCAACGTCGTACAATGCAGCCGATATCTGGCCCAGGGAATTCGACTTCACCGTTTCCATGAGCTCCGCGAAAACGTTGCCCCGCTCCCGGGCAACGGACTGCAGGCGCTTGAGCGCTTCGGCACTTTCACCGGCATGATTCTTCTGGAAGGCACGCATGTGAGTGATCTGGTCGTTCTTCTCACTCTCCGACGAGCGAATCAGCTCCTGCTCGTGCACTTCGTCCTCCTGCCCGGCTTTCGGCAGAAAGGTGTTCACGCCGATCAGCGGCAGCGAACCATCGTGCTTCTTGGCTTCGTAGTAGAGGCTTTCTTCCTGGATCTTGCCGCGCTGGTACATCGTGTCCATAGCACCGAGCACACCGCCGCGCTCCGAGATTCGCTCGAACTCCTGGTACACGGCCTCTTCGACGAGATCGGTCAGCTCGTTGATGATGAACGACCCTTGCCAGGGGTTCTCGCAGAAGTTGAGTCCCAGTTCTCGTGAAATGATCAGTTGGATCGCGACAGCACGACGTACGGAATGCTCGGTCGGTGTGGTTATCGCTTCGTCAAACGCATTGGTGTGCAGGCTGTTGCAGTTGTCGAAAAGCGCATACAGTGCCTGCAGCGTTGTACGAATGTCGTTAAAGCTGATTTCCTGTGCATGCAGGCTGCGACCCGAAGTCTGCACGTGATACTTCAACATCTGCGAACGAGCACTGGCGCCGTAGCGCTCTTTCATCGCGCGCGCCCAGATCCTGCGTGCAACGCGGCCAATAACCGAATACTCGGGATCCATGCCGTTGGAGAAGAAAAAACTCAAGTTAGGCGCGAACTTGTCGATGTCCATGCCGCGTGCCAGGTAATACTCAACGATCGTGAAGCCATTGGACAAGGTAAACGCCAGCTGGCTAATAGGGTTCGCGCCGGCTTCGGCGATGTGATAGCCGCTGATTGAAATACTGTAGTAGTTGCGAACATTATTTTCGATAAAGAACTGCTGCACATCACCCATCATCTTCATCGCGAATTCGGTCGAAAAAATGCAGGTGTTCTGTGCCTGGTCTTCCTTGAGTATGTCCGCTTGTACGGTGCCTCGCACGGACGCCATCGTCTCTTTGCTAATTCGCGCGTAGGTCTGTGCATCGGCGACCAGCTCGCCGGAAACCCCGAGCAGCCCGAGGCCGAGACCGTCGTTGCCTTCGGGCAATTCGCCTTGATAACGCGGCCGTTCCTTATTCTTGAAGTATTTGTCGATTTTTTTCTCAGCCGCATCCCAGCCACCGGTTTCACGCAGGTATTTCTCGACCTGCTGGTCGATAGCCGTGTTCATGAAAAATGCCAGGATCATTGGCGCGGGACCATTGATCGTCATCGAGACTGATGTGGTCGGTGCACATAGATCGAAGCCGGAATACAACTTCTTCATGTCATCAACCGTGGCAATCGACACGCCGGAATTGCCGACTTTGCCATAGATATCCGGCCGCTCGTGAGGATCCTCGCCGTACAGCGTCACCGAATCGAACGCCGTCGACAGACGTGCCGCATCCTGCCCCAGCGACAGGTAATGAAAACGCCGGTTGGTGCGTTCGGGCGTCCCCTCTCCCGCAAACATGCGCGTGGGATCTTCGCCAAGACGCCGGTACGGGTACACACCGCCTGTGTACGGATAGCCGCCCGGAAGATTCTCTTTGCTGAGGTACTTAAGCAACTCGCCCCAGTCCGAGAATTCCGGCGCTGCGATCTTCGGGATCTTCTGGTGGCTCAAGCTCTCGCAATAATTTTTACCGGTAATCTTGCGGCCGCGAACCGTGTAACTGTGTGTCTCGGACTGCACTCCCGCTTTTCGCTGCGGCCACTCCCGGAGGAGCTGGAGCGATTCCGCAGTCAGGTCACCGATCGCTTCCTGGTAGCGCTGCCGCAGCACCATGAGGCTCCTGTCATCGCCACCTGTGAGTGCTTCCGCTTTGTACGGTTCGAGTTCGACGGGTAACTCCGGGTCTTCCAGCAATCTGAGCGACTCAAAGACGTGCTGGGCCCGGCTGGCGGTTTCCGCCTGGCTGTCGGCGCGACCGTTAATTGCCCGACCCTGCTCGGCGATCTCGGCGAGATAGCGGACCCTCGCGCCCGGAATCATCGCCGTCGATCGCGGCTCACGAACGGATGTGTCGATCTCCGGCGTCCATTTTGCCGTGTCCAGTCCTGTTTTCTCGGCGACACGCCGGCACAGCTCCGAAAACATCCAGGTGACACCCGGATCGTTGAACTGGCTCGCGATTGTCGGGTAGACCGGCACGTCATCGTCGGCAACGCTGAACATAACGTGGTTGCGTTTCCATTGCTTGCGCACATCACGCAGCGCGTCTTCGGCACCTCGCTTGTCGTACTTGTTGAGGACGATCAGGTCCGCGAAGTCGATCATGTCGATCTTCTCGAGCTGGCTCGCGGCACCGTACTCGCTGGTCATGACGTACACCGAAAAATCGACCATGTCGACGATCTCGCTGTCGCTCTGGCCGATCCCGGCCGTCTCTACGATGACGAGGTCGAAGCCCAGCGACTTCAGGAAGAGTATGTGGTCGCCGAGCATCTCGCTCGTCGCCAGATGTTGTCGTCGCGTCGCTATCGATCGCATGTAGACGCGCTCTGAGCGCAAGGAATTCATGCGAATGCGATCTCCGAGCAATGCGCCGCCCGTGCGGCGACGCGTCGGGTCGACGGCGAGTACGGCGATACGCATGTCGGGGAAGCACGAAAGAAAACGATTCAGTATTTCGTCCGTAACACTGCTCTTTCCCGCGCCACCCGTGCCTGTAATGCCGATAACAGGTACCTGACCGGCTTGGATCTGCCATTCCTTGCGCAGCCGTGTAAGCTCGGTCTCATCGAAAATGCGTTCTTCGATCGCTGAAATGGCGGCGGCGATATCGACAGATGACTCCGGTTTCGGCGGGGCTATGGTCGGCCGCCGTGCCGCGACCGTGCGTTCGATCAGGTCCGCGATCATCGCCTCAAGACCCAGCTCCATACCGTCATGCGGGTGGTAAATGCGCTCGACGCCGTATTCCATGAGCGACTTGATCTCGTCGGGCGTGATCGTACCGCCCCCTCCTCCGAACACCTTGATGTGATCGGCACCGAGTTCGCGCAAGCGATCGACCATGTACTGGAAGAACTCCATGTGACCGCCCTGGTAGGAACTGATCGCGATGCCGTCCGCGTCTTCCTGGATCGCGGCACGGACGATATCGTCGACGCTGCGATTGTGACCAAGGTGAATCACCTCGGCTCCCTGGGCCTGAATCAGGCGACGCATGATATTGATCGCGGCATCATGACCGTCAAAAAGCGAAGCGGCCGTTACGAAGCGTAAGGGTGCGGATTCACGTTTTCCGGAGACGCCCGGCAAGTCGGTGGCGGCAGTACTCATTCAACAACTCCTGCGCGGAAACACAGCAGAACCGCCCGCCAAAAAGGCAGAAAGTTCTTAATAATCAACTAGTTTTGCTATTGAAAAAATTTTAATCTAGATTAAAATAGTCCAGAATGGCGTGAAATTCAAGTCAGCAACCCGCTCCCAGTAAAGGAATAACATGGCCCAGAAGGCGGAAGAGACGCGTTTTGAACTGCAAAAAGACCGCATGCTGCGGGCCGCCGCGCGGTGCTTTAACGAAAAGGGCTATAGCGGCTCGTCGCTCAAGGACGTCGCCGCTATCCTCGGGCTGACTGACGCCGCCCTGTACTACTACGTCCGCAACAAGGAAGAACTGGTTTATCTTTGTTACGTGCGCGCAGCCGCAGTGGGTCAAGAAGCGATGGCGCGCGCCATGAGTGAAGGGCTCAGTGGCATGGACACCGTGCGCCGGTACCTTCGATATCACATCGAGATCATGGTCGGTGATCGTGGTCCAATCGCGATCATGAGCGAAATTCCGTCGTTAAGACCGGCACACAGGGACGAGGTACTGGAGTTATCACGACTGCACAGCGCCCGCTTCGAGGAAATTCTGAAAGCCGGTATTGACGACGGCAGCATCGCGCCCTGCGACGTTCGTATGACCGGTAACGCGATCATGGGATCCATCAACTGGATTCCGAAGTGGTATCACGGAGACCGGCAAATGGGCCACACGATCGCCACAGAAATACCGGTGATCCTCACGAGGGGCCTGAGGCCCTGATGACTTACCCCTCGGGAGACTCGATACGCTCATTCACCAGGCGTTCAATCTCGTCGACGTCGATCCGCTCGGGATCGGTCTCAAGGTCCGGGAAATCACCCAACTCCGCCAGCATCTTCAAGCTCTCCTCCAGTTGACGACGAATACCGCCGTAATAATCAGCGCTTGAGCGACGCTTACTGGGAGTTCTGGTATCAACAACGCTAATCGTGGCGCTTTCGGTTGCGATGCGAGAACCGGTCACAGCTCGCCGCTCAGGCAGATTGCGTTTTATTGCGGCAAGCAGGATGACCAGATCGTTGAATTCACGCCGCAACTGAAGGTAATAAGCATCGGAGCGTTGACGCTCCTCCGCTTGCAGATCGTGCTTTAGCTGGTCCCGAACGGCGACGAACTCAGGCGTACCTCGCTCAGCGGCAAGCCGATACCACGCATATGCGGCAACGGGATCCTCATCGGTTCCCATCCCCGTCAGGTGCATATAACCAACCATGTACTGTGCATACTTGTCGCCGATAGGCGCGAGTTCATTGCGATAGATAAAATAGGCGCGATCGAAATCGCCGCGCTCGTACAGTTCGTCAACCTTGCGTTGCACCTTCACGGTGCGCGGATCGGCCAGATCAGTAGCAAGCCCGGAGGACCGCTGAGCCTCTACAGGGGTGGTCAGCAGGGCGATCAACGCCAACAAGACAAGAATCGAAAACTTGCTCAAATTGCCAACCATGAGGCCCCCGTACCGATGAACACTAGCTTTGAGTCCGGTCCTGGACGCAAAGTTCCACTCACTGCCATGATCTTGCGCCGGCGCTCAATCTGAGAAATTCGGTGGCCGCTTTTCCAAATTTGCCCGCACAGCCTCGACCTGGTTGGGAGACCCCATTATCCCGAGCTGGAGCTCTGCTTCGAGTGCCAGCGACTCCGCCTCCGCCAAATGCCAGGCCTCGTTAACGAGCCGCTTTATGCCCCGGATCGCTTCGGGTGACCGGGTAGCACAGTCCTTTGCGAATTCCCTGGCCGCGGCAAGTGGATTCTCGTGAATGCTTGTCACGATACCGTGTTGCAGGGCTTCGGTGGCGTCAAAAATGCGTGCCGACCACGCGAGCTCTTTGATTCGGTCGGGCGGCATTACACCACGCAACGTCGTACTGATTGCCATGTCCGGAATCAGTCCCCACTTGGTCTCCATGATCGAGAACCGGGTATCGGCGGCCGAGTACCGCAGATCCGCGCCGAGTGCGATCTGCAGCCCGCCACCAAATGTAATGCCATGCACGGCACAAATAACGGGTACCGGAAGTTCTCGCCAGGCATAGGCCGCGCGCTGAAAAAGGTTGCCATTCGATGATGCAACGGGCTGCATCAGCGATTCGTCGATTCGCACATTGGGATCGGTGAACGTCTCAACATCGATGCCCGCGCAGAAATTGTCACCAGCACCATGCAGGACGACGGCGCGCAATTTGCGCTCTTTGGCCAGGCTGTCGGCCGCCACGCCCAGCGCTTCGAACATCTGCATGTCCAGCGCGTTGTATTTTTCAGGGCGATCGAGCATTACTTCGGCGACATGCCCTTCCATACTGATGCTTACTCGGTCACTCAATTCAATTCTCCATACGTCACACTGCCAGTGTGCACTTACCATTTCGCAAGACGATGCTGTCACGTTCCTTGACGGTACATCGAAACGAGACGATGTTGCCATCCTGCCACATGTCCGTGGTGATCGTGTCACCGGGCGTGACCGGCGCCGAGAATCGGGCGTCGAATCCCTTGATCAGCGTGTAATCGTAGTCGCAGATAGTATTCAAAACCGCCTTGCAAGCAATGCCATACGTACATAGCCCATGCAGTATCGGCCGGTCAAAGCCAACCGCGGCCGCCGCTGCGGGATCGGCGTGCAGCGGATTTCGGTCACCTGTCAGGCGGTACAGCAATGCCTGGTCCCGTCGGGTTCCGATATCGCAGCTCAAGTCCGGCTCGCGCTTTGGCGCACGATGTGGCAGTGGTCCCTTGCCTGACGGGCCGCCAAATCCGCCATCGCCACGCGCCATAATCGTGCAGCCCAGCGTGAACAAAACGGTATCGTCGCTGGCGAGCCGGCCCTCAGCCTCAAGAAGGATCAATGCACCTCGGTTGGGTCCGCGGTCAAAAGCGTCAACGACCTTCTTGTCGATCAGGAGGTCAGCAGCCGGCGGCAACGGCCTGTACAACTGCATTCGTTGTTCTGCATGCAATACCTGGCTGTAGTCCCAGCCGAGGTCGGGGGGAAACATGTCTGGCACCAGCACCGTAGACAAAGTCGGCACGGTATGTAGAAGTCCACCTTGTTCATAGACATAGGGTAGTTCTTTCTCGTTCAGCGGATCCATGCCCATGCCGATGCCCAGTGCATAGAGCATTGTCTCAGTGTCCGTGTACGTGAAAGGTATGTCGTAGATAGACTTCGACATGAGTTCGTCGTAATTCAGTGCCATGAGTTGTCCAACCGGGCGCGACCTGGTCGCGCGTTATCCCTGTCTTGCATATTCCCAACCCATGTCGGCAAGCGGCATGACTGCATTCACGGCCTGCGCTGCGTGCGCACTTGCCGCGGTTCCGTCCCTGACCCGTCCTGCAATGCCCTGCAGAATTGCGGCCAGGCGGAAAAAATTGAACGCCGAGTAGAAGTTTCGATTCGCAATTCCCGTGCGACCGGTGCGCCGACAATAGGCTTCAATATAGGCTTCTTCGGCGGGAATGCCGAGTTCGGCCAACGGCTTGCCAGCGAGACCTACGGAGCCAATGCCGATTTCCGGCATTTGCCACGTCATAAGGTGATAGGTGAAATCAGCCAGCGGATGGCCAATCGTCGACAGCTCCCAATCGAGAACAGCAATCACCCTTGCTTCAGTCGAATGCACAATCATGTTGTCCAGGCGAAAATCACCGTGAACGATGCTCGCCGAATCGTCTTCCGGGATGTTTTCCGGCAACCATTCCATGAGTGCGTTCATCGCGTCGACGGTAGCCGTCTCCGATGCGCGATATTGGCCGGACCAGCGTGAAATCTGCCTGGCAAAATAATTGCCCGGTTTGCCAAAGTCCCCAAGACCGAGGGCCGCGTAATCATAATTGTGCAACGTCGCGATTGTCTCGTTCACGTTGTCATAGATCGCAGTGCGCTCGGCCGGCTCGAGCCCCGGCAAATCGAGATCCCAGAAAATACGTCCCTCGACGAATTCCATGACGAAAAACGTTGTGCCGATAACCTCATCGTCCTCGCACAAAACCAAGGGCCTCGGTACCGGAAAGCCGGTTGAATGCAAAGCGCTAATGACGCGAAACTCCCGTTCCACCGCGTGTGCAGACTTGAGTAACTTGCCGGGCGGCTTGCGCCGCAACACATAGCGACCGGACGCGGCGTCGAGCAAGTAGGTCGGGTTGGATTGACCGCCCTTGAATTGTCGGATTTCCAATGGCCCCCGGAAGCTCTCGACACGGGACGACAGGTAGTCGAGAAGCCGTTGCTCATCGAAACGATGTGCCTGACGTACATCACGCGTACCTGTGTTTTGCTCAGACCGCCGGCTCATGTTCGTGTACCCATGCGACCGCAGTGTACAGCTACATGCGGAAAATGCCGAACGGCTTCTCTTCGTCACGCGGACGATTCATGGCGGCCGACAATGCCTGCGCGAGCACCGAGCGTGTTTCCACCGGATCGATGACACCGTCATCCCACAGGCGAGCACTCGCGTAGTAAGGACTCCCCTGTGTCTCGTACTGCTGGCGGATCATCTCCTCATACTCGGCCTTATCCCTGTCAGGCCACACTTCACCGCGTGCCTCCAGCCCTTCACTCTTGACGGTCGAAAGAACCAACGAGGCCTGTTCGCCACCCATGACGGAGATGCGGGCATTCGGCCACATCCACATCAGGCGGGGGCTGTAGGCTCGACCGCACATGGCGTAATTACCAGCCCCGAACGAGCCGCCTATAACGACCGTGAATTTCGGCACGGTTGCCGTCGCAACCGCGTTGACCATCTTCGCTCCGTCTTTGGCGATACCGGCGTGTTCCACGCGCTTACCCACCATAAAACCGGTGATGTTCTGCAGGAAAACCAGCGGGATGCCGCGGCGGTTACAAAGCTGAATAAAATGCGCGCCTTTTTGCGCAGACTCGGGAAAAAGGATTCCATTGTTCGCAATGATGCCAACAGGAAAACCGTCGATATGCGAAAAGCCGCAGACCAAGGTGGCGCCGTAGAGCTTCTTGAACTCCTGGAATTCCGATCCATCGACGATGCGCGCGATTACTTCGCGGATATCGTACGGAAATCGATAGTCGTGCGACACGATGCCGTACACGTCATCAGCCGGGTAGATGGGCTCCTCGGGTTGGCGTTTCGCAACGCTGATCTCGCGTTTCCAGTTCAGGTTTGCGACGATGTTTCGCGCGATTTTCAGTGCGTGGCCGTCATCGTCGGCCAGATGGTCGGTAACCCCGGAAATGCGCGAGTGCACACTGCCTCCACCGAGCGTTTCGGCGTCCACGACTTCACCTGTCGCGGCTTTAACCAGAGGCGGGCCGCCAAGGAAAATTGTTCCCTGGTTACGAACAATGATCGATTCATCGCACATGGCCGGCACATAAGCGCCGCCCGCCGTACACGAACCCATGACGACGGCAATCTGCGGAATGCCTTTTGCGGACAGCCTCGCCTGGTTGAAGAAAATGCGACCGAAATGATCACGATCGGGGAAGACCTCATCCTGTCGTGGCAGGAAGGCTCCTCCCGAGTCCACGAGGTAAACACAGGGCAAGTGGTTTTGTTCCGCGATTTCCTGAGCGCGCAGGTGCTTCTTGACGGTTAGCGGATAGTAGGTGCCACCTTTGACCGTCGCGTCGTTGGCGACGACCATGCATGCAATACCGTGAATACGTCCGATACCGACGATAATGCCGGCGGCCGGCACGTCGTCGCTGTACACCTGCCAGGCCGCCTGCCGGCCGACTTCCAGGAAATCGGAATCTTCGTCGAGTAATGTGCGAATGCGATCACGTGGCAACAACTTCCCTCGCGCCAGGTGCCGTTCGCGCGAGCGCTCGGTCCCACCCTGCATCACATACTCATCGATTTCACGCAAGTTCTCGACCAGCGCAATGGCTGCCCCGGCGTTCTTCTTGAAATCATCCGAGGAACGATCGACCTTTGTCTTAATTACTGGCATGTAATCGGGTCCGCAGTGCTACTTTGTGGCATTGAATAACTCACGACCAATCAGCATGCGACGAATCTCGCTGGTACCTGCGCCAATTTCATACAATTTGGCATCTCGCCACAAGCGGCCTGCCGCGTACTCATTGATATAGCCGTTGCCACCCAAGGCCTGAATCGCCTCACCGGCCATCCAGGTTGCCCGCTCCGCTGCCACGAGAATACATCCTGCAGCATCGAAGCGGCTAGTCCTGCCGCGATCACAGGCCTCTGCCACCGCGTAAACGTAGGCGCGGCAAGCATTCATTGCAGTGTACATGTCAGCAATCTTGCCCTGCATAAGCTGGAACTTGCCAATGGCCTTGCCAAACTGCTTACGATCGTGGATGTAGGGCAACACAAGGTCCATGCACGCCGCCATAATGCCGAGTGGACCGCCGGCGAGGACAACGCGTTCATAGTCCAGACCGCTCATCAGAATTGCGGCCCCCTTGCCTTCTTCTGCCAGGCGATTGCTTTCGGGGATACGGCAATTTTCAAACAAGACTTCGCTCGTGTCCGAACCGCGCATGCCGAGCTTGTCGAGTTTCTGCGGTGTCGACAATCCCTGTGTTCCCCGTTCAACGACGAATGCGGTAAGGCCACGCTTGCCCGCATCAGGATCGGTTTTTGCGTAGACGATCAGCACGTCTGCGCCGGGCGCGTTGGTGATCCACATTTTGGAACCGTTGAGGACATAGCTGTCCCCATCGCGTCGCGCCGTCGTGCGCATGCTCATGACGTCGGATCCGGCGCCCGATTCACTCATGGCCAATGCGCCGAGGTATTCGCCGGATACGAGCTTGGGCAGCAGGGCCTCCTTCTGCTCCGCGTTACCCCAACGTCGCAGCTGGTTTACACAGAGGTTGGAGTGCGCGCCATAAGACAAACCGACGGAAGCCGATGCTCGACTGATTTCTTCCATCGCAATGACGTGCGCAAGGTAGCCAAGTTCCGAACCACCATAAGATTCCTCGACCGTAATGCCGAGGAGCCCCAGCGCGCCAAGCTCGGGCCACAGGGCCCGCGGGAATGTGTTCTTCTCGTCAATCTCTGCGGCACGAGGCGCGATATGATCGTTCGCAAAACTTCGTACGGTTTCGCGCAGCAAGTCCAGATCTTCACCGTGACCGAAATCGAACTCAAACATGGAGCAGACACCTCTTGCCATTAGCCGAATGCCCTGTCTATTGTCCGCTCAACCCGCAGGGAATTGAATACCAATCGCGCGGTACCTGGAGCTCTATCTCAAAGCTCCGAAAGCTTGTCTATAAACAACGAGAAAAGTTCGTATTGGGACGTGATACCGAGTTTCGAAAACAGGTTGCGCTTATGCACCATTACTGTACCCGGTGCGATTCCGAGTTCTCTCGCAATCGACTTCGAAGAATGGCCCCGTAACAGGAGCTGCGTTATCTGTCGTTCCCGTTGCGTCAATGCCGTCTTGCCAAAATGTTCAAAGCACTGCGTCAGGCGCTGGTGCATGCTGAGGTCGCGTTCGTCATCCGAATGGCGCGCAGCCCACGCGTTCCAGATTCGCTGCATGGCCGCTCGGATCACCGGTTCCATCAGGCGCAGGCGCGCGACGTCGGATCGCGAGAAACGAGTTTCCCAGCGCCCGACAACGAGTACGAGTGTACTCTTCGTATCGGTGTCCAAAAGGAAATCCATTTCGTCTGCAAGATGGGTTCGGTCGTAGTATTGTCGAAAGTACTCGCTGGAACGGAATCGATCAGGCGTTTCATCGCGACAACGGCACATGGCCGGTTTGGTCTTGCGCACCGCAAGTTGGTACAGAGGATCGAGCAGATAGGGTCCCGCCAGGTAGCGATCCAGGTAATGCCGGGCGCGCCTTGGTGTCATTGTGTGGTGCAAGACGTTCGGCGGTGCATCCCGATAGAATGCAAGCAGGCACGTTGCATCGTTGTCGACGGCAGCATCGATTACTCTTGCCAACGCATTCGCCGTCCTCTGGTCGTCACCGGATTTGACAAGACCGGCTAACGCGGCGTGCCACTCAGGATTATCGAAAGGTCTGGTCAAACCGGCTCGCTCAAGGTTGAAACAAGGCGGCTGTGGCGCCGCTGGGATCTTTTATCACGCAGAATTGTCCGCCCGACAGTCCACGCGGCTCCACGATGAACTTGCCGCCATGTTTCTTGCATGCCGCAACGCTTGCCAGGACATCTTCGACGATGATGTAAATCAACCATCCGCCCCGCAATTCGGCGTTGCTGCCGCGCGCGTGGCAAATACCCGTCACAGCCTCGCCCGTCCCCGGCATCGCCATCGAATAATCTGAGTACTCACCCATGCTTACGTCTTCGCTTGTCCAACCGACGACTTCCTTGTAGAAATCGCGGAGCCCGTCGGCGTCGTCGACAGTGATGTCGATCCAGCCGATTTTGCCAACCTGGTTTTTGTCGGACATTACTTGAATCCTCTGGTACTGGCCTTATTGCGACGGAATCGAATCAAAAAGACGTGAGAAATGACGCAGCGTTACCACCGATGTGGCCCGATCCTGACTGAGCGGCTTTTAGATAATCCGCGCCGGTCGGGTAGTCTTCGGGCTGCGCATTGTAGACGCGACGCACGCGATTGCGGTGGTAAAGCTTGAGCTGCGACATGAACGGAATGACAAGGTCTGGGTTATTGCCGGTCATTTTGAAGTGAAGCTGCGGAAGCCGATACCAGGGCACATCCATATCGGCATGATGGGCATTGTGATAGCCGAAATTGAGTGTAAGCCAGTTGAGTTTCGGAAATCGCAGGCTCAGCGGGTTACTGAAGGTATGTTGCTGCTCCCAATCAAAGTCACCTTTGTGCGGTGGCTTCTCATAGTCGAATAGCGTCGTATTGTAAGGGTAGTCGTGCTGCACGCTGTCCATGAACCGCAGGACGTGCATCATGATCAAGTAGGCGACAACGTAGAGAATCGCGACCTTTGGCACAAACACTACGAGCGCGGCAAACACCCCGCCGCGAATGAGAATGACAGTCACATTTCGGACGCGCTGCTTGCGGCGCTGCGGAATGACGAAAGACGTCAGGACCATGACCGCATGCATGACCAGGTCATGCGCCGGGATATAAAGCCACTCCATGATTTGGACAATCCTGGTAACGACCGTGTGTTCTTCGAAAAACCGGTCGTAGTCAAACCAGACTGCATCGTCATTATCGACATGATGGCGAAAATGCTTGTAGCGCATGTCCTCGTACGTGCCATAGGCAGAACCACATAACCAGCTCATGAATCGGCCGAGCATCGCGTTATGGCGGCTATTCGTGAACACCAGGTTGTGACCGCATTCATGTATCAGGTATGCGGCGATGATCATTGCGTGCGCAAGCAATAGCGTTGCCAGGCAGTTGATCGCCCAGTGGCTGTCAAAAAGACCGGCAAACCCCAGGGCATAGGCAACGACGGTGTAGCCGCTTACAGCACCGTAGTACAGCAGCCCGTCCCGTTCCTTAAACAGCCTTGTTGTCCCGGTCATAACGCCCTGCCTGTTCATCCTGTTTATTTGTACACATGGGGAACGCCTGTTGCTAGCATACGCAACCTGGCCCGCCTGTCCTGGAGAACCTACGAATGAAGCTTGTCACGGCTATTGTAAAACCCTTTCGGCTCGATGACGTTCGCAATGCCCTCAGCGAAGTCGGCATACAAGGCATGACAGTGAGCGAGGTCAAGGGGTTCGGACGGCAGCGCGGGCACACCGAGTTGTACCGCGGGGCTGAGTATGTTGTTGATTTTCTTCCAAAAGCCAAGATCGAAGTCGCCGTTTCCGACGACATGGTTGAACGTGTCGTAGAGACCGTTGTGGAGGCAGCAAAAACCGGCAAAGTCGGCGACGGCAAGATCTTCGTGACGAACCTTGAGCAGGTCTGGCGCATTCGAACGGGCGAAACCGGGGACAGCGCTCTATAGCTGAACCATCGGGAACTATGTGCCCAAGCTGTCCACGACCGCTCGACCCAGCATGAACCAAAGTGCCAACGCCCCTGCCAAATAGAGATAAAACCGCAACATGACGATGTTGGAGGTGCAGTGGATGAAGCTGTGCACGACTCGAAATGCAAAAAACACCCATGCGGCAATGACGTAGCCGGTGTCGACACTGTCTGTCACATGGAGAAAAAGGCACAGTCCATAAAACAACACCGGTAACTCAAAAAGGTTCTTTAAATTGTATGCCGGGTAATTAACAGCTTCGGGCAGCAGCTCCGTGGCTTTGTCAGGCGTCGTATAGGCCTGCACGGGCACCTTGACCTTTTTCATTGCCGGAATACGCTTTGCGTACATCACGAACCAGACGATTGCTGTCAGAATCATCGTGCCGAGCATCGGCTGCAGTATCAGATCGTTATTCATCATTGATCACTCCGCTGTCATACAAAACGCATTCAGCTTGTTGCCGTCCAGGTCGCGAAAATAGCCCGCGTAGAAATTGTTGCCGCGGGACCCCGGCGCGCCTTCATCGGCGCCGCCCAGCTGCAGTGCCTTGGCATGAAATGCATCGACTTTTTCGCTCGAGTCCATAGCAATGGCCACCATAACTCCGTTACCCACCGTCGCGGATTTGCCATCGTAAGGACGGATGATTGACACAGCAGGTGTGCTCGAACTTGTCGCCCAGGCGATGAACGAGTCCCCTTCCATCAGGCGACTGGCTCCGATCGTCGCGAATAACTCATCATAGAATTCTGCCGCTTTATCAAATTTGTTGGTGCCGAGGGTTACGTATCCAATAATTGTCCGCTCCTAGCTATCAGTCATTTTGCTTCTGGCGATAACACCTGCCGCCACCGCGCCAGCTTATCTGAGAATGGCAACGCCGCGTATGCCGGACTCGTGGATGGCAAACTGGCCCGCCGAATAAATTCACCTGCCGCTTCGATGTTCGCGAATTTCTTAAAAAGATCTTCGGCTTTCCTGCCGTTGAATGCGATCAGCCGAATTTCGGAGTGCGCGCTCAGAAACGTTCCGAAATCGTTTGCACGCGCACTGTGGAGCCTGATGTTCGCGTCCATACTGCCCGGCCGCAACGAACTCTGTAGCACGTCCCAAAGCGCAATCCGGTTTTTCACCAGTTGCTCGCAGCGATCATCATAGCCGCCGTTGATCCCAAGCAGCTCTTCCATTATCCGCCAAAAAACATTCTGCGGATGCGCGTAGTACTGCTGCTCAGCAATGGAGCGTTGCCCGGGCAAGCTGCCCAAAATCAGAATGCACGCGTCAGAACCTGCGATCGGGGGGAAGCCTTCAGCCGATTCTGATGTGGCGTTTATCGCTGCCATTTGAGAATGCGCCGCGCGAGCATCTCCATGTCGCCTGCATGCCGATTGCGCATTACCGGATCGTCGGCCGTGATATTCATCGCACGCAGAGTCTTGCGAACCAAGCGGCTTTTTTCATCAAAATCGAAATCGATAATATTCAGGCAACACATCGACTGATCCAGCAAGCCGAACGCCTCCAGGCCTACCCCGGTGGCCCATCCGAGGACCGCGGCATTGGTACCGCCGTGCGCAAATATGGCGAGGTTATGCCACGATTCATCGGCAAGCAGAGACTCCATAGCGACGCTGACGCGCGCATAGAAATCGTGGTAACGCTCTCCGTGCAGGAATCTTGCATCCTCTTGTGGTGCCCGCCAGTGAGAGAAAGCGATATCGGAATAAATATCGTATCCGCCTGCCGTCTCTCCTTTCAGCGGCCGTATTTCTTCAAGCTCTGCGAATACTTCCAGCTCAATATCGCGATCACCCAGTATCGTCTTGCCGGTCTGCCGCGTTCGCGGAAGGCCGGTGCAGAGTGCTTTATCAACGTGAATGCCCGCGAACATTTCGGCCATTCCAACTGCCTGAGCTCTGCCCCGCTCATTGAGATTGACTGAATCCGGATCCGCCACCCAGTTGCCGTATTCATCGATGTAGTCGACAGCGCCATGCCGGAAAAGGTACAGGCGGCGTCGGTTGGCGCCATCGATGGCGACTCGGCGGTTCTTCGCACGGTCGATTCTTGGCATAGCTGTCTCGCTAGTAGCCACGTTCGGGATCCACAACGTTCAGGAGCCGCTCACCGGTGGCGTAGCGCCTGAGATTTTCCTTCAGCAAAACGAAGTGTCGCTCTCGTTCGCCGCCGCGGGATGCAACATGGGGAGTGATGATGACATTGTCAAATTGCCACAGCGGGTGATTCGCCGGCAGAGGTTCCGGGTCAGTTACATCGAGGCCGGCCCCGCTTATTTGTCCATTTCGAATGGCGTCGGTCAACGCATCCGTATCCACCGTCGCGCCCCGACCAACATTAATAAAGAGAGCACCCTTTTTCGTGGCGGCGAAGAATTCAGTGTCGAGCAGGTGTCGGGTGGCGTTGGTCAGCGGCAATGCATTCACTATGACGTCTGCCTGACCCACGAGCTCAAGAAGCTCGTCGGACAAACCAACATAGTCTACGAAGGATGGGCCCTCCCGACTGCTGTTGCGGGTTCCGATCACGCGCATGCCCAGCGCCGCAGCTCGTTCTGCGGCCTCAGTGCCGATTCCGCCCAGACCGATTACGAGCATTGTTCTTCCTGAGACCGGGAACATTGCGGCCGACGCCTCGGCACTTCTCATCCAGGCCCCGTGTTTCATGCCCTTCGCATACTCGGGAAGGCGCCGCGCCAGGGCAAGCGTCATGGCGACGGCATGCTCGCCGATAACAGGAGCCGACATCTTCTGCATGTTCGTCAGTACGACCTGGCCGCTGGCTACGGCCGGAACATCGACGCAACGTTCGGCTCCGGATGAAAAAATCTGAACCCAGACGGCACTTTTCGCAGCCGCGAGCAGGCGTTCACTGCATAAGCCGATAATGGCATCGACGTCGCCTGCGTGCTCAATCGCTTCCGCCTCGGAATTGACGATAACGAACTCGGCGTCCGGCAAGAGCATCCTGACCGCATCGACCTCATCACCTACCCGGGAAATGATTAGCTTATGGGCTCCATTCCAGTGCGGCAGATCGCGCATGGCAACAGGGCCCTCAACGATCCTCGCGTCGCGTATAAGTTCATCAATCGAGATTTCCGCCCACGATGAGCCGGCAGGGAGCAAAAATGCCGTCGTGACGACGACTCTCAGCGCAGCGCTTTTCAAACTGACCCCCATTTCAACCACCATCTCCAGGACCTTTGCCTATGCTATCACCTCCTGTTCAAAGGCGAAAAACGCAACGGTCCGAACCTGGGTCCCGACCGACGGCGGCTTGTTTGAGCAACCGAGATACGCCCTGCGACTGGCGTCGCAAGAACGATTTAGCCCTGGAGTGGTTTACGCCGGGAAAAAGTCGATCGGCTTCGTGGTCGTAATGGCTTCGACGTCTTTGGCCTCAAAGCGGAAGAGCTTCACGCGCTGCACCAGTTTGCGTTCGAGATCCGGGTCACCGAGTTCACTGGAGACCACCTCACACATCGTCACCTGCCCGTTCGGGGCGATAGTCAGCTTGAGGACCAACTTGCCTTCGAGTGACGGGTCCATTCGCAACGCGCGATTGTACAGGGCGAAGATCGCACCCTTGTTCTTGTCAAACACGAGCTCGATTTCTTCGCGAGACCGAGACGCTTTGCCACTCGAACCAGACCGCGAAGCGGCGCCGCCGCTCTTGCCGATTTCGGCGACCGGGCTCGCGACCTTGGTCGTTGACCGCCCCGCAATGCCGGTACCGCCCGTATTGCGACTCATGCTTGCAGTATTGATACCACGTGATGCGGTCCCCGCCTTGGATGTGATCATCGAGCGTTCATTACGCACGGCCTCACCCACCGATGCCATTAAAGGACGGTCGTCGACCATCTGTTCCACGAGGTCCTTGTCAACCAGGTCGGCAAGGTCTTCGGCAAAGGGCATCAATGCGGCTTGCGCCTGCTCACGGGCAACTTCTTCGCGATCAGGCTGCGGTTCAGGCACGGGTTCGGGCTCAGGCTCAGGCTCAGGCTCAGCCTCGACGACCTTTTCAGGTTCCACTTCTTCGGGCTCGGGCTCCGGCTCCTCTTCCTTCGGTGGCGGTGGCGGTGGCGGGAGTGGTTTCTCTTCGAGCAGAAGCTGAGCAATCCGCGGCGGGATCTCTTCAACGTCGTACGGGTCCGGTTCCGGAACAGGAATAAACGGCCACAGCAATCCAAGTACGGCACAAATCAGGAATATGATGCCGAGCATGCGCCGGAACTTGCGTTCCTGACCCTGGCCCGTCGTCCATGGCAGGTCATACTCTCTGTAAAACGGTAAATCCAATTCCGCGACTCCTGTCCGTCGTCCCTGCGCCCTAGCGCGCCGCCTGAATGTTGTCCAGCTTGTCTGAACTCTTCTGCAGCACCGCCAGCGAAATCCGTCCGTAATCCGATTCCGTGCAAGTCGCCATTACTTTTTTCAACAAACGGTATGGGATGTCTTTGTCCCCCATAATCGTCACTTCTCGTCCAGCAACATCCGCTTGCGCGGCCCGGCGCAGGACTCGATCGTTCTGCGACAACAGCGCTTTGCGCAGTGCGGGTATGTCGTTGCCCTTGGTCGCCATAACATCCGCGACCTTCGCCACCGGCGTGCCCTGCACGATGATGTCGATCTCGCCGATCAGGATGACTACGGTCTCCTTGGCTTTATCTTCGGCTATCGACTCCGGCAACTGCAGGTCCTTGGCGTTCGGCAGCGTTTCCACGTCTGACGAGTTGACGAGCAGGAAGAACACCAGGATCGTAAAGATATCCATGAGTGAAACGAGATTCAGCGCACCAGCGCCCCTGTGGCGCTTGTGGTGCTTCTCCATGCGTTTTGCGCGGGCTGACTTGACCATTGCCTATCCACCCCCGGTCATAACCGGCGCATCGCCGATTGAAATATTGGGGAAAAGGTCGGAGCGCACGACCGAGTCATCCTCGATATCCTCCGCCACCCGCACCGTGTCCATCACCTGGACCAGGGTGTCGTACGCAATATCCTGCTCGAGAAGGATTGATGCATCCGATTTCTTTGGATACCTTTTCTTGAGCTCGGAGAGCTTGGTTCTCAACGCTTCGTAGTCATAGCCATCGTCGCCGTTCGGGTAGACGCCGAGCAGCCCCTGGTTACGATCGCCAACTTCAATCTTGCCCTTGCGGACAATGACTTCCAGTTGAAAGACCTGTTCCTGCGGGTCCACGGGCTCAGTAGAGGAGCCTGGCAGATTCAATTCGAGAATCGCCAATCGCGAGAACACCGCGGTAATCAGCAGGAACGGAACCAGTATCACCATCAGGTTCATAAATGCCGTAATGTTGAGCTCGGCCGTATCATTACGATGATGAGCACCGCTTCTTCTGCGGCTACGGATCATGCCTTACGCTCCGGATGTCTTCAGCTGACGTTCGGTCACGGCATTGAGGAATTTGACACTCGCCATCTCGAGGCTGTCGACGAGACCGTTTGTCTTGGTCTGCAGCAGGGCATGTACTAGCAGCAGCGGAATCGCAGCCATCAAACCAAAGGCCGTCGTATTCATCGCAACGGAAATACTGGCGGACAGCATGTCTGCCTTGTCTGCCGGGTTTGCGTTCGATACGGCGGTAAAGGCGTTGATCAGGCCGATAATCGTGCCCAAAAGGCCAAGAAGCGTCGCCACGTTCGCCAGCGTCGCAATGTAATGCGTGCGCTTCTCCAACCTCGGCAATACTTCCATCAGGCTTTCTTCCATCGCCTTCTCGATATCGTCACGTCGACGCGCCGACTTAACGCGGTACAAGCCGTAAGTCAGAATCGAGCCAATGGCTGCCTTTGATTTTGAAGTGAGCGCAGCGGCATCCTGAAAATTACCGGCCTTAAGGAAAGGCACGATCTTTTTCCACAAAGCCCGATTGCTAGCGCCCGACATGGTCAGGTACATCCAGCGCTCGATCGCGATCGCAGCGCCGAATGCAAATACAAACAGGATTGGGTACATGAACGCACCGCCATCCTGAAAAAACCGCACGATAGTGCTCATTTGTCTGCTCCTCTAAAAACAGAATTGCCCGCGGCAAAAGCCGCTCTATAAAAGACAGTCGCGGCTAACAGCCACTCCTACTCTTGTTCATCTTCGCCATACAGGTCGCCGTAGTAATCGACCTGACGTATAAATTCTTCCCTGTCGATCGGTGCAAGCACCTCATCGAGCAGAGTGTTGACCGGCCTGCCCATCAATTCGCCAGGATCCGATTTTTTCCACGGTACGATATACAGCACCTTCGGCAATTCCTGGTTGCCCGTAATTTCAGTACGCCCGAGTTCAATCGAGTCCATCACCCGGTCGCCTGTCGTACGTCGCGTGATGTCCTGTGTCTCGCGCGCCTCTTGCTGTTCCACCGACGAGGTATCGACTGCAGGCAGCAACTCGTCGTCCTGCTCAGTTGTGTCCTGGGCAAAAGTGGCAAACGCTGCCAACAACATGGCGAGCATGAATCCGGCGCCGAATACCCTGGTTTTTCCAGTACCCATGTCCATCAATCCGCCACGTTTGCCGTTCGCTGGTTCGCCGCTACGCGACGTCTCAGATCCGCAATCCATTTCTCAACCTGCTTGTCTTCACCCACAAGCGCCTGGTAAGTCTCGAAATGCTGCAGTGCCACATCGAGGCGCTGCAGGTACAGCTCATTAAGGACCCCCAGATTGTAGTGTGCCAAGGCATAGTCGGGGTTAACTGTGACGGCCTTCAAATAAGCGGCTTCTGCCTCGAGAAAATTGCCATTTCTGCGAAGTAGCATGCCCAGCTGGTTCAAAGCCGCAGGATGACTGGGATTTATCGCCAATGCGGCATCCAAAGCGGCCCTTGCGGCTGCATTATTCTCATTATTGGCGTGAATGATGGCCAGGTTGACATGGGCACCCGGGTAATTGGGGTACTGCAGCAGGAACTCCTTGAATCGGAGCTCGGCGTCGACGAAATCGCCGGCTGCCATGGCCGAGGCTGCCTGCTCGTACAAGGTCCGCACCTGTGGCGGGATTGCCGATTCGGGCTGCGGACCTTCCGCAACTTCGCCCTGGCTGGACGCCGTCCTCGAATCCGGGGCTTTCGCCGGACCACCGCTCGCGCAGCCCCCGAGCACCAGCAATGCCAGCAAGGCAACCGGCACCCGCCTGATATTAATAAAGCGCTGTAACAACATCTTCGCTGCGCTCCTTTTTCGCGTATCGCGCCGGCATCAGGCCGGCCAGTCGTTCGAAACTCTGTCGCACCCATTCGTCGTAAACACCATCCGAAGCCCTGTCGGAATTTGCCTTGTACAGGTCGATCGCTTTTTCCTCGAACGGGAACGCCTGTTCTTCGAGGAGCAGCTCGTATTGCTCGAGTGCATCGACGTCGAGGTCGACCGGTCTGTCAGATTCCATCAGATCCGAACTGAACTGCTCGTAAATCTCGCCGAGGCGAAAGGTCGCGGCCGTCGTCACTTCCGCAACCCCGTAGTCGGCTGCCCCGGTATAAGCCGTAATAACCTCTTCCATCAGCGATTTCTTGAGCTTAAGACTATCGGCCAGCGGCTGCGTCAGCTTTACGACCGCAAATCGCTCGCGCACAGGATCTGCGAGCTCCAAAGAGGCTGTTGCCGCGAGGAAACGGGTGCGATCCGTGCGTTGTGCACCGGCCGTCGCGTCCACCTGAACGAGATCATTGAGTCTTGCCACACGTTCCTGTTCGTTACCTGTCTGCCGGGCAATCTCGAGCAAGCGATAAAGCGCCTCGACGGACTCAGCCAGTGGGTTCGGGTAGCGCATGACGATGTCATTCAGAACTCGCTGCTCGCTGGAAATCGTACCGGACTGTTTGTAAAGCTCGGATGCCTTCCAGAGCGCCTCGCGGCGCACATCGTCGGTGCTCGACTCGGCACTCGCAATACGCTCAAACTCGGCCGCCGCCTGGTCTGACTGGCCTGACTCGAGATAAGTAACGGCCAGTTTCTGCGTGACATCGTCAGCGAATTCGCTGTCCGGATAATCGCTGCGGAATTTTTCGAGTACGCCGGACGCACGATCCCAGGCCTGCAAGGTGATCAGGGCGGCCGCGGCATCATATTCGGCGGTAGCGCGAATATCGGAATCCGGAACTGCCTGGCCGAGGCGAGTAAAGTGTGTAACCGCTGTCTCGAGATCGCCAGCGTCGCGCGCCTTTTCGCCCTGCTTGTAGATCGATGAGGCGATGCGGTCTTTAATTTGCTGGGCTGCCGTCAAATCATCAGTCGGCGTAAAGCTCCGTAAACTGTAGTACGCAGCTTCGGCGTCACTGAAATTCTGAAGATCAAACTGTGAATGGGCAATAACCGTCCACGCGGTGCGCGCGAGCTTCGGCTCTACCGGCGGCTGCTTGGCGACCACGGCCTGGCCCACTGCAATCGCGAGATCAAACTGATCTTGTGCAAACAAATCTTCCGCAACTGTTGTTAGTACTGCGCCTGATTCCGGGTGATCAGGATAGGTGTCAGCAAACTTCAAGCCGCTGTCGAGGTAGCTCTTGTGCCACTCGTCTTTTACGGCGCCAGCCAGCGATTTTTCATGCTCCCGATAAGAGAGAATTGCCGCATACCCGGCTTCAGCCGACTTATCGTGGTCAATATAGCCATATGCCGTACGCTCGTACTCGATTGTCGCCGCCTCGAAGTCTTCGCTCTCGAACAGTATTTCGGCCAGCAGGAAGTTGGTGTTGGCGCTATCCGCTTCACCCGGGAAATACGCCAGGTACTTGCGATACCAGTTGGCGGCTTGCTGGTAGTCACTCTTCTTGCCATCGCGCTGCGCCTCGGCATGATAATACTGCGCCAGGTCATTGAGGTTACTCTTCAGGTACGCAGCAACCGCCTGGTTCTCCTCTGGCGGATTGCGAACCCAGAATTCCCCGTCCATGCCATAGCGTTCGACGAAGCCCTTTTTACCTTCAAGCACCAGGCTGGGGAAGCCGCCCTGCTTGTACGCCTCGATGACTTCGACCTGCAGTATCGGCGCCTTTGGATGAAACGGGTCCTGCTCTACAAAAGCCTCATAGGTTTCAGCCGCGTCGACATAGCGTTCTTTCTCGAGGTAGAGGTCGCCCAGGTTACTGTAGATCACGTAACTGTATGCCGGGTTTTGACGTGCCTTAAGAAAGGCATCGATGCTGTCGGCGCCTTCCATGTAAGAAAAGCTGATGCTCAAGACGCGGAACGTATCTTCGACAAGCTCGCGTTCGGCCCGCTTCAAACTGCTGAGTCGCTGCTCACCTTCACCTATTTCAACGCCTTTGATCTTGCGATCCAGCAATTCAAAAAACGGCTCAAGGCTGTCTTCATGCCACGCCAACTTGAACTGGGACCAGCCGAGCTTGTACAGCGACTGCTCATAGAATCGGGACTCTTCGCCGTATTTTCTGACGTCCTGGTAAGCCGCTTCTGCGTCGTTGTATTGCTTGCGAAGAAACAGCATTTCACCGCGGCGGAACTGTACTTCGTCAATTAGCGCTGTATCCGGAAACTTCGTTACAAGCTCATTAAGAACTTCAAGCGCTTCGTCTGTCCGGCCACCAATTTCATAGGCGCGCCCCAGCTGGTACAGCACGGTGTCGTTGCGGCGGTAGTCCGGATAGGCCTCGAGCAACTGTTGATAGAGGCTGACAGCATTGTCGTAGCCTGTTGAACCCAGTGATTCAATATTTTCCGCCAGCTGATCAGCTTCAGTGGCTTCAAGTTCCAGGTCGCCAAGGCGGCGCATGGCTTCGGCACGAAGCTCCGGATCATCCGACACAAGATCGAGAAACGCCCGATAATTGTCGCGCGCGAGATCGGAGCTATCGAGAATGACTTTTCCCGGGCGAATTTTAACGGTCTTCTTCTCGAGGCTCTTTATCGTGTCTTTCTTTTTCACGCCCGCGTTGGCGGATGGCGCCGCAAACGCCAGGACGAGGAGAAAGAACAGCAGGTAACGATGCATCTTCATTCCGATGCATCCCCGACCGTGGCAGCGATGTCGTAAATTGCCGCGAGGGCAAAACGCGCCTGAACAGTATAAATATCAAGCCTTTGCTTTTGTGCCTGAAGCTCGCCGACGGCGATCGACTGCAAGAACGCGCGCTGCTTCGATAGCGCGTCTTCCACTCTCACCTTCGTGCCTTCAATACGCGGCGCCAAACCGTAAACGCGATTACTGAGTTCATCGAAGCGAAGTGGTTCGAGGCGCATGGTCTCGTCAATTTGGCGTCGCGAACGCTGTGTCGCTACCAGGGCTTCGCCGGACTGGCGAAGGTTGCGACGAATTCGCCACAGACGATCGCCAAAGTCGCGTTCAAGGTTCCACTGCAATACACCTTTCAACAGGCGGATCTTGTCCCGTACTTCGTCAGCCTCGGGAATGTCGGCGCGCAACGCCGGAGTGCTTTCGAGACCGGTAATTTCGCCCCACATTTCGAACTCGGATCGGGTCGCGAGCGCCAGCCAGTCATGGCTCTCTTCGATATTATTCAGCGTCGAATCGAATTCGAGCTTGCGACTTACCATGCCATCGAGATCGGCGCGAGCCAGCGAATCCTGGACGCGCGGCAAACGCAACGCATAGGCTTCCTTGCGCGTCTCGAGCATGTTGCCGTATACATTGACGTTCATCTGCCACTCATCGAGGTTCCGATACAGGTAGCTCAGGTCCCGGTAATTCTTGAGACCTTCCTGGAACTCGTGTGTCGCGAGCAGGTGAAACAGGTACCGCCCCTCGAGGCCCTCGGGCAATTCCTCGAGTCGCCAATACCACCCTGCACTGTCGAGCGGATCGTCCTCGACGAAATCATCGAAGAACTGGCCGGATTCGATGTGCTGAATCGTCCGGTCGAGACGATTGGTCTCTTCATAAAATGCCTCAATTGCATTGAGGTAATGGTCGGCGGCCTGGCTGATGGAGTCGAGTTTCGCCATCGCATAGGGTATGGCCAGCATGGATTCCTGGACCGCCGAATCGAGCAGGTTGCGGCTGCGCAACTCCATCCACGGCACCAGTGCCCGCTGATAGTTGTCCATTTCAGCGTCGGCCCAGCCGACACCGAGCAGCGCTTTGTTTGAAAAAGGACCTTCCAGTCGAACGCGTTGCAGCGGTGCTTTCGCTGCTCGCGCCTGGCCGTCTTGCAACAGGGCATATCCAAGCGCGAGGTTCGCTTTGTCACGCAGGGATGTGAGTTCATCGTTGTAAGGGTCGAGGTTACCGAGGTCATCGAGCAACCGCGCCGCTTCTTCAACACGGCCCAGGCGGACCAGCGCTACGCCGAGGTTGAACTTGGCATACCTCGCCCACTCGGTTTTCCCTTTCCAGTTTTGCAACTTGGCAATAGCGGCATCGTAATCACCCGCATCGATAAGAATCTGCGACTCGAGCATCAGTGCTTCGCGTTGCAGATTCTTCGGGAGCTCACGTTCGATATAGCTCAGTGCTTGCTGTGACTTGTCGAGGTAACCGCGCTGGTACCAAATCTTGGCCAGAAAGAACCAGGTTCGATCGCGAATATCCGGGGCGACGTTGTTCGCCAAAAGGCGCTCGAAAATTTCAGCAGCCTCGAGGTGATGACCATAGGAAAGATACATGCCACCAAGAAGTAGCTCGCCTTCGTCGGCATGAGCGTCGAGTTGCTGCTGCTCCTTTGCCGCGAGCAGGCGAACGATCGCCGGAAAATAGTCTTCTTGATAGAAGTAGAAAAGGACCTCGCCATAGTGCGGATCCTGCACAACGATCGGGTCGCGACCATCGTCCGCTGCCTGAACGGCTTGCGTCGGCCCTTGCAGCGCCAACCACAAGCAGAGGCACCTAAGTAGTGAGCGACCTGGATGCAAAGATCACTCCCATTCCTTAATGACAAATTCCGGCTGCTGCTTTTTGACGCGGTCGGTGATTTCCAGCTCGAGATACTTGGCACCGATACCCTTGTCAAAGGTAATGGTTGCGCCGCGACGGTAGTCGCGAACGTGAGGACCTTTGCCCGTGAAAATTGCAATGAGTTCGTGATCGCCCGTTTTCAGGTTAGCCATGTGTACGCGATGCACACCACCGCGAATCAGTGCATCCGCTTCGCGCGCCGTGTACAGGTAGTTGGCAACTTCCTTGCCATCAATCTTGATATTTACTGAGTCGAGTTCGAAATACTCGCCAACATCCATGGAAATGAAGAACGCAACCTGCGAGTTGGCAGGAAACAACAGTTCTTCCTCGAGAAGGAACAGGTCTCGATTAAGGTCCAGAACTTCCTTCTTCAAAGTCTGCACATCCTGATCAAGACTGCGGAACTGATCACGGGATTCTGACTCCGAGGCCTGCGCACTCATTGCCGCGGCCATTGCCGCGTCCGCATTCAGCGGGGCTACGTCCTGTGCCGCCACAGAGATGCTGATTGCCAGCATCGCCATTGCCGCCAGGCTGATAAGTGTCTTGGTCACTGCGTTACTCTCTTAACAATGAGCGAATCTGATCCAGGTATTTTTCTTCGTACCCGGGCTTGTAGCCATGGTGCACATGACGAATTCTGCCCTCTCGGTCAACCAGAACCGTGACCGGCATGGCTTCCACTTCATACAATTTGCTGACTTCCTTTCGCGCATCGAACAACACCGGAAAGCTGACGCCCAGCTCATCGATCATTTTCATCGCACGCCTTGAGTCATCGTCGATATTCACGCCGAGCAGGTTGAATCCCACGCGTTGGTAGCGCGTAAACAATTCGTCAAGCAAAGGCATTTCCTGACGACACGGGCCGCACCAGGTTGCCCAGAAGTTGATCATCACAACGTCGCCGCGGTACTCCGAAAGCCTCAGGTTTGCCCCCGATGAACTCTTCAGCGCGAAATCCGGCGCGGGCTGCCCTTCCAGGCCCGAGGATGCGAGGCTGCTTGCCGCGAAGACGCAGACTAAAAGAGCAAAAATCGAGTTCTTGATATTCATTCACTTATTCCTTGTTCGACGAGTCCGGTTCCATCCGTTGATAAGTGCCGCCAGCCGCAGCTTTTCAATCCCGAATGGTGACAGGCGCAGCGGCTCCGGGCCGTGATAATGGTCACAAATGCCCGGATCTCCTAGACATAATGAAAGGCGATCCTCGCAGGCGGGCAGCCCGTGTAATCGTCCCAGATTACGTTAAATCGCTACCAGCGCCCGAGTTCTTTTGGCCCGGTGTTTAATGACAATGATAGGCGTATGAAACTGGATTTAAAGTGAAAATACGTCGCCTTTCAGCGACATTCAGCAGTTTTTCTTGCTACTCGAAAACGTCCGGAGCGGGCTTTTGCAGCCCGTCCGAATAATAAACTCGGCCTTCTGCATCGATGACGATGCTCTCGTAGTCCGGCAACGTGGCAATAAGCGTAAGACCGTCTTCGACACCGAGAACAAAGACCGACGTCGACAAGGCATCGGTAATAACCGCGTCGGGACCAAATACAGTCGCGCTGCGAACGCCACTCGCGGGTTCACCCGTTCGCGGCTGGATGATGTGATGATAGCGAACTCCACCTTCGTCAAAATATCGCTCATAGTCGCCCGAGGTCGAGATAGCCTCGTCCGACAGCGGCACGGAAATGGCTACCTGCCCGTCCTTCCTCGGGTCCCGGATGCCTACCATCCACGGCCGGCCGCGCCGGTCGCCAAGCAGGCGCGAATCGCCGCCCGCCGTGACAATGGCATTTTGCACGCCACGAAAACGCAGAATATCGACGCCCCGCTCGACGACGTATCCTTTTGCGATGCCGCCGAGATTGATGCGGATGCCCTGCTTCAGAAACGAAACTGTGCCCGCTGCCTTGTCCAACTGAACAAAACGGTAATCGATATTCTCGCGCTCGAACTCGACAGTATTTGAGTCCGGTCGGCGTCGGGAACGGAAGTCATAGTGCTGGCCCACGCTGTCGTACGTTATATCGAATGCGCCGAGCGTCAGTACTGATATGTCGAGTGACCGTTGGATGAGTTGCAACAGCTCTTCTCCGGCCTGCACCGGGCTCTTTGCCGCCAGCCGATTTATTTTTGAGACTTCACTGTCATCTTTGTAGGTGCTCATGAGGCGATCGATGCGCGCGGCCTCGTCAAAAACCGCTTCGATCGCCTGGTGGCCTTTCTCGGCATCGTCGCTCCATAGATAGACGCTGATTTCGGTGCCCATCAAGGCTCGAGTATCACCGAGCCAGTCTGCCAGCGCCGCCGGGCCAGGCAGTATCAACAGCAGCGTTGCTAGTCTTAGCCCAAGCCGGGAGTTATGCTTGGTGTATTGACCCCGTAGTAAGGAGCCGGACAGTGACTTCATTCCTGATTTTCCTGGGCGTAATTGCCGCGTTAGTGATCTGGGCGATCGGTATTTACAACCGACTCATCAACGAACGCAATCGCGTCAGAAACGCGTTCGCACAAATCGATGTACAGCTGACCCGGCGACATGACCTGATTCCCAATCTCGTGGAAGCCGTCAAGGGTTACATCAAACATGAGCGTGAAACCCTCGAAGCAGTCGTCAAAGCTCGTAATGCCGCCGTTTCCAGCCTTGACGCTGCAAAAGCGGACCCGGCCAACGCCGAAGCTATCAAAAAGCTCGGCGCTTCCGAAGGTGCCTTGGGCAGCGCGCTCGGCCGCCTGTTTGCTCTGTCTGAAGCTTATCCTGATCTCAAGGCAAATCAAAACATGATGCAGTTTCAGGAGGAGCTCGGCAGCACCGAAAACAAGGTGGCTTTTTCGCGCCAGGCGTTTAATGACGCGGTACTCGGCTACAACAACACGGCTCAGAACTTCCCCAACAACATGATCGCGAATACCTTCAATTTCGAGCTGGCCAGTTTCCTCGAAATCGAATCCGAAGAAAAACGCGAAGTGCCGGACGTTTCATTCACCTGATTCTTAAGTGAACTTTTTTGCTGCGCAGGACCGTGCACGCCAGACGTCGCGACGCCTGGTTGCCGCCTACATCCTCGCTACGATAATCATCGTACTCGGCGTGACCGTGCTGGTTGGCGTTGCGATATTCAAGTTTTCAGAGGCGGGCTACGGTTATGCTTCGCAGCTAGGCTTCGCTGAAGGGGAATTCTTTGCCCAACAGGGGCCAGTGCTCGTTGGCACCGCGATTGCCACGACGCTGTTAATCCTGGGTGCCAGCCTGTTCAAGACGTCCGTCCTCTCCGCTGGCGGCGGCAGCGTTGCGACAGGAATGGGTGGAACGCTTGTCCCGGCAGATGTTCAGGACCCGTTGCGCCGTCGCTTGCGTAACGTAGTCGAGGAAATAGCGATTGCGTCGGGGGTACCGGTTCCGGAAATCTACGTTCTTGAGGAAGAGCGCGGCATTAACGCGTTTGCGGCTGGCTTCACACCCAGCGATGCCGCCGTCGCTGTGACTCGCGGCACGCTCGAAATACTCGACCGCGACGAGCTTCAGGGTGTGATCGCCCACGAATTCAGCCACATACTGAATGGTGACATGCGCCTCAACATACGCCTGATGGGCGTGCTTTACGGCATCATGGTCCTGGGCCTGATCGGCCGGATGATCGTGCGCGGCGGCCATCACGCGAGTATCATCTCCAGCCGCCGCGACCGCGGAGCTCCCGTCACGATCCTGATAGGGCTGGGTTTAGTCATTATCGGCGGTATCGGCGTTTTCTTTGCCCGCATCATCAAGGCTGGCGTCTCCCGACAACGTGAGTCCCTGGCGGATGCCTCTGCCGTGCAATTCACGCGACAGACCGCCGGCATAGCAAATGCTCTGAAGAAGATTGGTGGCTACAGCGCAGGTTCGCTGATCACGTCGGCCGACCCCGAAGAGGTCAGCCATATGCTGTTCGGCGAGGGCGGCAAATTTTGGGGACTGTTCGCAACACATCCGCCGCTCGTCGAGCGAATTCAGGCACTGGACCCGAGCTTCAAGGCATCCGATTTCCCGAAGGTCGATCCGCGTCAGCGCAAGACTTCGAGCAGCCTGGACGCCGTTCACCACGGATTCGCAGATGATATGACCACCGCCCTCGCGAGCGGCGGTGTCGCTGTGCTGCCTGATTCAATCGCCGAATCCGTGGGCCAACCTGAAAGCGCGCATATTGAATACGCACAACAACTTCGGCAGTCAGTTCCAGAATCCCTGTATGCGGCTGCCCATTCCCCTGAATTTGCCTATCTCCTGACGATCGCGTTGATACTGCATCGGGACGGCAATACCGTGGATCGGCAGCTGTCACTTGCAAAAGAGCAATTCGGAGCCGAGCGCACCAGTCTGCTACGGCGTTATTACGACGAACTGGCAACGATCGGTGCCGAATTCCGCTTGCCGCTGCTTGCGATCGCGTTCCCGGCGCTTAAACTACGGCCAGCCCAACATCTGAGCTACCTGGTGTCGCTGGCTACACGAATGATCGAGATCGACGGCGAGATCGACTTCTACGAATTTTGTTTCTATCGAATACTGATGAGTAGCCTGGGCCAGGCCGTTGATCCGTCCGGGCGCCGCACGGCGATTCGCGCGCGCAAGAAGGAGTTGCGCTCGGCGACAATCGATTTGCTACGAGTTCTTGCCAAACACGGGAATGAATCCGAGGACCAGAGCAATGCCGCGTTTCGGGCCGGCCGCGAGACGCTGGGCACCTGGGCGCAAGGCTATGAGTATCAGTCTGACCAGAGCTTTTCTGTTGCGGTCCTTGACCATAGCCTCGACGTGCTACTTGGCTTGAACAGCAAGGGGAAGGAGACTCTGTTGCGAGCCATCAGCGCTACGGCGGCTCACGATGCCAGGCTATCCATAGGGGAAGCGGAGCTTATTCGCGCCGTTTGCGCGACACTCGACTATCCGTTGCCACCGATCCTGGTACGCCGGACGAGTGGCTGACGGCCGCCAAACGATGCGCGTTCTTTGCAAACAGTTTTTGGCGTAATATAGAACTTCTGAGCGATTTTCCTGTCGGACAACACCATGAATAGCCCACGCCTCCTTGCCATGCTGTCATTGCTGGCACTCATCCTTACATCCGCCAGCTACGGTGCTACGCGCGAAGAAAAACGTGTCGCCGACGCCGCCGATGTGCTCGATCAACTGCTGCGGATCCCCGAAAAAACGATTCCGCCTAACCTGCTTTCGCACGCCTACGCGGTCGCCGTCATACCCAATGTTGTCAAAGCGGCATTTGGCCTTGGTGCGCGTCGCGGCAAGGGCATCATAGTCGTGCGTCAGGACGATAGTTCATGGAGCAACCCGGCCTTTATTACGTTGACGGGTGGCAGTGTCGGCTGGCAGATCGGGGCTCAATCGACCGACATCATCCTGGTGTTCAAGACGCGCAAAGGTGTCGACGGCATTGCAAACGGCAAGTTGACGCTCGGTGCCGACGCGTCCGTCGCAGCGGGGCCCGTGGGCCGACATACTGCCGTTGCTACGGATATCTTGTTCAAAGCTGAAGTCGTTTCCTATTCCCGCAGCCGTGGCCTGTTCGCCGGAATCGCGCTCGAAGGCGCGGGTGTTTCGATGGACCGCAAAGCAAATGTTGCGTTTTATAGTTCCAGCAGCATGACGCCTGAGAGAATTTTCGTCAGTTCACCGAACATTGCGCCTGATGTCGCAAACACGTTCGTGCAAATATTGACCGCACAGACAAGCAGACTGCCAACGTCGCCCGGCATGCAGGCCGGCACGGCGCCAGCTGAAAAAGAAAGTTCGAACGTGCGTACCTTCGGCATGCCCGAAGCCGGCGAGCCGGACATTGACGAAACAGAGTACGACCCGAACTACTAGGTATCTGAGCGAATAGACTGTTGAACGATCTTATTGCCAGGGTCCAGCAACTCGCAGAGTTGATCGGCCCCAATGTGATTCTCCAGGCTGCGATCATTGCGGCGGTTTTCATTATCATCGGCAAGTTCGCTGACTGGATAATCTCCGGAATAATTGGCCGGATTGCCAGCCGATCCTCGAACAACTTCGATGACGAGTTGGTAGGACTGATTCACCGGCCGGTGTTCCTGTCATTCGTTCTACTTGGCCTTGGACTTGCGACCCGCCGGCTCGGCATTCCCGATGCGCCTACGTTTATAACACTCGGTATTCTCAAGACCATCGCAATATTCGTTTGGTACAGCACGCTGAATAGCCTGCTGGCTCTGTTCGTAAAGACGTTCAGCCGCACCCATGACAGCAAGATCGTGCAGACCGGCATGTTGTCTTTGCTACAGAACGTAATGAAAATAATCCTGGTCGCGTTGACAGGTTACTTCATCTTCCTGGCGTGGAACATCAACGTAACAGCATGGCTCGCATCCGCCGGTATCGTTGGACTGGCACTCAGTTTCGCCGCCAAAGACACGCTTTCAAATCTTTTTGCCGGCGTTTCAATCATCATGGACGCACCGTATAAGACCGGGGATTTCATAATCCTGGAAACTGGCGAACGCGGTATTGTTACGAACATCGGATTGCGAAGCACACGAATACTGACGCGCGACGATGTGGAAATCACGGTCCCGAACGGAATTATCGGTAACGGCAAGATTATTAACGAAGCCGGCGGCCCTTCCGAGCAACATAGAATTCGCGTTGCCGTTGGTGTCGCGTATGGCAGTGATATCGATCAGGTTATCGACGTACTCCAAGCAGTCGCGAAGGATAATGCCGATGTCGTCGCTGACCCGGAACCGCGCGTTCGTTTTCGCATGTTCGGCGATTCCAGCCTCAATTTTGAATTGCTTGGCTGGATTGCGCGGCCGGTTGATCGTGGACGTGTCATACACGAGTTGAATTGCGCTGTTTATAAAGCGCTGAACGAAAACAATATCGTTATTCCGTTTCCGCAACGGGACCTGCACGTGCGGACGATGCCGCAGGCAGAAAGCTAGTCGCCGCCGTCTTCGTTGCGGCGACGCAATTCTTCGCGGATTGACTCGAGATCAGACGCGGGTGGCTCGGGAGCAGAATCCACAACTGGCGCATTGCCGCCATCAATCGCTGGCTGAGCATCTGCGGTATCCGGCTCTTCCGTGGCTTCAGGAACAACCGCGACCGGCACATTGCCGTCGGCCAGGGGATCGTTCGCCGCCTCTGTACCTGGAGGCGCAACACCAAACTGCGCCAGGTACTCGGCTTCTTCGCGCAGTCGCTGTGCCTCGGCCGCGCGTCGGCGCGCTTCCCTGGCAGCTTCCTGTGTGCGACGTAAAGCACTCCTCTTTCTTTCGGACCTGGCTTCCAGCGCCGCTTTCTCGGCCGCTTCTTCCTTGGCCTGGACGCGCGCAACGGCCTGACGCGCGTTTATGCACTCTGCGTCATAGCGGGTCTTGGCGCGGTCCTGGCTGCACCGGACCATCGCCGCCTCAAGCAAAATTGGATTTTCGAGGAATTCGGTGACGGTCCGGGCTGGCGGCTCTTTCGAACAAGCAGCCAGCATCGAGAATCCGCAAAGCAACAATGTCAGATGCTTCGTCATAGGGCGTAATACGTCCAAATTTGGCGTTTGCTAAAAAAATTTCATACTTCCAATCGGATAATAGCAAAATTGTCAAATTGCAGTGGCGGTCTCAGTTCGCACTTTTTTGCGCTGATTTTGCTTTTTTTCACGCTATAGTGGCGCGGAGCTTACTTCAGGGACGCGGACTATTGTCAGAATCGAGCCAATTCAGGCTCCTCGGCCAGCGGCGATTCGCCCCATTCTTCGCCACGCAGTTCCTCGGGGCCCTGAACGACAACATCTTTCGCAACGGCCTGGTCATCCTGATCACTTTCCAGGGCGTACTGGTCGTCGGAATGGACCACACGCAGCTCGCGAACGTGGCCGCCGGCCTGTTCATACTGCCGTTTTTCCTGTTTTCAGCCACGGCAGGCCAGCTCGCCGACAAGTACGAAAAGTCGATGCTCATACGGCGCATCAAGATTCTCGAAATCTGCCTAATGATGCTCGCGGCGTTTGCCCTCATTTCAGAAAGCTACTCGCTCCTGTTGCTGGTGTTGTTCCTCATGGGCTGCCAGTCAACGATGTTTGGCCCAGTCAAGTACGCGTACCTGCCACAACAATTGGCCGATGATGAACTTGTCGGCGGCAACGCTCTCGTTGAGTCGGGAACGTATGTCGCGATTATCCTCGGCCTCATCGTTGGCGGTATTGCTGTAGGAAATGAGATCGCCAATGGCCTGGGCATAAGTAAGCGAACCGTGCTCGGCGCCTGTCTCGTCTTTGTCTCGCTGGCGGGTTACCTGACAAGTCGACAGGTGCCGCTCACCCAGGCCGTCGATCCAATGCTAAAAATCAACTGGAACGCATGGCGAGAAACCTGGCGCATCGTCAAATTTGCGCGCGAAGAACGCAGTGTCTTCCTGTCTATACTTGGTATTTCGTGGTTCTGGTTCTTTGGGTCGGCGATGACGATTCAAATTCCGGCATACACGCTTGAAATTCTCAACGGTAATGAAGCGATAACGACGACTCTGCTGGCTGCATTCGCGGTTGGCGTAGGCATCGGTTCATTATTGTGCGAACGAATGTCAGGACATCGAATCGAACTCGGCCTGGTACCGTTCGGTTCCATCGGGCTCAGCCTGTTCGCGGTCGATCTGTATTTTGCGCAGCCCGATTCCCATAGTATCGCCGTAGCAACGATCGGTGAGTTCCTTGGCCGCAGCGGTAGCTGGCGTATATTGGCGGATCTCGCCTTGCTCGGTGCTTTCGGCGGCTTTTATAGCGTCCCTTTGTACGCGCTGATACAAAAACGTTCCAAGCGTCAGCACTTGTCACGAATTATCGCGGCCAACAACATTATCAACTCGCTGTTGATGGTTGGCGCGGCTGTTCTTTCAATTCTTGTGCTGAAATCCGGGTTTTCGATTCCCGAACTATTCGTGATCATCGCCGTGCTGAATGCAGCCGTCGCGATTTACATATATTCCCTGCTGCCCGAGTTCCTGATGCGATTCCTCGCGTGGCTCATGATCAACGTTCTCTACCGGATCAGGACGACCGGCCTCGAAAATATCCCAAACACCGGTCCGGTAGTCGTTGTCTGCAACCACGTCAGCTTCATG
>Ga0224512_10000594_pt1 | contig 37499 bp, 33 predicted proteins | sample SF_May12_sed_USG_4_FD_169103 | JGI IMG/M metagenome (GOLD analysis project Ga0224512, IMG submission 169103) | Sediment microbial communities from San Francisco Bay, California, United States - SF_May12_sed_USGS_13 | ecosystem: Environmental > Aquatic > Marine > Sediment | place: USA... | reverse complement strand
CGGTACCTTGTACATACAAAATGAATTCAAAAAGAAATACGGCCATTACGCCAGTGACGTCCGCTACCGTCTCAAGGTCGCCAAAGGCACCTTCAGTGGCGGCACGATCGACAGCATGCTGAACACGCTCGACACGGTGAAAGCCGATGCATCGTTGCGCAACATCTTTGCCAACCCATACGCACTGAACCCCGCAGCTCAGCAGCGCGGACGCGATGGTAAAGATCAACGCGCCGCCGCATTCGATGCGCAGTTCGGCGCCTGGACGGCGCCGTTCGTGATGGCCGGCATCAATACCCGCGTCGTGCGCCGCTCGAACGCGATCATGGGTTACCCGTGGGGCGAGGATTTCAGCTATACGGAAGCCGTCGCAACCGGCGCCGGCTTCGGGGGCCGCCTCAAGGCCACTTTGCTCGGCGTTGGGCTCGGGGCATTCATGTTTGCGGCCAGCAACAAACTGCTGCGCGCCCTGATGTTCAGAATGTTCCTGCCAAAACCCGGTGAAGGCCCGACGGCGGAACAGCGCCGCGATGGATTTTTCAATATTGCGTTCCTGGCCAGTGACGAAAGTGGCAATCGGCTGCGCGGCAAACTGACCGGCGACCGTGATCCGGGCTATGGTGCCACGTCGAGAATGCTCGGCGAGACGGCCGTCTGCCTGGCAAAGGACCTCGGCCCCGAGATGCCGGGCGGGTTCTGGACGCCGGCTGCCAGCGTCGGGGAGCGATTGATCGGACGCCTGACAGAAAACGCCGGCATTCAATTCAGCGTTACCGGCACAAGCTAGCGTCATCCATGCCCACCGCAGCGCAGCATCCCGGCGTCTCCACCCAGCGCGGCAAAGCCATCCTCGTCGCCGGCATGATTGGTGATCGCATCGGCTTGTCACTCTTATTTATAGTGTTCGGCCCGCTGGCCCGCGATGTCGGCCTGTCAGACACGCAGTTCGGCCTGTTGATGGCCGCCAGCAACGTCACCCTCGGTATCGCTTCACCGTTCTGGGGCCGCAAGAGCCAGGTCCTGGGCCGCAAACCCGTGTTCATGATTGGCCTTTTCGGCTATGCCGTCGGCTATAGCCTGCTCGCTATTTTTATTCAGGCCGGGCTCGACGGCTGGCTGAGCGCCTCGCCCGTGTTCTGGTGCCTGCTGGCGACGCGCTTTGGCTATGGTGTGATCGCCGCGGCCACGCAGCCGGCCGCGACCGCTTATATTGCCGACATAACGAGTATCGCGGGCCGTGCCAAAGGCATGGCGCTGATCGGTATCGCGGCGGGCGTTGGCACGGTGCTCGGTCCGCTGATCGGCAGTGCCCTGTCGGGGGCCAAATCCGTGTTACCGCTATACGTCATAGCCGGGATCATGGTCTCTGCCGCCATACTCGCCTGGGCTGGCTTGACGGAACCTTCCCGCCACCTGACGCGGGCGGTCACACGGAAACTCAGCTTCCTTGATTCACGCGTCTTCCCTTACCTGCTGGGCTGGTGCATCGCAATATACGTGTTGACATCGATCCAGACTATCACGGCCTTTTATATCGCGGACAACTTCGCGATCGGCGATCGCGACGCCGTCACGCGCGCCACCAGTGTTGCGTTCCTCTGCATGGGCGCGGCGCTGTTGTTCGTGCAGGGTGTGATCCTGCAAATGTTTCGGATCAGCCCCAAGATATTGTTGCGCGCGGGCTTCATCTTGTTTGGCATGGGCCTGGTCGTGCTCGCCGCGACGTCGAGCCTGGCCATGCTGAACCTGAGTTACATGCTGTTTGGCGTCGGTTTCAGCGCGATCACCCCGGGCCTGAACGCCGGCGCAAGCATCAGTGTCGAACCCGAGGAGCAAGGCGCCGTGGCGGGCCTGCTGTCTGCCGCGCCGGTCGTCGGCATGATCTTCGGACCCGTGGTCGGCACGCTGTTGTATGGCGTCAACGCAACCTCGCCGATCTGGCTCGGCGCCGGACTGTCGCTGGCGATGGCCGCTTACTTTTTCGTGCAGCCGCGCGCTAAAAAGGTCCCCGAGTAATTTTTTCAAATATGATGGTGTCCTGGTCATGCAAAAGATGAGATCAGCATTATGAAGTCGATCAAACTGGTCCTGGTGGCCGCAGGCATTCTCGCCATGACGGCCCAGGCAGAATCCGTCCCGGAATTCCCGGCGGACTACAAAACCACCGTGCTGATCACGGGCTCGAACCGCGGCATCGGCTTCGAATTCGTGCGCCGGTTCTCCGCACGTGACTGGCGGATTATCGCCACGACCCGCAAGCCCGATGAAGCTACGGACCTGCAGGCACTCGCCGATAAAGATGCCGACATCATCATCGAACAACTCGATGTCACTGATCATCCGCGCATCGAAGAACTCGCCGTGAAATACCAGGATCAGCCAATCGATATCCTGTTGCTGAACGCGGCGATCGGGCCGGGCGGCATTCAAACGCTTGCCAAGCTCGACTTCGACCGGGCAACGCTGAGTTTCGCGACCAATGCAATCGGCCCGATGAAACTAACGCAGGCGTTTATGGAAAACGTCAAGGCATCGCAGAAGAAACAGGTCATCGCCATGTCGAGCGACTCGGGCTCATTCGTGGCCGGATCGCAGCGGCCGATTCTCTGGCACTACAAGGCCAGCAAGGCGGCGCTGAACATGTACTTTCATACCTTGCACTTCGAAACCCAAAAGCGCGGCGTGACGGCCGTCATGTTACATCCCGGGCTCGTCGCGACGAATCCGCAGCTCGCAAAGTTTCCGGGCGTGATACAAACCGAAGACAGTGTCGGCCAGATGCTGGCGGTCATCGATAAACTCACGCTCGAGGACAACGGTCGCTTTATCAGTTACGAGGGCGACACGATGCCGTGGTAGAAATCGTTTCTATTCTCGAAATTTATCCGGAAAGCAGACGGGTCGCTCATCGCTCCGGTATCGAGTAGACTGCGCACGCCAGTCCCAGGTGGCAGGAAATAACAATAGCTCAACGTCTTGCGACTTCATTCATGCAAATAAAGATTACGACGATCTTTGCCGTGACCGCGGGTCTGATGATCTCCGGCTGCGCCGTGGGTCCGGACTATCAGCGGCCCGAAGTCGAGGTCAAGGAACAATGGTCTGAGTCCGGTGCCACCGAACTCATGGAAACCCTTCCCGGCGCCCCCGCTTCCTGGTGGCAGGTCTTCGGCGATCCGCTGCTCAACGAGCTCGTCAACGAGGCGTACCGGGAAAATCTCGACGTTGAAGTTGCCGGGCTAAGAATTATCGAGGCCCGGGCGGCGCTCGGTATCGCGCTCGGTAACCGCTTCCCGCAAGCACAAGCGATTCGCGGCGGCGCGGTGCGCACCGGGGTCAGCGAAAACAGTCCGAACTTTCTGCCGTTCGCCGACAATCGCTACTGGAATGCCGACCTCGGTTTCGATGTCGGCTGGGAACTGGATTTCTGGGGCCGGTTCCGACGTGGTGTCGAGGCGGCGCAGGCCGATCTGGCCGCTTCGCTGGCCGGCTATGACGCTTCCCTCGTCACGGTAACCGCCGAAACAGCGCGGGCGTATCTCGTCATTCGTTCGCTGCAGCAACTTCTGCGGGTTACTAAAGAAAACGTGGAACTGCAGCGCAGAAGCTACGAGATTGCCGACGTGCTGGCCCGCAACGAACGCGTCACGGAACTCGACGTCGAGCAGGCCACAACCTTGCTCGAGGCGACGGCGGCGCAGGTGCCGCTGCTTGAATCGCGCCTCGTGCAAGCAAAAAATGCATTGAGTTTTCTGTTGGGCCAACCGCCGGGCCAGTTGGACAGCCGCCTGGGTGTGGGCCCGATTCCGGATCCGCCGGCCCAGATTGCCGTTGGTGTGCCGGCGGAATTACTGCGCCGACGTCCGGACGTACTGGCGGCCGAACTGCGCGCGGCCGGGCAGTCGGCGCGCGTCGGTATTGCCGAAACGGAACGTTATCCGCGCTTTGGCCTGACCGGCTCGCTTGGTTTGCGTTCAGCCGATACCGGAACCTCGGATCTCAGCGATATTTTTTCGAGTGACAGCATCGAGTTCATCGCCGGGCCCGTGTTTTCATGGCCGATTCTGAATTACGGGCGAATAAAGAATTCCGTGCGTGTGCAGGATGCGCGACTGCAACAGTCACTCGTCGCTTATCAGAATTCCGTGTTGAACGCGGCCCGCGAAGTCGAGGACGCCATCGCCGCTCACCTGCGGCAACGAGAGGCTCTGGAATTCTATGGGCGCAGCGCCGCCGCCGCCCGGCGCTCCGTCGACCTGGCACTCTTGCAATATCGCGAAAGCATTGCCGACTACCAGCGCGTGCTGGATACGCAGAGGGAGTTAAATTCCCAGGAACAACTTTACGTGCAAAGCAAAGGCGAGGTCGCTACGAGCCTCGTGGTGCTTTACAAAGCCCTGGGCGGCGGCTGGGAGATAAGAGCCGGAAACCCGGTCGTCGATCCGGGCAATGCCCAGCAAATGATGGACAGAACCAATTGGGGTGATTTGCTCGAGCCGACTGAAATACCCGACACGGTAACCGTGCCGGCGCCGGCAAACGAGCAGCCCTTATTCGGCAAGCCTGAATAGCGGCCGCATGCACGGCAAAACCGACTTTGCATCCGGAACCGGGAAACAATGGAGTGATCTGATGAAGGAATCCAGCATGACACTTTGCCGCCAAACGGTCCGGATCATACAAATTGCACTGCCGGCTGTGATCTTGTTGATTGCCGGATGCAGCGAGCCGGCGCCGGATACCACGCCGATCGTGCGACCCGTCAAGATATTGGAAATCGGCGCGCTTGCCGCCGGGAGCGTCCGGGCATACCCGGGAGCCATCCGGGCCGCGGATAGTGCCGATGTCAGCTTTGAGGTCGCCGGTCGCATTATCAAGCTCGAGGCCAGGGAGGGTCAGGAAGTCCAGACCGGCGATGTATTGGCAGAGCTCGATGACACCATTTATGCCGCCGAACTCGATGTCGCCGTGGCCAATTTGAATAAGGCACGGGCGGATTTGTCTCGTAGCGAGAATATTTTTGCCGAGGATCCCGGGGCCATCACCCAGGAACGCATTGACTCGGATCGCCGGGCCGTAGAAGTTTCGGTGGCGCGAGTGGCACAGGCCCAAAAATCCGTCGACGACACGGTGTTGCTGGCGCCTTTCGACGGCGCCGTTTCGCGGCGGCTCGTCGAGGTCTTCGAAAACGTGCAGGCCAAGCAACCCGTCGTCATCATCGAAAACCTTTCGCGAGTAGAAGTCGAGATCAGCGTTCCGGAGCGGGACATGCTGGGCCGCGGGTCGGGTTCGCGCACGCGCGAGGAACTCGATGAGATCCAGCGGTCCGTAAAGCCGATGGTTGCGCTCAGCGCGGTCCCGGACGCAGAGTTCCCGGGCACAATCAGCGAGGTTGCAACGCGCGCGGATCCGACCACGCGCACGTTTGCGGTGCGCATCGCCTTCGATGCACCACCGGACGCGGGCCTGTTGCCCGGCATGACCGCGCGCGTCAGCGGGCGCTTTCAAGGCAACGCGCCGGTCAAGGTGCCGGTCTCGGCGGTCGCCGGCAGCCCGGGCGCAAAGGCGACCGTCTGGGTCATCAACCCCGACACGATGACCGCGCATGCGCGCACTGTCGAACTCGGTGAGCTGGCGGGTGGCGAAATTGAGATCGTCGCCGGACTCGAGTCCGGTGAATTGATCGCGACAACCGGAGCTACCCAACTGGCGGAAGGCATGCAGGTGTCCCGGTTCGGCGGTAACCCTTGAACGGCGGACGATCCGGACAATGAATCTGGCTGAACTGTCGCTGCGCAACCGCGTCACGACACTCGTGCTGACCGCGGTTTTATTCCTGGGCGGTATTCAGTCTTTCCAGCAACTCTCGCGCCTCGAAGACCCGGAATTTACGATCAAGGATGCGCTGGTTTTTACGCCGTATTCCGGCGCTTCGCCGGTCGAAGTCGAGCAGGAGGTCACCGAGAAGATCGAACGCGCCGTGCAGCAGATGTCCCAGATCAAGGAGGTCAAGTCTCGCTCCGAGCGTGGCCTGTCGACGGTGACGGTAACAATCCAGGATCAATATGGAAGGGAAGCGCTACCGCAAGTCTGGGATGAATTGCGGCGCAAGATCAATGATATCCAGGGGCAGCTGCCGCCCAAGGCCGGACCATCGCTGGTCAATGACGACTTTGGCGACGTATTCGGCGTGTTTGTGGCTTTATATGGTCCCGGTTACAGCTACGCGGAACTCAAGGAAGTTGCGCAGATGCTGAGGCGTGAATACCTGCTCGTGCAGGACGTTGCCAAAGTCGAATTCTGGGGTGACCGGCAGGAATCGATTCACATCGAAATGGACCGTGATCGCGCAGCGCAGCTCGGTGTGACACCCGCCAGCCTGCAGCGATCGATTCTCGACAAGAACCTGGTCGTGGATGCCGGAAGAGTCGAGGTCGGTGGACGATTCATCGACATTGATCCAACCGGCACGTTCCCGACAGCCGAATCCATTGCCGACATGTTGATTCGCGGCGAGAGTGACGCACAGTTTTATCTGCGTGACATCGCGACCGTTACTCGTGGCTATGTAGACCCACCGACGCGAATACTGCGCTATGCCGGCCAGCCGGCGATTGGCATCGGTATCTCGACCGCATCCGGCGGCAATGTCGTGACCATGGGCGAAGCATTAGAGGCGAAGACCCGCGAAATCCTCGACCAGCTGCCGCTCGGCGTCGAGTTTGGCATCGTCTCCCTGCAGTCGGATGCCGTAACCACCGCAATCTCGGGTTTCATTGTCAGCCTGTTGCAGGCGGTTGCGATCGTCGTCGCCGTGTTGCTGGTTTTTATGGGCCTGCGCAGCGGTCTGATTATTGGCTTCATCCTGGCCCTGACGATTGCCGGCACGTTTATTTTCATGGCACCGTGGGGGGTTGCGCTGGAGCGCATTTCGCTGGGCGCGCTGATTATCGCGCTGGGCATGCTCGTGGATAACGCAATTGTCGTAGTCGACGGCATACTCGTGCGCGTGCAGGGTGGGCAGAAGACAGATGAAGCCGCGATCGAAGTCGTCGAGCAAACGGCGATGCCGCTGCTTGGCGCCACGGCGGTCGCGATCATGGCGTTCGGTGCGATCGGCCTGTCCGACGATGCGACCGGCGAGTTCTGCCGTTCCCTGTTCCAGGTCGTATTGATCTCATTGTCATTGAGCTGGGTTACGGCGATGACGGTCACGCCGGTCGTCTGCGTCATGTTTCTCAAGGCGCCAAAGACGCAAGGTGACGACAGCGGTGATGCATATTCAGGCGGTTTCTACGGGAAATACCGGGGCGTGCTCGAGGCCGCAATCCGCCGTCGCGGTCTTACCATTGCACTGGTCGTTGGCGTGTTTGCCGTCTCGATGTGGGGCTTTCGCTACGTGGACCAGAGCTTTTTCCCGGATTCGACACGGCCGCAGTTCATGCTGGATTTCTGGTTACCCGAAGGCACACATATCGACGAGACACTCAGGCAGGTCACCGAGGTCGAAGACTATTTGAATGCTCAACAGGGCGTCACGAATGTCACGAGCCTGGTCGGCGCCGGGGCGTTACGATTCATACTGACCTATGCGCCGGAGAAGGCGAGCAGCGCATACGCGCAATTCCTCGTCGATGTCGAAGACTATCGGCTCGTGCCCGAACTTATTGACCGGGCCGAAAAGGAGATCCCGCAGAAATTCATCGAGTCGGAGGCCTTCGGGCGCATGTTCATCCTGGGTCCCGGCGAGGGCGGCAAAATTCAGGCGCGGTTCAGTGGTCCGGATGCCCGCGTGCTGCGTGAACTCGAAACGGCGACGAAGCGCATTCTGCGTGAGGACGGTGGCGCCAAGTCGATTCGTACCGACTGGAGGAACCAGGTGCCGTACTTGCGTCCGGTGCTGACGGACCTGGAGAGTAATCAGGCGGGTATTGAACGACCGGACGTAGCGTCGGCCATGCGCTCCGGCTTCGAAGGTGAGAGCATCGCCGTGTTTCGGGATAACGACGAATTGCTGCCGATTATCGTGCGCGCGGAACAAGCGGAGCGCTCCGACGTTTCCAGTATGAACAATCTGCTCATCTGGAGTCCGACGGCACAGCAATCCATACCACTGCGCCAGGTCGTCTCCGATTTCGAAACAAAACTCAGGGACCCGATCGTGCAGCGGCTGAATCGCAAGCCCACGATCACGATACATGCGGATCCTGCTACGGGCGTGGCCAACACCTTACTTGGTCGCGTGCGGCCGCAAATCGAGGCCCTCGAATTGCCATCCGGTTACTCGCTGGAGTGGTGGGGCGAATACCGTGATACGAACCGCGGCCGCGCCGGCATCGCCGCCAGCCTGCCGCTGTTCCTGCTGGCCATGGTCCTGATTGTCATCGCATTGTTTAACTCGCTGCGCCAGCCGCTCGTCATCTGGCTTACCGTGCCGCTGGCGCTGATCGGCGTGACCGTCGGATTGCTCGCGACGGGTCAGCCTTTCGGCTTCATGGCGACACTCGGTTTCCTGAGCCTGATTGGCATGCTGATCAAGAATGCCATCGTATTGATCGACGAAATCGAAGTACAAAAAGCTGCCGGCAAGCAGATTTATGACGCAATCGTATCTTCGGGCGTCAGTCGCTTGCGGCCCGTCGCGATGGCCGCGCTGACGACCGTCATGGGCATGATCCCGCTGTTGCTCGATGCGTTCTTTATCTCGATGGCCGTCACGATTATTTTCGGACTGCTGTTCGCGACGGTACTAACCATGATCGTAGTGCCGGTGCTGTATGCGATCTTCTTCCGCGTGCCCTCGCCGCAACACGGACTTGGAGCACCACCCGGTTCGCCGTAGAGTCTGCCAAGGCCATTCTCGTGATTCCGCTGATCGGGGCATTTTTTGTCGGCCTACTGAATGCCGCGACGATCAAGTTTTTCATTGGCATCATCTCGCGATGGCTGATTTGAAGGCCGCCTGCAAAGTAATTTTCAGGGGCGCGCTATTAAGACTGGCCGGTCAGCACGCCTATCTGCTCCCCGACTGCAACAACTAAGCGGTATCAAGCCGCTTCCCGCCGAGCGCGTGCCGCCAGATCCGTGCAATCGATCCACTGCGCCTCGGGAAGGTCGCCAAAACTTTCTCGGCAGCGTTCCTGGCGATTGTGAATTCATCCTCGCAAGCCTCGCTGCGACTCTCCGGCATGTCGACGGCCTCGACAATCCAGCCGAACTCCTCGGTATCGCTGCCATACAGCAGGCAGACGAGCCGGTTCGCGCGGCGCACGCTGACCTCGTGCTGGGCCCAAAAAAGGATTTCATCGCTGCTCTTCTCAAGTCCGGTTTCCCAGATCAGCATATTCCCGAGGATGGCCATGGCCAGGTATTCGCTGAGCCGAGGTTGCTGCTCCGGTCGATTCTCATCGGCCACGATCAGGCTGACCGCCGCTAATGTATCCGCTGAATTTTCCTCGAGGCCGAGAATGGGCAGGTCGAAGTCGCGGATCACGACATGCCCGAACTCGTGCAGCAACACGAACAGCGAGTTACCCACGATGAAGTCTATCGTGGCGAGTTGCGCGGCCTCGTCGGTTTCCTCTATCGTCGGCCCCGGATCCTGGGCATGGATATTGGGCGCACCACAGACAAGCAAAGCGATAATTACCCCGGCAGGCAGTCGCAGACAATGACGAGAATTTTTCAACACCGCGGGGGCACCCGATTCAACAAAGGAGCGGACTATAACCCAAGTCTCGCCCAGCGTCCTTATTCAGTTGCTCCGTGCGACTTGCGCGGCGTCGTAACTGGCCTTAGAAAATCTCAGGGATATAGCGCCTTTCTTTCATCGCCTCTGCATCGTCATAGGCGTCGGTTTCGTCGCGCTCGGGCAGCGCAACTTTCTCGGGTTTATGTTTTTTGTAGTGTATCTGGCTCAGAAAATGCGAGATGCAATTTAACCTTGCCGCGCGCTTGTCGTCAGCCCTGACAATATGCCACGGGGCATGCTCGGTATCGGTCACATTCATCATCTCATCGCGCGCGATTGAATAAGCATACCAGCGGCGCCGCGACTCGAGGTCCATCGGACTGAGTTTCCATTGCTTGCGCGAGTCCTTGATGCGCTCCCGGAAGCGCTTCTCCTGCTGTTCGCTGCTGACTTCGAGCCAGTACTTGATCAGGATAATCCCGTCGTCGATCAGCATTCGCTCGATGAGTGGAACTTCCTCGAGAAACTTGTCGCGCTCTTCCGGCGTGCAGAACCCCATGACGACCTCGACGCCGGCGCGGTTGTACCAGCTGCGGTCAAAAATCACGACTTCGCCGGCCGCCGGAAGATGAGCCACGTAACGCTGAGAATAAATTTGCGTTTTTTCGCGTTCAGTCGGTGCAGGCAGCGCGACCTTGCGGAACACCCGCGGACTGACACGCTCGGTCAGGGCCTTGATGACGCCGCCCTTGCCGGCTGCATCACGGCCCTCGAATACCACGACGACCCGCAGCTTCTTATCCTTGACCCACGCCTGCAGGTGAGCAAGCTCCTCATGCAGCTTGGTCAGTTTCGCTTCGTACTCCTGGCGCTTCATTTTATGTCTCAGGTAAGCGGGCCGGCTGCCAAACCTGCGCGTTGCATCCGCTCTCTTTCACCGGCCGCCCTATTCATCGTTCATATTGCTACTCGTCGCACTGGCGATCCACATGCCCACCAGGCTGGCGATCAGGATGGCGATATAGAGCTGACCGAAGACGGCCTGGAACTGTGCCATCCAGCGCGCGACCGGATGTGCCGGCGTGACATCACCATAACCCAGTGTCGTCAGGGTCACGAAGCTGAAGTACAGCATTTCGTAGAGCTGGCCTTCGAATGGCACAGAGCCGATGCCATTGAAAGCGTCCGGAATCAGCTGATAAACAATTGTGTATGCCGCGGCCCAGACCACCGCGGCAATCATGTAGATACATATGCCTCCGGCAATTCGATTTATGTCTACCTGCCCGGGCGCCAGGACGTGACGTCCGACAAACCAGGCGCTCAGCAACCAGAAGACAATTTGCAGACTCAGCACGAGTAATATCGCGAATGCGTTGCCGGTCAGATACGCAATGACGGAGCAAACCACGGCCAGTACCGTAATGCTTGCGGCGGTCAGAAAGAACCTGCGCTCCTTGGACAGGCTCCAGGCCCCAAGAATCAACGCCGCGCCGAGCGCCAGATACATGGCCATTTGGGCAATGGCGCTGCTGGCCAATGCCATCACGGGCGCAACCCCCCACAGCACGATCAGGCCGACCAGCATGAAAGCAAAATTGGCACGCGTTTCTATCATCAGGCCAGTCCTTTTCGCATGACTGCTGCTATCTTTGGCATCCGGTCAAGCCTGCCTTCGGTGCTGCGTTGAGATGCTGGCGGCAGCTTCGTTCGCATTGTTCGCATCTGCCTCCAGCGACTATACCGGCGCGTACGCGCTGAAGGAAGTGCCATTGGATTGGATGTGCAGGCTCAACGGGACGACGTTTGCGGGTGTACTTGCATAGACTTTTTTCAGTACGCTAAGGCATCCTGCAACACATGATTTGATTATCGCCCGCCATTGCAATGACAAAAAACCTCGACCAGCAGATTGGCGAGCGCCTCGCCCGATGGGTCCAATGGAATGTCAGGCATGCGATTACCGTCATCGTGCTATTCGGACTGGCGACTTTACTGTTCGCCGGATATACGGTTGGTCGCCTGGGGATCAGCACCGATACCACCGATATGCTTTCGGAGCGACTCGAGTGGCGGCAGAATTTTAAGGATTTTCGCACTGCATTTCCGGGCCGCTTCGAAACAATTCTGGTCGTTATCGACGGAGAACGACCCGGACTCGTGCGAGAAGCGGCCGCCCAGTTGCGCGCCGAGCTCGCCGGCAATACGGCAACTATTAAAAAGGTACTCCAACCCGGCGCCGGCGACTTTTTCGATACCCATGGCCTGCTTTACCTTGACAGCGATGAACTGCAAAGGTTTGCCGACCGTCTGACGGCTGCGCAACCGCTGCTGGGGAGATTGAGCACGGACTTCAGCATTGGCAGGTTCATCGAACTCGTCGATGAAGCGTTGCGCCGCGGGAGCCCGGAACAACGCGTGGAGCTTTTGCCGATACTCGAACAGCTGGCGCTGGCGACCGACGCGGTCAGCGCCGAACAGGGCTTCAATCTGGATTGGCAACAGATTCTGCTCGATGCAGACACCGGCGCAAGCACTGCGCAGGCATTTCTTATCGTTGAGCCAAACCTGGATTTTTCTGCATTGCGACCTGCAGAGGGCGCCATGCAGGACATTCGCAATGCGAGCGCCCGACTCGATACCGAGCTCCGTAACCATGTCCGGGTTCGCTTGACCGGCGAAATCGCCATGGAAGATGAAGAATTTACCAGCGTTTGGCGCGGCGCGGTCCTTACCGGCATGCTTGCGCTTATCATGGTAACGCTGGTGCTGTTCACCGCACTGGGTTCCGTCGCGACGCTTGCCTCCTCATTAATTACTCTTGTTTGCGGTCTTATCGCGACCGCCGCATTTGCGGCGGCAGCGATCGGCAGCCTCAATCTGATTTCTGTCGCTTTCGGCATTTTGTATATCGGACTCGGCATCGACTTTATTATTCATTTAACGCTGCGCGCGCAGGAACTGCTGAATGACGGGCAAACGGTTTCAGATGCGCTGCCTAATGCGGCGCGCGACGTCGGCGCGTCACTGACGATTTGCGCAATCACGACCGCGGGCGGCTTTTATTCTTTCATTCCGACCGCGTTCGACGGCGTGGCTGAGCTGGGTTTGATCGCCGGGACGGGCATGTTCGTCAGTCTATTGATGACCCTGACATTACTGCCGGCTTTACTCGCAGTGACGCTACGCGATCCACGCGCGCAGCCGCTTCGAGCCAGGCGCATCGGGGCTCATCTGCTCCATCCTGTCACGCGCAGGCGCGCTGCTGTGATTGCTGTCGCCTGCATACTCGGCGTCGGTTCATTCACGCTCGTCGACAAGATACGCTTCGACAGCAATCCAATTAATCTCCGCGATGCGAATGCCGAATCCGTGCAAACGTTTCTCGAACTGCAAGACAACGCGGCGGCAGGGCTTGCTAATTTGGTGATTCTGTCTTCGGGATCCAGCAGCACCGCGACACTCGAAGAAAGTCTGCAGCCGTTGCCGACGGTCCGCTCAGTCACTTCAGTGCTGGATTTTGTGCCGGCCGAGCAAACCGAAAAACTTCTGTTGCTCGAGGATCTTGATATCGCGCTGGGTCCGGGCTTCGGCGAAATGCGCGCCTTGAAAACACCGGTGCCGAGGCGCGTTAATGACGCGCTGCGGTCGCTGCGGGCGGGCCTCGCGGCGCAGCGCGATGGCGGCATCGATGAGCCGGTTCTCGAGCGGCTCGGTGACAGCATTGAGCGATGGTTTGCGCGGACCGGCAACGCGTCCGATGCGACTTACGCAGCAACCGTATCGCGCCTGCAGACATCGGTGCTGGCGGATTTACCGGGTCAACTGAAGCGCCTGAAGAGATTTTTGCTTGCGCAGCCGATTAGTCTTGACGCGCTCCCGCCGGAAGTCATCGACAGATGGGTCAGTGGCGATGGCCGTCAGCTTATCGAGGTCCGCGCAAGCGAGGACTTGTCAAGCGAGGATGCAGCCATTGAATTTGTCTCACAGGTGCGCAACATAGCACCGGTCGTCACCGGGCTACCGGTGGTATACGTCGAAGCCAAAAAATCAGTCGTGGCCGCGTTTCAGCTGGCGTTCATGTTTGCACTGGCTATCGCGATCATCGTGCTGGCGATTTTTCTACGCAGCGCGATTGACACGCTGCTGGTGTTGGGCCCGATTTTGCTGGCGTCTTCCGTAACGATCGCGGCCGCGGTGTTATTGAAGCTGCCATTTAACTTTGCAAATATCATCACGCTCCCTCTATTGTTAGGCATCGGCGTCGACAATGGCATACATATGGTACATAGAATGAAGATCGCGCCGCCCGGTCACGGCAATGTTCTGCAAACCAGCACTTCACGGGCGGTCCTGTTCAGCAGCCTGACCACGATTTGCAGCTTTGGCACTCTGGCATTCTCGCCCCACGTCGGGATGGCCAGTATGGGCACGTTATTGTCTATCGGCCTGTTGGCCAGTCTGCTGGCCACCCTGATTCTCTTGCCGGTCCTGCTCGACTGGAGGTACCGGCGATGAAAGCCCTGGTAACCGGCGCAACCGGTTTTGTCGGTGCTGCCGTGACTCGCAAATTGCTGGCCGGCGGCTATGAGGTGCGCACGATGTTGCGCGCCAACAGCGACCGACGGAACCTGGCGAACCTGGACGTCGAACTTTCAGTCGCAGATCTTCAAGACCCCGCCAGCCTGGTAAAGGCAGTGCGCGGGACGCAGCTACTCTTTCACGTCGCCGCGGACTACAGATTGTGGGTGCCGGATCAGAAAGCGATGTATGAGACCAATGTCGAGGGGACGCGACGTCTCATGCGAGCCGCCATGGACGCCGGCGTCGAGCGAATCGTTTATACGAGCAGTGTGGCTACGCTCGGAATACCTGCCAATAAACAGCCCGGGCGGGAAGAAACGCCGACGTCGATAGACAACATGGTCGGGCCGTACAAGCGATCAAAGTTTATGGCCGAGGAAGTGGTTCGCCACCTGGCGAACACCGAGCAATGCCCCGTGGTGATTGTCAATCCGTCGACCCCGATGGGGCCGGGAGATGTCAAGCCGACGCCGAGCGGCCGCATCATTCTGGATGCCGTTAACGGACGCATTCCGGCCTTTGTGAATACCGGGCTCAATATCGTCCACGTCGACGATGTCGCGGATGGCCATTTGCTGGCCCTGGAAAAGGGCCGAATCGGTGAGCATTATATTCTGGGCAGCGAAGACATGTCTCTTGAAGCCCTGCTCGGACAGGTCGCGGGCCTGGTTGGCCGGCGACCGCCGCGCGTCCGCATTCCCCACCAGCTCGCGATGGCCGTGGCACATGCCAGCGAGGCCTGGTCGGGGGTGTCCGGACGTGAGCCGCAGGTCACTCTGGACGCGGTGCGGATGGCGCGAAAAATCATGTACTTTTCCTCGGATAAGGCCAAACGGGAACTGGACTATACGCCGCGATCCGGCCAAACCGCCATCGCCGCCGCGGTCGCCTGGTTCCGGGACTGGGATCGGGCACACGCCTCGTAACGGCGGCGGTACCGTTCGCATTCAATCAGCAATTGGCGTATTGATATTTTATGATCGACATTGACCCGCGCAGCGCGCGACGCGCAATGCATGATTTGTTTCACACGAGCCTGTGCGTTGCCCTGGCCCTGTGCGCCGGCGTGCCTGTCAATTCCATCGGCCAGACAGACGAATTGGTTTTGCGCTCGGAACCCGTCGCGATCGTGACGCAATTGCATTCGGGATTAATTAGTACCAGCGACGCTTTTGCGGGTGCGCCGATTGAAGAACGCTATGCGGCCCTGGAACCTTTGATTATCGCAACGCACGACTTGCCCTACATTGCGCGATTCGCAATGCGTCGCTACTGGGCCGACCTTGCCGATCAGCAGCGCAGCGAGTTTCTGAATGCATTTACCCGACTCAGCATCGCGACGTATGCGCGCAGGTTCCAGGGGCTCCGCGAAGACAGCTTCGGCATTGCCGGGCAAACCGACACGCCCCGTGGCCACGTAGAAATCAACGGCACGTTATTACCCGATGAGGGGGAGCCATTAAAATTAACCTACGTTCTGCACCGTTCGGGGGAAGACTGGCGAATTATCAATATTATTGTCGATGGCGTCAGCGATTTAGCTCTGAAGCGTGCCGAATATCAACGCGAATTTTCCGACACGGGTTTTTCAGGGCTCATGGACTATTTGTCTGCGCAGATCAGCGAGTTAATGCGCACGTCGTCGACAAATCCCGAATGATGCCAGGCCAGCCGGGTCAGATGCGGTCTATAGCGTGGATCACCTGCCGCGGATTTATCCGTGCGAACATGCCGGTTACTTTGCATGCATTGCCTTAGCGAGCCTGTCGTTAGTCTGCGGGCAATCAGTCGATCGCCCTGCGGGGGCGGTCGGTTCGATCGTGCCGTTGCCATGACACTGCGGGCCACCACGCGCTGGTGTTGCCTGATGATCGGCCTGACTGGACTGACGGCCTGCGCCCCCCTCGTGACGACGGCCGACGGTAACCGGATCAGGACGAATAGCGCTGAATTTCGTGATTACGCGGCGCAGGTCTTTCGCGTGCATAACGAGATAACGGCCACGCTGGCTTATACCCTCGATGACCTTGAATCTTCCGGAGCACACAGTGAAGCCGTAGCACGGCTGATCGATGCGGATGATCGCATGCAGCAGGCATGTTACGCCGTCAATGAAATCGCGATTGCGCGCCGCGACGAGCAGAAAGTGCCATTAAAACAACTTAAAAGAGCCGCAGAATTGGTTCCCGGCTGTGAAAACGCGACACTCGAAGCCAAGAAATTAATCGCCGACGTAGATTCAGGCTAAAAAATTCGGCCAGCACGAAAACGTGCGCAATCAGCTGCCGTGCAATCGAGCCCACCCGCATGAAACCAAAAGTAGCAGGCATTGCTATGAGGATGTACCCCTCGTTAGCGCACCGGCAACTCTCTAGTTTAATCAGGGCAAGCGATTGCTCGCTGCTGAGTTGAGATGCGGCCGGCGGGTGCGTTGGCATTGTTAGTCTCTGTCTGTTTTGACAATAACGCTCTAAAGCGCCTCCAGACTACATTATCCTTTTCAATCTCGTACAATTATGAGGTTCAGAATAACAAGGCCCTTTGAGGGGATAAGAACATGAACGCAGCCGCCATCGCCTGTGATTCCAGCGCCTCCGGGGCACTAAGGGTGTCCCTGAGCGGCGACTGGCTGCTCGGTCAGAATCTGCCTGGCCCCGATCCGGTCCTTGATCGGCTCCGGCAGGCACCAAAACCCGGCAACGTGGAGTTCGAAGCCGCGGCCCTGGGTGATTGGGACACCGGGCTGATTACGGCGCTCATGGCGATTAACAAAAGCGCCGAGGCCAACGGCGTTGACGTGGATGGTGCCGGCCTGCCCGAAGGCGCCCGCAAGCTGATCGCCCTGGCGCTGGCGGTCAAGGAACGCGAAGGCGCGCGGCGCAGCGCTGACGACAAGGGATTCCTGGAGCAAGTCGGCGACGACGTGCTGGATGCCTGGCAGGCTGGCAAAGAACTGGTTTCCTTTCTCGGCGAACTCATCCAGTCGTTCGGCCGTTTTTTCCGGCGCACCGCGACCTACCTGAAGTCGGATGTGACGCAACATATTCAAGAGGCCGGCGCCGAAGCCTTTCCCATTGTCAGCCTGATCAGTTTTTTGATCGGCATGATTTTCGCTTTTGTTGGCGTCATGCAACTCAATATGTTCGGCGCCGGCATTTACACAGCAGATCTCGTCGCCGTGGCCATGGTCCGCGAGATGGCGCCGATCATGACCGCGATCATCATGGCCGGGCGCACGGGTGCGGCCTATGCTGCGCAGATCGGCACGATGAAGGTCAACGAGGAAATCGACGCGTTGACGACGCTCGGTATCAATCCGATTGACTTTCTCGTCACGCCGCGGGTCATCGCGCTGATTGTCATGATGCCTTTGCTGACCCTGTATGCAAGCCTGATGGGCATCCTCGGCGGTATGCTGGTGGGTCTGTCCATGCTGGATGTCAGCTTCGTGCAATACGTCGAGCAGACGACGGCTTCGCTTAAACTCAACAGCCTGTTCGGCGGGCTGTTCAAATGCATCGTCTATGGCAGCCTGGTGGCACTGGCCGGTTGCCAGCAGGGCATTGCCTGCGGCAGCAGCGCGATGGCCGTCGGCCAGGCGACCACCAAGGCCGTGGTCATGGGCATTGTGCTGATCGTCGTCAGTGCTTCGATACTGACGATCATCTACATTAACCTCGGGATCTAGGCGAAGAACTCTTGACCCAGAACTCTGCACACATCGTTGCGACCGATCTGACCATGGCCTATGGCGATTTTCTGATCCAGAAGGATCTGAATTTCACCGTCAATCACGGCGATGTCTTCATCATCATGGGCGGCAGCGGCTGTGGCAAAAGCACGCTGCTCAAGATCATGATCGGCCTCAAGAGCCCGGCGACTGGTGATATAACTTTTGATGGGGAAAGCTTCTGGCAGGCGCCGGCCGATGAACAGGAACTCATGAAGCGCAAGTTCGGTACGCTGTTTCAGTCCGGCGCGCTCTGGAGTTCCATGACCCTGGCCGAGAATGTCGGCCTGCCGCTGACCCAGTACACGGACCTTGATGCAGAGGAACGCCGCGAGGTCGCCGCGTACAAATTGTCGCTAGTTGGCCTGGCCGGCTTCGAAGATTTTTATCCGAATGAAATTTCCGGCGGCATGAAAAAGCGCGCCGGACTTGCGCGGGCTATGGCTATGGACCCGGAGATTCTTTTTTTCGATGAGCCTTCGGCGGGCCTGGATCCCATCAGCGCGAAATTACTCGATGACCTGATCCTGGAGCTCAGGGAAAGTCTCGGTACCACCGTCGTCATCGTCACGCATGAGCTGGCCAGCATCTTCGCGATCGGCAACAATTGCGTGTTCCTGGACGCCGACACGAAAACCCAGCTCGCCACGGGCGACCCGAAGGAACTTCGGGATCATCATCCGAATTTCGTGGTGCGGAATTTTCTCCAACGAGGCACTGCGGAACCAGAGAGTGATGCGGCATGAGTAAGCAATCTAATCCAACGATGATCGGCGCATTCGTGATCGGCGCGGTGGTCCTGCTGGTGGTCGGGGTGCTCGTGTTCGGTGGATCCGAACTGCTGGTGGAGAAACAACGGGCCGTCGCCTACTTCCCGGGCTCGGTTAAAGGGCTGCGCACCGGCGCCAGCGTGACCTTTCGCGGTGTCCGGGTGGGCTATGTGAGCGACATCCAGATACAGACCGATGTCGACACGCTCGAGTCGCAAATCCAGGTAGAGCTGGAATTATTGTCGGGCTCGCTCGTGTTCACCGAGAAGGGCCGTGTGCTCGACAAAGATCGACAAACGCAACAAGTCAAGAACCTTAACATGCAGGAAATAGTCGATGCAGGCCTCCGGGCCCAATTGAACGCAGAGAGCTTCGTCACCGGGCAACTCCTTGTCGACCTGGATTTTCACCCGGAGACGCCACCACTTTATCGCACAGAGAACCCGCCCTATACCGAAATTCCGACGATACCGTCGGACATCCAGGAAGTCCTCGACAGAGTCCAGCGATTCATGGCCGATATTCAGGAAAGTGTGGATATCGGAGAACTCGCCGAAGATGTGGAAAGCATCCTCGATGGTGTCGATGAGCTGGTGAATTCGCCGGACATTCGCGAGTCGCTGGCGGGTTTGAACCGCATTATCAACGATACCGATACCCAGGAGTTGACAGGCTCGCTGCAGGCCGCGATTACGGACGCGCGAGGTGTTTTACAGGACACCCGCTCGCTCGTGACTAATGCAGATGCCGGCATTACACCTTTGCTGGATGAACTGATGCCGGCTATAAAGAAGCTGGATGACGCCCTGTCGGCCGGCGAAGCAGCGCTAGCAAACGTGTCGGAACAGATGCAGGGCGATACGGAACTTGTGTACACGTTGACGACCACGCTCGATGAATTGCAGGGCGCTGCGCGCTCGCTGCGAATTTTCCTCGATTACATCGAACGCAACCCCGAAGCCCTGATTCGCGGCAAGTAGCCGCAGGAGTCGAACCGAACATGAATCGCATTCAAGTCGCTACCACTGCTTGCATCGCGCTGCTCCTCGGCGCCTGCGCTTCGTCGCCACCGGTGCAGTTTTATGCGCTCGACTCCGTGCCGCGCAATATTGGCCAGGAGATCGGTGGCATTAACATCGGCCTCGGGCCAATGACCTTTCCGGATTACCTCAAGCGGCCGCAGATCGTGACGCGCACGGCGGGCAGCGAGATCAAGCTTGCCGAGTTTCAGCGCTGGGCCGAGCCAGTCGACCGTTCATTCAGCCGGATACTGGCCAGCAATGTCGACGACATGCTCGAGTCCGCCATCGTCGTCGTATTCCCGTACAACATGAATATCCGCGTCGATATGCGCGTGATCGGACGCGTGTTTCGTTTCGATACCAACACCGCTGGCCTGGCCGTTCTCGATGTGCAGTGGGCCGCCGGAGATGGCAAGGGGGGAAATATTGTGGAGCCACGCCGCCTGCATTACGAAGCCCAGGCCTCCGATCCGCAGGACTACGATGCGATTGTTCTAGCGCTGAATGAAACCCTGGACGCGTTCAGCCGGGACATGGCAGCCGCCCTCGAAGAACATTTGTAGGAAAAAACGTGCCAGGATTATTTTTCTGCACAAGAATGGGGACTGTCCCCATTATTCAGCTTCGAATAATGGGGACTGTCCCCATTATTTCATTATTTTTCTGCGGTGGAGGGAAGAATGGGGACAGTCCCCATTTTCTGCTGCGGCACTTCCCAGTCGCCGGTTTCACTCTGGTAGATGATGCGCGTGAACAATCGGCCTTTGACGATGCCCTGCGCCCACTTTTCATCGAGATCGGCCAGTGGCTTGGCGGCAAGAAGCTCGTCCAGACTCATGCCCTGCTCCAGAAGTTTAACCACCGCTGCGCGCGCCGCGATAAGCATGTCACGGATTTCAATCATGCGTGCCCGGTCAGCCAGCGGTCCGTGGCCAGGAATAATAATCGTGTCAGGGCCAACGAGCTCCAGCATTTTATTAGTCGCCTCGATCTGCCCCTTGATCGTGCCGCCGCTCGCAATATCGATCAGTGGATAGCCCCGGTTGATGAACGCATCGCCGGTATGCATGACGTCCGCTGTTTCGAAATAGAAAATCGAATCGCCGTCCGTATGTGCCCTGGGCACATGGATCACGCGAATCGTGTCGCCATTGAAATGAAACGTCATGGTGTCACTAAAAGTAATGACCGGCAGCGCCGCCGCCGGATGCGGTGGCGTACCCTGCTTGAATACGAGGTGATACTGGTCTGAATTCAGCCGCGTGCGCACGTTATCGTGTGCAACGATCGTGTGGCCGAGCGCGCCCAAGTTTTCATTGCTGCCGGTATGGTCACCGTGCCAGTGCGTGTTGAGCACGTATCTGATCGGTTGGTCCGTCAGCTCCGCCACGGCATCGATGATGCGCTCGGTCATCGGCGCAAACTGATCATCGATAACGAATGCGCCGTCTTCGCCAGCCGAGACGCCGAGGTTTCCGGCCGGTTCCATCTCCATCAGGTAGACGCTACCGCGAACCGGCGTGACGAGCAGGTCGCCTTCCATGCGCCTGCCCTGGGCCGAGGCCGCCGACGCCAACACTGTTAGCGCCATTATGGTGCTGACAAGTCGTACTAAGATTGCTCGTCGTTGCATGCAATTTCTCCTGGCCGGGGAATAATGGGGACATTCCTCATTATTTTCAGAAAATGCGCGGTATATCACCATATATGAAAAATAATGAGGAATGTCCCCATTAATTCGATGAAAGCCGATATACGCGCATCGCCGTATCGTGAAACAACGCTGCTTTTTCTGCATCTGTATATTCGGCAGCGATTTTCTTGAACCCGTTCCAGAGCGTGCAATAAGAAAGAGATTGCTTGTCGACCGGGAAGTTACTTTCGAACATGCACCGATCCGGGCCGAATACTTCAATGGCGTAATGATAATAAGGACTTTGCGCAGCCACGAACTCGTCGGAGGTCGCCGGTCGCTCGCGTTGCTCCCAGCCGAATCCATTCAGCGGCATGGCCATGCCGCCGAGTTTGACCATCACGTTCGGACATTCAGCCAGCGCCGCCAGATCTTTTTTCCACTGCTCGAACACTTCGGCGCGCTGGTCGGCATAGGCACCGATGCCCAGCACGCCACCAAAGTGATCGAGGACGATCGTGGTCTCCGTAAACGCGCGCGCCAGATCGTTCAACTCCGGAATTTGCGGATGATAGTTCCAGGCGTCGTAACTGAAATCGAATGCGGCCAGCCGGGCAAAGCCTGCCCGAAATGAAGGGTCGCTATATAGATGAGGTTGACCTTCCGGGTACGGCGTTACGACGGTGCCGGTTTGATCCCAGGCCGCATTGTTGCGAATACCGCGGACCAGGCCCTGACCGGCTTCGGTATGCGCCTCCAGGACCGGGTCGACCTGCGCGCCAAGCGTCAGGTCGGCAAAAGCGACAATCCCGCCAATGCGCGCGGCATCGGGCGGACCGCGTTCAGCCTCGGCCGCCTGCCCGGCCACGAATTCCGTCTCGCCCACACAACGCAGCTCCCAAGGCCCATCTTTGCGTGGCTCGGCGCCGCATTGAACAAACACCGTCTGTTTGATGCGATGGCCGCTGCCGGTGTCCGCCCATAGGTCCGGCACGAGATACGCGCCGGGCGGATCATACGTCCATAAATGATGATGCGGATCGATGATTGGAAGATCCGGGTCCAGAACCGCCTCCTCGACCAGAGCGAGCCAGTCATGATGTTTGCTCATAATCAGTGCCTTACAGGACTGTTTGCGCTCTCGCGTTAGTCGCAGCAAATGGCGTATTTTCCACGCTTGCCGACTTCCCCGCGCGATGTCACAATTATTTATCCCGCTCGCAGAGCGTAATGATAGCCATGAATAATAACAAGGCACATCCGCTCGGGGTTCCGAGCAACAATGCGGTCGATCATCAGACCACGGATCAGCATCCGGGCACGGTTACCGGTTTCGACTCGTGGCTGGCGAAATTGATTCTTCACTATGCCGGTAACCCGAGAATCTCAATTACACTCTGGAATGGAGAAACCTTTTATTCAGGACAGGGTGCGCCCATTGCGCGAATGAAACTTCGCGACCGTAAAACGCTGCTCGATCTCGTGCGTTCACCCCACGTTGCAACCGGTGATGGATATTCGGCCGGAACCATTGAGATCATCGGTGATCTCAGTGAATTCCTTGTAGAGGCGTACCGCGGGCAGGCGCGTCGAGGCTGGCATGTTTCATTCGCAGACAAGCTCTGGCCGTCCGGGAAACGCTTGCGGCACAATACACGGTCGCGCGCCCGCGATAACATTCACCATCACTACGACCTTGGCAATGAATTCTATCGACTATGGCTCGATGAGCGGATGGTCTACACCTGCGCATATTACGAACACCCGGATGCCACGCTCGAAGAGGCGCAGCTTGCCAAAATGGATCACGTTTGCCGCAAGCTCGAACTAAAGCCGGGGCAGACCGTGGTCGACGCGGGCTGCGGTTGGGGCGCACTGGCGTTACACATGGCGCAGCACTATGGCGTGACCGTCAAGGCCTACAATATTTCCCATCAGCAGATCATGTTCGCGCGCGAATGGGCTGAACGAATCGGCTTGAGTGATCGTGTCGAGTTTATCGAGGATGATTACCGGAACATCACCGGTGAATTCGATATTTTCGTATCGGTCGGCATGCTCGAGCACGTCGGTCCCGAGCGTTATCGACAACTCGGCGCGGTCATAAAGCACTGTCTGAAAAAGTCCGGGCGCGGGTTGATACATACGATCGGGCGGCAGAATCCGAGACCAATCAACCCGTGGATCGCCAAGCGCATCTTCCCCGGAGGTCACCCACCGACGCTGAGTGAGATGTCACCGGTTTTCGAACCGTATGACTTCTCGATACTCGACGTGGAGAACCTGCGACTGCATTACGCGAAAACCTGCCGCGAGTGGCTCGAGCGCTTCGAGCAACACACGGATGAAGTCGCGGACATGTTCGACGAAGAACTCGTGCGCGCCTGGCGCCTTTACCTGGCCGGTTCAGCCGTCGCCTTCGAGGTTGGCACCCTGCAACTGTTCCAGGTCGTATTCGCGCCACCAGGTAATAATGATGTGCCCTGGACCCGCGAACATCTGCACCCGTCTCAGCCCGCGCAAGGTTAGCTAGCCCATGCAAGAATTCGAGGTAGCCATCGTCGGTGGCGGCCCCGCGGGTTCGACCTGTGCATGGCGGCTGCGTCAGGCGGGTGTCGAGGTGGTGGTCCTCGACCGCGAATCATTCCCGCGAACCAAGCTCTGTGCCGGCTGGATCACTCCGAAGGTCGTCGCAGACCTCGAACTCGATATTACGGCCTATCCGCATAGCTTTATGACCTTCCAGCACATCAACGCGCACTGGTGGCGAACGCATGTTGAATTTCCGTGCGTGCAACACTCTATTCGTCGCTGGGAATTCGATCAGTATCTGCTCGAACGATCTGGCGCGCCCGTGCACCACCATTACGTGAAGCATATTAATCAGGAGAACGGCGCTTACGTCATCGACGATAAATTTCGCTGTCGTTACCTGGTTGGCGCCGCAGGTACCAAGTGCCCTGTCTATCGTGAGTTCCTGCGTGACGCGAATCCGCGCGCCAGGGCCTTACAAACGGTGACCTTCGAACATGAGTTTGCGTATGACTGGTCGGACAGCAACTGCCACCTCTGGTTCTTCGGCGAACGCCTGCCCGGCTATTCCTGGTACGTGCCAAAGGCCAACGGGCATCTGAATGTCGGCATCGGCGGCATGGCCGGGAAACTCAAACGTCGCGGCGGAGACATAAGAATGCATTGGCAACACCTCGTCGAGCGACTGGACGAAACAGCCATGGTGCGCAACATCGACTATCAACCTGCCGGCTACAGCTATTATTTGCGGGGTAATGTGGAGGTGGTGCGGAACGCCAACGCATTCATTATCGGCGACGCGGCCGGACTCGCGACACGTGATTTGTGTGAAGGAATCGGTCCGGCCGTCGAAAGCGGATTGCTGGCGGCCGACGCGATTGTCAACGGCAGTGACTACTCGCTCGACGGCGTCACGCGCTATAGCGGCACCGGCATCGTCAGCAAGGTGCTCGAGCAACTATTCATCGGGCGGAGCGCGTAGGAAAAAATGGGGACTGTCCCCATTTTCTGCTCAGGTAAACGCCGGCATCACTCGTTCACCGAAAGTCTTTAGCCCTTCGACGGGATCATCGAACAAGCGAATCGAAATATCGGTCAACCCGCCTGCCTCGAATTTTTTCAGCCGTTCGATTTCGCGATCGATGTCACTGTAGTCACCCGAACAGCTCAACTCATCCACGAGATGCTGGACGATATGCTCGGGTACATTGTCGACAACCCCGGAACGCGTCCAGAATGCCTTCGCAAAACTTTGCCAGTTGTCGATGACCAGCTGTTCTTCCGCCGGCTCCAGAAAATGGTTCAGGGAATATGGCGGCAACAGTGATCCGCGAAACACGAGTTCGCGGCGGGCTTCGTAATATGACGCCTCGCGGTCTTCTTTAATGTGCCAGGCCCAGAAATTGCCAATACGAAACTCCTCGGCCGGCGCTTCCCGGCGAGCCAGCCCGGTGCGGATGTTTTCCATGGCCTCATCCAGCATCGGCAGGGCGACATCACTCATTTGCAGACCGTCGGCAACCCGGCCGGCCATGCGCAGCATTTGCGGTTCGGTGGCACAGGCATAGACCCGCGCCGGCCGGTGCTTCACCCATTTGTAATGGTGGGGGCGATCGAACTCGTACAGTTCACCTTTGTAAGGCTTCTGGAACTCGCCCGAGGCAGCGCCCTTGACGATCTCGATGGTCTCCCGCACGGCACGCACGATGCGCATTTCCTTTGGCTTCAGAGTCTTGCCCATGACTCGCAGAATCCCGCCACCGCCGCCGACGGCGACCATGCTGCGCCCCTTGCTGATCTCGTTCAGGCTGATGATCGCATTGGCGATCTTCACCGGGTGCATCTCGAACGGGCTGATGGCCAGCGGCCCCAACTCGATCCTGTCCGTCGCCAGGGCCGCCTGGACGAGGCTGATAAAGCCGTCCCAGTGAGCCCAGAAATTGGACGCCCAGAGGGCCCGGATACCATAATTCTCCGCCATCACCGCCAGGTCCGCGAGTTTTTCCGGCGGAATATCCGGCTCAAATATGATCTCGACATCCATCGTCTTCTCCAGGCAAAACCAGGCTCATTTGAAAAACGCGATATATTGCATCACACGTGGGAAATCTCCTCTAATATGTCCGGGCGCATAACCGCGGAGCAAATGGCAATGCCCTTTCGATTGATTCTGGCCCAGACGATTACCACCCTGCTGCTGACGATACCATTCGCAGTCGCTGAGGATGCCGGTGAAGAAGACACCGAGGCACTCTGGGAAATGCGGCTCGCGGCGTTTGGTCGCTATGGCGCGGCCTATCCGGCTTCCGAAGAATACCAGGTCGACATCATCCCGCTGCCTTTGCCGATTTACCGGGGTAAATTTCTGCGCCTCGGCGATGATCAGGAAAATCCGATCAGAGGCCGCCTGTTTCGCCGTGAGCGGATCAAGCTGGATTTTGCATTTGATCTGAATTTTCCGTCGGATAGCGACGACATCGATGCACGAACCGGCATGCCGGACCTGGATCTGCTGCTCGAGGTCGGCCCGGAACTCGAATTGGAGTTTGCGTCGCCGGCACCCTTCGATGGCCGCTGGTTCCTGGGCCTGCAACTGCGTCCGGCGTTTTCTTTTGATGGGCTCGATCCGACTTACCAGGGTCTTGTATTCAGTCCGGAACTCACCTATCGGAAAAAGCTGGCTGGAAAACTTAAGAACGAAATAAAGATTCGCCTGACCCCGGCTTTTGCAAACAGTAAATACATGGATTTCTTCTACTCGGTCGACCCGGCTTTTGCGACGCCGGAGAGGCCGGCCTTCAATGCCAAGAGTGGCTACCTCGGTACAGATTTCACAGTTAACTTGTTGAGGCGTTTGAACGATTCATTCGAGCTGCTGCTTGGCGCTCGAGTATCTTCTCATCAAGGCGCGGCGAACGAGGACAGCCCTTTGTTTACCGACGACATGACCTATTCGGTTTATGCTGCTTTCACCTGGAAATTCTGGGAAAGCGAACGTCGCGCACCGCAGATAGACTCGCTGCTTTGATGTGCGCCTTACAGCATACCCCCCAAGTCCATGACGGTTAATTAGCATTATATTTGAACCTAGTCGGAAGAACCCCTCTAATAGGTCCAAGCGCGTCGACTTGGAGTGAACACCTTTGCGACTGATTCTCACCAAAGCCATTATCCTGATGTTGCTTTGCCTCGCGATTCCCGTGACATTCGCGCAGGAAGCGGAGGACGAAGAAACCGAACCGCTCTGGGAGTGGCGGCTGGCGGCGTTCGGCCACTATGGTGCATCTTATCCGGCATCCGAAGATTACCAGCTCGACTTGCTCCCGCTGCCTTATCCGATTTATCGGGGAAAATACCTGCGCCTTGGAGACGACCGGGATAAACCAATCAAAAGCCGCATTTTTCGGCGTGACCGGGTCAAACTGGATTTGTCATTTGGCATGAACTTTCCGGTCGACAGCGATGAAATCGACGCGCGGACCGGCATGCCGGATCTCGACCTGTTACTCGAAGCCGGAGCGGAACTGGAGATGGAATTTGCGTCGCCGGCGCCCTTCGATGGCCGCGGTTTTCTTAGCCTGGAGTTGCGCCCGGCGTTTTCCTTCGACGGTCTCGATCCGACCTACCAGGGCATTGTCTTAAGCCCGGAATTCACCTATCGGAAAAAGCTGCCGGGACGTAAGGACGAACTGAAAATCCGTTTGACCCCGGCGTTTGCGAACAGTAAATACATGGATTTCTTCTATACGGTCGATCCGGTTTTCGCGACACCGAACAGGCCGGCTTACGAAGCCAAGGGCGGCTACCTCGGCACCGAGATGTCCGTCAGCTGGCTAAACTCGCTGAATGAAGCATTTGAACTACTGATCGGCGCTCGACTCTCGTCTCACCACGGCGCAGCCAACGAAAAAAGTCCGCTATTTACAGCGGATATGACCTATTCGGTCTATGTGGCGTTCACCTGGAAATTCTGGGAAAGCGAACGACGCGTGCCGAAAATAGACTGACTGCTTTAAGAAATTCGGAAAGATCCCGGTTCTCTGCTGCTCGATGAACCATCGCTGATCTTTCCAGAGCCCAGTTCGTATATGGGTTGCTTGAAGATCGTCACCCTAACGACATGGAATGCGGCTTAGTTATTTCTGAGACGCGCCGTAAATACATCTCCCCTACGGACGGGGACTCCCTGCGGTCGCCTGTAGGCTCGGGACCCGCATCCCTGTGCCGTGCATGCGACCGCAGGAAGTCCGTTTAGGGAGATGTACCAGTGTCGCGGAGCACAGGGATGTGCGGAAGCGACCGGGCCACGGTCTCAAAAACAACCCCCCGCATTCCATTAGCACCGTCCTGTGCTTAAGCTTCATGGGACAGCAGTGGATCAGAATCTGTCTTCTATCCCCCGCTGCGGATGCGCGTAACCAGACCTTCCGTGATCCATTGCCCGAGCATTCCGGCCGCTGTTACCGGGACTTCCCCGGCGTCGATCCAGTCGCACAAACCGTCACAGACCTCGGCGAATGTCATGCCGCCGACGAACGCATTCAATGCCCAGGTCTCGGCCGCACCGAGCGAACGCCAGTAGATCGTAAGTTCGCGACGCCAGACCGCCAACTGGGTGGCTTCGCTCAAACGAACCGGCTCCGGGACAGGCTCTTCAGCGATGATCGCTCGCCAGATTGGGCCGATATTCCAGGCGGATTCCGCAAGGTGTAGCGTGGGGTGAAAGTCCAGGCACAATGACGGCCACTCGTCGGCCGGCACAGCACCTAAGTCTTCTACGGAAACGACGTCCGCATTGGCAGCATCGAACGCCTTGCCGCGCGCCCATTCAAAAGACGCCATTTCGGCCAGATAGGGTCGCTCGGCGAAGACAGCATCGCTGGCCAAAAATACTGACAGATTCTGGCCGAACCAGCGCACGGTTGGATAGCGTGATGGATGCGCAGCGAGATAACACTCGCCGAGCGCATCAAACTCTTGCTCGGTCATTAATGCGCACAGGCCCGGGAAATCGGTGCGCAGGATTTCGATCAGGCGCAGCCGGTACGCATCGTAATAGACGCCGGCACGTTCCGCAGCCGAGGCTTTCTCGTCACCGACAAAGACTTTCACGGCATCGTCTGTGCCGTTCACGACATGCTCCTGAAACAAGGCCTGCAGATTCGCTAATCCAGTCATGCCGCATCCGCCTTCGTCTTGGTCGCCAGCCGGCGCGCAATATCCAGTTCCGCGAGCAGCTCGTCGAGCGGCGGGATGTTGTCATCACGCTCAATCATCGTCGCGACCGGCCCGAAACGTTCTACCGCCTGTTCATATAAAGACCAGACCGGATCGCAGACCGGATGATCGTGCGTGTCGATGATCAGCTGATTCTGATAACTGTGTCCCGCCAGGTGAAACTGCTGGATTCGCGCGGCAGGCACGCCATCGAGATATTCGACCGGATCAAAGGCATGGTTCTGGCTGCTGACATAAATATTGTTCACGTCCAGCAGGATCAGGCAATCCGCACGCTCGGCGATCCCGCTAAGAAACTCCCATTCAGAAATCTCGGATGAGTTATAGGTCACGTAGCTCGAAACGTTTTCGAGGAGGATCTGGCGACCCAGGTAATCCTGCACCTGAGCGACGCGATCGGCAACGTGAGCGATCGCTTCCTCGGTATAGGGCAACGGCATCAGGTCATGCAGATTGCGCCCATCGATTCCCGTCCAGCACAAGTGATCGGACACCCACTCCGGCTCGACGCGTTCGATCAGTTGTCTGAGGTTTGCGAGGTAATCAAAATCCAGCGGCGCGGTGCTGCCAATCGACATCGACACGCCATGCATCGCCATCGGGTAATGCTCACGGATCCGATCGAGATAGTGCAGCGGTTTACCGCCGTCGACCATATAGTTTTCGCTGATGATCTCGAGCCAATCGAGCGCCGGACGATCATTGAGCACCTGCTCATAGTGATCGGTTCGCAAACCCAGGCCAAAGCCCAGGCAGGTTTTTGAAGTCGATGCTTCGCTCATAAATTCGGGGCCACGAACCGGCTAAGGTTATTTTCGCACTCGATGTTCGGCGGCGCCGCTTATTATCGTTAATTTTTCAGGCCGACAAAAAAAAAGACCGCCGGCATCCAGCAAACAGTGATGCCGGCGGCTCTTATTCTGTGATTCTAATCAGCCAGGCTTACGCCTCTTCGAACTCACCGCCGGCTTCATCACATTCAGCCTTGGTCGTGTCCGTCCATCCCTGGCCTTTACATGCATTCTGTCCCTTGCAGCTGCTATTGGCTGTTGCGCATGCACTCGTGCCTTTGCATGAATTCGCGCCCACGCAATGACCGGTCGGCTCAGCTTCGCTATGCGCGCCTGCGTAAACGGCGACTGGTGATGCGATAAACAGGGCAGCCGCAGCAGCAGCCAGAATAGCGCCTTTACGATTATCTTTGTTGATCATGAATATTCCTCTCAGGTTATGGAAAAGGTGTGCTGCAAGCAGCGCGGTTACTTTATCTCTTGACCCGCGAAAGTACCATTCAGTTCCCCTAACTGGAAAATATATCGGGCTATATTGTTCCGATATATATGTAGATTTTGGGCAGCATGCTGTCAATAGCCTGCCTGCAGCGCGGCGATCCGTTGCTCCAGCGGCGGATGACTCATGAACAATGCGCGCAGCCCGCCGCCATTGTGACCGCTGATCCCGAACGCCGCCAACTGCGAAGGCAGTTCGGCCTGCGAATTCGATTGCAGACGACGCAAGGCCGCGATCATCTTGGAGCGGCTGGCTAGCGTCGCGCCACCATGATCGGCACGAAATTCGCGCCGGCGCGAAAACCACATGACGATCGTCGTGGCCAGGAACGACAGGAAAATCTGTGCGACGATCGACGACACGAAATAGCCGATGCCCAGACCACGCTCGTTCCTCAGGATGACGCGATCGACGAAAAACCCGACCAGCCGCGACAGGAACACGACGAAGGTATTAATCACGCCTTGTATTAGCGCCATCGTCACCATGTCACCATTGGCCACGTGACTGACTTCATGCGCAAGCACGGCTTCGACTTCGTCGGCCTGCATGCGCTGCATAAGACCGGTGCTGACCGCGACCAAAGCGTTATTGCGATTCATGCCGGTTGCAAAAGCGTTCGGCTCCGGTGAATCGAACAGACCGACTTCCGGCATGCCAATACCTGCCTGCTGCGCCTGGCGTTGCACGGTTTGCAGCAACCAGCGTTCCGTATCACTGCGCGGCTGCTCTATGACCTGCACGCGCATGCCCCGCTTAGCCAGCCACTTGGACATGGCCAGCGAAATAAACGAGCCGGCGAAGCCAATTACGGCAGACATGACCAGCAATGCCTGCAGATTCAGATCGACGCCATTCTCGGCGAGTACGCCTTCCAGCCCCAGCAGGCTGAACACCAGCGAGATAACAACGAGAATGGCGACGTTGGTCGCGAGAAAAAGAAAAATTCTAATCATGGTCAGCCTTCCGGTGTTAAGCAGGGTATGAATCCGTTTTCGACAGCACCTGTTCGAAACAGGTACGGATGCCGATAATAAGAAACCCGTGCCTGGATTGATAAATTATGCGCGATAATTACTCACTGTTGATACGCTTTCGACAGCCGAAACGCCTCATCGGTTCCCATTCGAAATGGGGTCAAAAGCCGCCATTTTCAAGTGTCTCCTGCCCTGCCAGCCCGTGCATGCATTCCTAAGGTCCTGGCCATGCTGATACGCATCAACTGACACCATGCTGACGATCGCAATCGTTTTTTTCGCTTATCTGCTGATGCTGTTTTCCGTTGCGCTATGGACCCGCCAGGCAACCGGAAGTCTGAGCGGATTTTTCCTTGCGAATAAGCGATTACCGGCGTGGGTCGTTGCCTTCAGTGTCAATGCAACCGGCGAAAGCGGCTGGCTGTTGCTCGGCTTGACCGGGATGGGCTACGCGGTTGGCGCCCAGGCACTGTGGATCGTGCTCGGTGAAGTCATCGGTATCGGGCTCGCCTGGGGACTGCTAGCCAGGCGCATAAAACGCATGGCCGATGAATCGGATTCTATCACCGTCCCCGATCTACTGGCGTCGCGATTCGACGACCCTAAAAATATTCTTCGTCGCATCAGTGTGCTGATCATTCTGGTCATGGTCGGCGCTTATGTCAGCGCACAAATGGTCGCCACGGGTAAAGCGTTCAGCAGCTTTACGACGATGGATTACTCGACCGCGGTCGTGTTCGGTGCGGCGATCATCATCGCCTATACATTTATCGGCGGTTATAAGGCCGTCTCTTATACCGACCTTGCCCAGGGCATGCTGATGCTCGCGGGCCTCATTTTTGTGCCCGCCGTCGCGATTACCAGCCTCGGTGGCTGGGACGCCATGATGAACGAGTTGGCCAGTCAGGATCCCGCGCTGCTGAGCCCCTGGGGACCACAGGGTAAAGGGGTCCCGGGATGGGTGGCCATAGTCAGTTTCATCGCGATCGGTATGCCGTTTCTCGGCGTGCCGCAACTGCACGTGCGGTTTATGTCGGCCGAAAGCGAGGCGAGCCTCAAAACTGCCGGCATAATTTCCGTCCTCGTGATATTCGCCTTCACCCTCGGTGCGGTGCTAACCGGCATGGCCGGGCGAGCGCTGTTCCCCGGGCTTGACGACCCGGAAACAATCTTGCCGTTACTGTCGACGGAGCTGTTTCCCGAGATCATCACCGGCCTCCTGATGGTCATCGTATTGGCGGCCATCATGTCCACTGTCGACAGCCTGCTGCTGCTGGCTTCGTCCGCCCTTGTGCGTGACTATCTGCAACAAATTCACGGCTCGACAAAAAGTGACCGCGACCTGGCGCGCTATGGCAAGTTCGCGACACTGGTGATCGGCGCATTGGGCATCGCGTTCGCCCTGATGGAGAGCCCGCTGATTTTCTGGTTCGTGCTCTTTGCCTGGTCCGGATTAGGTGCCGCCTTCGGGCCAGTATTGATCTGTTGCTTCTTTTACAAGCGCATGACTTTATATGGCGCAGCAGCCGGAATATTGGGCGGCTTTCTGACCTCCGTCGGCTGGGTGCTGCTGTTCAAGTCCGCGACATTTGGTCTATACGAGGTGATCCCGGGCTTCGCCGTCGGACTGTTACTGATTATCGTCGTCAGCCGCCTGAAGTAACATCCGCTGCCGCACTCGACGAAAGATACAGGTCGCCTGAATCCGTCAGGACCTGCTCGATGCCGATCGGCGTCATGCCCTGTGACACGATCGAATCAAGCGCCAAGTAAAACGCCTCGATGATCGGATCCGCGAATTTGCCGACGGCCAACCCGCCATATATGACGGTCGTGCCGTCTTGTACATAGGATGTCCTGTACGGCACTGTCCAATCCGGGTAGTCAACCGTTTCATAGACATCGTAATCATCGAAGTATTCGAAATTGGCCATCGCATGATAGAACATCGTGTCGGTGTTCTCGGCGAAAAACTCAATGGGCACATTCACGATGTAATCGTAGCCATCGCGAATCCCGTCCCAGAACGCCATATTGGTTGACAGGTATTTACCGTCCGGATTGTTATGCGGGTCCGCAAAATGATCCTGCGACTGCACCACTTCGGTGCGGCCGAAGTTATATTCAGCGATAACCTTGCGGGCGTCTTCCATGACCCGGTCGATGTAGCGCGGCGCGAGCTTTATCCAGCCTTCGTTCGGCACATTGTCCCAGGGCATGCCGTGCACGGATATCACCAATTTAACCGATGAACCTTCGGGAATATTATTCAGGTTATCGCGGATTATCGGCGGGTGCGTGTCGAACATCGGCTCGAAATGCGACAGCTCCGGCGATATGATCATCTTGATGTCCTTGTGACCATTCGCCTCCTGCCATTCGTGCACGTAATGCATCGCGTGCCTGATGCTGCCGTTGAATTCCTCGTGGTGCGAATAAATTGGCCTGGGCGCGGCCAGGATCAGCGTATCGATGCCCTCGTCGAGCAACTCGAACATCGCGCTGCGCGCGAGCGTCGGATTATCGGCCGTAACCCATTTCCACGGGATATCGCCGTACTTCTTCCCGATTCTCTCCATGGCGCTGTAAACGATGTGGCGATTGCCGGCTTCGTGGGGCACCTTACCGTCCTTGAACCCGATGCCCTTGCCGTAATAATAATGATTCGCCTTGTTGGCCAGCTTCAAGGCGACCGGCATCTGGCCGACTTTTCGGGCCGTGTATTTGAATGCACCGTGACTCAAATGGCGGCTGCCCGGCGGCACCCACTCGACTTCGCCGGCGTGGTATTTCTCTATATACGGCACGCCGTCGACATCCACGGAACTGCCCCGGTGATCGATGAGTTCCGTCGGGGTGAATTCCTCGAACTCGTAAAACTTCTTTTTGTCCAGCAACATCAGGCCCTGATCGACCTGAACCAGATCTCTAATCGGCCACGGAATATATTGCAATGACTTTCCAGCCAGCGTAAAGAAATCCTCTTCACGGTAGTCTTCCGGCATCACGAGGTGCGAGATGAAAATACCGATTTTGCCTTCCGGCTTCGTGTCCTGCCTGAGGTAATAGCCGAAATAATCCGGATCAGCCAGTTGCGGCGGCTGGTTCTTTGCGGCCACTAATCCGGCTAACGCGGCGATAACCAAAAACAGGCCCAACGAAATTTGTTGCCAACGTTTCATTTCATCTAATCCTTAACATAAGGAGCGCCATACGACTGTGTCGTTTCCAGAACTCCATTTTCAATTCTGGCGATCCGGCAAATTCAGTGCGGAAAAATGAATTGGGCGTCCCACCAGTGGTCATCCAGGGGCCTTCATGCCTTGCAGTGCTTCAAGAACTTCCAGCATCGGCCGCACATCGCCCGTCTGCGCATCGATATCGTACAGCGCAATTTCATGACTCGCGCGCCGCGAGTCAGCCACGCATTCGCGCGGAATGACAACCTTGTAATTCAGTGAGAACGCGTCGACCGCCGTCGCGCGCACGCAGCCCGAAGTGCTCATTCCCGTGATGATGACGGTATCCGTCTTGTGGTGATTCAGGATGCTCTGCAATTGCGTGCCAAAAAACGCCGACGGTTTTTCCTTCAGGATAACGAGGTCTTTTTCGCCTGGCGCAATATCTTCGACGATTTCATGCAGGTCCGGGCTGTCCATGGCAGCCACGCGGTGCCGCTGCTCCGGCGGAAAGCGATACATCCAGGCACCGCTTTCGGCTTCTGACTTGAAAACATAGCCGGTCGTATAAATGATCGGCAGATCGAGCGCACGGGTGCCGTCGAGAAAAGCCTTGATGGCCTGCACGCACTGCTTGCCCGTGCCTTTTTCCACACGCGGAAACAGCAGTTCATCGACGAAGATTGGACTCATGTCGATCACTAACACGGCGACATTTGGACCGATAGGCAGGTTTTGCTTGGTATCGCTAAAACCAACGCGCTTGAGATCGCGCTCCAGATCGAGCTGCGGCGTGTAAAAGGGCCTTTCTTCGGGCTTAGAATCCACGCCCAACTTTAGCAAACCGGGAAACTGGGGTCAGACCTGATTTTTTCAGGGGGTGACAAAATAATGGGGACTGTCCCCATTATTCCCATACTGTAGCAAAACAGGAATCTGCGGTTCGGGAAACTGGAGTCAGACTTGGCTTTCCCCGAGCGTAAAAGACCCATGAAAAAAGGCGCCGGATTATCAATCCGACGCCTTCAGGGTTCAGGTAGTTCCTTTAGGGTTCAGGTACTTACTGAGCTTGGGCCGTGATCAGGGTCTCTTCCTGAACCTCCGTGCAAGGGCCATGCAGTTCCTTGGAACGGCGAATTTTGAACGTATTGGCCAAGGCACGCCAGATATCGGCCGGGCCAAATTGCTCTTCCTTGCCGATGACCGCGACATAGTCGCCGGTCTGCCCGTCTTCCTGCCAGACGATGACTGCATATTGGCCCGGAGCCTCGACCTGGACATCGTAAGTCGGGCCCTCGAAGTAGACGCGGTTGGTGAAGCCTTCATACAGAATCGGACGTTCGCCATTCGGATCTATCTCCTCGCGAATCACCACCACGCCATGGTCTGCGGGCAGCTCGAAGGGCAGACTTACGGAGTCATCGGGTGCCGGCAGGCCCGGTCCGATCACGGCATAGGTCAGGGTGAAATCGGCGTATTCCTGGCAATGCGGCACGATCGTGTTGACAAAAATACGGGTTGGCTCGTCAACCTGCATGACGAAATGATCGACATCAGAAGGTGTTTCCAGCCATGAATACATGGCTTTCGACTGCGAAATATTCTTGACTTTGAATGGCGTGTCCGCGCTGAAATCGCTTTTCTCGAGGTAGGGCACATGCGCAACAGCGACCCCGGCAAAAAATGCCGTCGAAAAGGCGATAGAAACGGTCAGAAATCGGCGAAAATTCATGGCTATCTCCCATATAGTCAATGCAGTCGTAGTAATATTCGCCGCTGAACGCAGATTGGATTCCCTCAATAGTAAATCCCCTGCCTGCAGATCCAAGCGCCTGGCGTCATCGAAGAATAGAATAGGTCACCGCGGGTGCGACATTATCCAAAACACTAACGCAGGAGTAAGACGGGCCATGAGCATGCATGTGAGGATCGGAATCACGGCCGTCGTGATGCTTGCCTGCGCCCTGGCTGGTGGTCTCCGTCCGGCCTTCGGGCACGGGGCTCTGTCGGGAGACGCTGACGCCTGCAAATTGTCGATCGGACCCTACTCGATGCACTTTATCGGCTACCAGCCCAGCCAGTCCGGTAACACGGAATTCTGCGAAGATATCCCGAATACCGGGCAGACGATTATCGTGCTCGAGTCAATCGACGAAATGCTGAAGGACATGGAGGTAGGCATCCGCATCGCCACCGCCTCGCCAGCGGGCGCCGACAACGGCGCAGAAGTCATATTCGAGCAGCCCTACCGCGGCAATTCGCGCGGCTCGATTACCGTGATGCAAAACTTCTCAGCAAAAGGCGACTTCGTCGGCATTGTCAGTGCGCGCAGCACTGAAAACGAATATGTTGCGCGGTTTCCATTTTCCGTCGGCCTGCCGCCCGCCGAAACCGCAGCATCGGCAGGGACTGGCTGGGTATGGCCCGGACTTGCCGCGCTTCTCTTGATTATTGCGGTGCTCGTCGGCTGGCGGTTCATGCGCCGGGACCGCGCTGCTGCCGAAGCGGGCGGCGGGTAGGTTTAAGCATGGCCGGTCCGCTGATTGTCCACAGAGGCTATATCGCTGCAGTCCTGACGCTTGGTCTGGCGGCCTGCGATCCGGCGGACCAGCCGCAGGAACCAACTGCAGAAGCGCCAGTTGATGCGGCGCCGGCACCGGAATCGGCCTCGATCACGCTGTCTGATGTCGAAGAGTTTTGTCCGCCCGGCGTTTCCGCGGAATGGCGCAAGGCGCAAACCATAGATGGGCTGGACATCGCCGCGTCGCCGATGTGTGCCCCGGACAACCCGCAATTCGTCGCAGCCGTGGTGCGCGGCACCAACAATATCGGTATGGCCGGGGGCATGCAAAC
>Ga0224512_10000593_pt1 | contig 37528 bp, 48 predicted proteins | sample SF_May12_sed_USG_4_FD_169103 | JGI IMG/M metagenome (GOLD analysis project Ga0224512, IMG submission 169103) | Sediment microbial communities from San Francisco Bay, California, United States - SF_May12_sed_USGS_13 | ecosystem: Environmental > Aquatic > Marine > Sediment | place: USA... | reverse complement strand
ATAGGTCAGGGGTGTGAGCCGGAGCGGAAGCATCGCCGGTTGTCACCATCGCTGGGCTGTCGCCGATAGGTATGTAGGAAATGAGCGAGCGTCGGGATGCTGTCGGATTTGTTGCGCTCCATGCTTTGATTTTGATCATTGTGAATCCCAACTTGAATTGCCCAGACTTATGCACGGGCTCCTTAACTCGATATCACCTGAGATCCGAGCTCTTTGATGATATTTTCGGGCCACTGCACGCGGCGTTATACATCGTTGAACTGACACGGTTCACCTGGACGTCCAAACTGTGGCATTCTACCTGCGGTTGCCCGTTAAACCTACCCTATATAACGCTGCTGCAATTTATTTAAGATTGATTATGCATAAGTGGTTTCAAGACACGCTCGAGGTTCGCGACCACGGTCGCGGCACCTATAATGTTACTGAGCACCTCGGCAAGTTGATCGGCCGGTCCGGAGTTCAGACTGGGCTTTGCCACGTGTTTCTGCATCACACTAGCGCATCATTGATCATTTGCGAGAACGCCGATCCGGCAGTGCGGACCGATTTGGAGGCGTTTATGGCTCGCGTGGTGCCGGACGGTGATCCGTTGTTCGAACACACCGCCGAAGGTCCGGACGATATGCCCGCCCATGTCCGTAATGTGCTCACGCAGACTGAGCTTACGATCCCGATCGGCACGGGCCAGATGATATTGGGTACGTGGCAGGGCGTGTATCTGTGGGAACATCGCTCGCGGCCTTACACTAGGCGAATGACGATCACTATTCAAGGCAACGATCAACGTTGACGGACAGGAGTAGTGCATTGTGTCGGGGCGGCGGAGTTTCGGATGCCGTGCAACAGCCACGCAAAGTTGCTGTAGCGCCGATGATGGATTGCACCGATCGCCACGACCGCTATTTATTGCGCCTGATCTCGCGACGCGTATTGCTATATACCGAGATGGTGACGACCGGCGCATTATTATTTGGCGATCGGGCGCGATTCTTAGCGTTTCATCCAAGCGAACGCCCGGTCGCGATGCAAATCGGCGGCAGCGACCCAATATCGATGGCGCGCTGCGCGCGATGGGTCGAGAATGCGGGATACAATGAGATCAATATTAACGTTGGTTGTCCGAGCAGGCGTGTAAAATCAGGTGGTTTTGGCGCTTGTCTTATGTTAGAGCCACAGCGTGTCGCAGCTTGTTATCGCGCAATGACGAGTGCCGTCGCAATTCCGGTTACGATTAAGACGCGAATCGGAGTCGACAACCGTGATTCGTACCACGAACTTTGTGAGTTCGTCGATACTGTGGCCGACGCCGGTTGTCGGACTTTTGTAATACACGCTCGCAAGGCGTGGCTCGACGGTGTAAGTCCGAAACATAATCGCACCCTGCCGCCGCTGCGTTACGATACCGTATACGGACTAAAGCGTGATTATCCCGAGCTTGAAATTATTATCAATGGTGGAGTAACGACCCTTGACGAGATCGAGGCGCACTTACAAAACACCGACGGCGTAATGATCGGTCGGGCAGCGTATCAGAATCCGTACTTATTAGCCGATATCGATGCGCGATTTTTCGGTGACACCAGTTTGGTTCCGTCACGCGCCGAGGTGTTGGAGCACTATATTGAATACATGAGACACGAAGTTGCTAATGGAGTCTATCTAAAACATCTGGCCCGGCACCTGTTCGGATTATTTTCGGGATTGCCTGGAGCAAAAGCCTGGCGTCGCCACTTATCGGAGAATATGTACCGAGCGGACGCCGGAGTCGAAATTGTCGATGAGGCGGCTCGTCACGTCGCTCGGAACACCCTCAAACCATGAATTGTTCATTCACGATCCTGTCTTCCAGATTGTGTTCAGGGTCAAACAATAATCGCATTGACACCTCGCGTTGTTCAACGATATCGACCTGAACGACGTTACGGACTTCGTGGTGGTCGGCCGTGGCACTGACTGGGCGTTTCGCGGCGTTCAATATTTCAAATCGAATATGGGCATCCTGTGACAACAGGGCACCACGCCAACGCCGCGGTCGGAACGGGCTGATCGGCGTCAACGCCAGCACGCCCGCTCCGAGCGGGAGGATCGGCCCGTGCGCGGAGGCGTTATAGGCAGTGCTGCCCGCCGGCGTCGCAACCAGAATGCCGTCACAGACCAACTCATCGAGTTTTACTGCATCATTGACATGGACGCGTATATTCGCCGCCTGACGAGTTTGGCGCAGTAGCGATACCTCGTTAATCGCCAATGCATCGACCTCGATCCCGCTTTCGTCCCGAGCCACCATGGCTAACGGATGCCACTGCGCCGGTTTGGCCTTGCGCAATCGTTCCACGAGATTATTTTCGCTGTAGCGGTTCATGAGAAACCCGACGCTGCCTTTGTTCATGCCGTAGATCGGTACATTGTGGGAAAGGGTTTGGTGCAACGTGTGCAGCATGAAGCCATCGCCACCGATCGCGACAATAACTTCGGCGTCCGCGAGTGCCGTATTCCCGTATTGTTTTATCAGGCGTTTGGCGGCGCGCTGCGCTGCATTGTCCTCACTAGCCAAGAATCCAATCTTATTCAACAATGTACTCCGCGGTAGTTGCTATCGCAGGAATCCCGCGCGCTTCTCAGTGTCCCTGGGCATGCACAAGCGATTACTTTACTATACAGTGCGTGTACGGCTGGTGACTAAATCGCTGTACCGTCGTCAGGTTCGGGCGTTGCCGGGCTAATAATATATTCGTCAACAGTATTGTATCGTCGCACGGTGGGAAACTCTAAATCCACCACTCGTGGCCCATGGAAATCATGGAATGAAGGATTTCCGATGACATTGCAGGTACCCCCTCCGATTGTTCGGCGCGTTATTTTATGGACAGTTATTATCGTCGTCCAATGGCCAGCAGCGGGGCGGGCGGCTGAAATACTGGATGGACATGTCACTCGAAATGGCGGCGAGTTCGTTGTTGCTTTTACCGTAACGGTCGATGTGAAGCCACACCAGGTAATCGAGGTCCTTTCCGATCTCCGAAACTTAAGTGAATTGTCGCCGATTATCGTCAGTAGCAATATTGTCGGTCCGGTGATGTCCGCTAAACAACGCGTGCACTTAGTGTTGAAACCCTGTGTCCTCTTTTATTGCCGGATCGTGACTAAGGTCAGTGATGTCAGGCATGCCGATCCGAATCGTTGGGAATTCGAAGCAATATCCGCCCTCGGCGACTTCGAAAGCGCTCGAGAGTCATTGAGTGTCGCATCTCATGGGCCGACTTCGTTAGTACGTTACGAGGCCCATTTAGAGCCGAAATTCCGAATTCCGCGAATTATTGGCGCGTGGGTAATGCGGCTGGTATTGGGCCGCGAGCTGCGGGCCGCGGCCCGCAACATCGAACGTCGCTATTGAACCTCGCCGCCGCCATTCGGTTAGCAGGCAGGGCAGGTTCAAATTGCTCAAGTTCGGCCACCAGAACGGGGCGCAATGCGTCGCCGCTGCGGGTCGGTTCTGTTATTCTGATCGGCCGGAATACTTGTCCGAAATATTGATGGAGGAACAAATGGTCGACCGACTGAATCGCATAAGCGCCCGAATCACCCAGCCGAAATCCCAAGGTGCATCTCAAGCCATGCTCTATGGCGCGGGGATGACGGTAGCGGATATGCAGAAGGCGCAAGTTGGTATCGCCAGCGTATGGTGGGAGGGGAATACCTGCAACATGCATCTGAACGGCCTCGCCGATAAGGTGTGGGACGGTATGCAAGAGGTCGATCTGGTGGGTATGCGTTTTAACACGATCGGTGTCAGCGACGGCATTTCCATGGGCACCGATGGCATGAGTTACTCACTGCAGTCGCGGGATTTGATTGCTGATTCGATCGAGACGGTGATGGGTGGCCAGTGGTACGACGCGTTAGTCACGATACCCGGATGTGATAAAAATATGCCGGGCTGTATTATGGCGATGGGGCGCGTCAATCGCCCTGGGCTCATGGTTTATGGCGGCACGATTCGCCCCGGGCGAGCGCGTGGCAAGTCGATCGATATCATCTCGGCATTCCAGAGCTACGGTGAATACCTTGCCGATGTCATCGATGAGGACTCGCGTCAGGATATTGTGCGTAATGCGTGTCCGGGAGCGGGTGCGTGCGGCGGCATGTACACGGCCAACACCATGGCCAGCGCTATCGAAGCCCTGGGCATGTCTTTGCCCTATAGTTCGTCGACACCTGCCGAAGACCCGAAAAAATTGCAGGAATGCCTTAACGTCGCTGCTGCGGTGCGGGCGTTGATGGAGCGCGATCTCAAACCGCACGATATCATGACTCGGGCAGCGTTCGAAAATGCCATGGTAATAGTAAGTGCGCTTGGCGGCTCCACCAATGCGGTTTTGCATTTAATTGCGATGGCGCGTTCGGTACAGGTTGATCTCGGTATCGACGACTTTCAGGCGGTGAGCGATCGCGTGCCGTATCTGGCGGATCTCAAACCCAGCGGAAAATATGTCATGGAGGACTTACACAACATCGGTGGAATACCGGCGGTCATGAAATACTTGCTGGCTAATGACATGTTGAATGGCGATTGCATCACCGTTACCGGTAAAACCATCGCTGAAAACTTGGCCGATGTACCGGAACTCAGTGCCGGCCAGGTTATCATCCAGCCGTTGGAGAAGCCGCTGAAATCCACTAGCCATATTCAAATACTCAAAGGTAATTTGGCGCCCGGTGGCGCCGTCGCCAAGATTACCGGAAAAGAAGGCGAGCGCTTTGTGGGTCCGGCCAGGGCATACGATTCGGAAGAAGATATGCTAGCTGCTCTGGAGCGCAAAGACATTCAAAAGGGTGACGTGATTGTCATCCGTTACGAGGGCCCGCAGGGCGGACCCGGTATGCCGGAGATGCTAACGCCGACGTCCGCCATCATGGGGGCAGGTCTCGGCGAACACGTTGCACTGATCACTGACGGCCGTTTTTCCGGGGGCTCGCACGGCTTCATAGTCGGTCACGTAGTGCCGGAGGCGCAGCACGGCGGTCCGATTGCGTTGCTTCGCGACGGCGACTCAATCACTATTGATGCCAAGGCTAACATTTTATCGGTAGACCTCAGCGACGAGGAAATGAATGCCCGGCGTGCGCAGTGGCAGATGCCGCCATTTAAAGCAAATCGCGGTACGTTGTACAAATATATAAAGAACGTAAAAACTGCGAGCGAGGGATGCGTGACCGACGAATAACCCGGTAACATTATTCGCGTTTCATCTCAAAATTCAGCGTCACATTTAAATCGCCTGCTAACCTGGTTAAAAACCTCTCGATAACCGGCACCGCCTGTGGCGAGTCGGCAGGGTAGCGGATTCGCACCGAGGTCTCGCGACGGAAGTTTTTGGTGCTGGGGTAAATACCGATTCGCCACTGTGGGTGGGCGGTGCCGAATTCCTCGATCTCCATTGCAATGTCCCCTTCTGGGCTGGCAAGCCGCGCCTCGATGGTCTGCCATTGTGTCGGGTCGAAGGGAAGTATTCGCGCTAGGACTTCATTCATCATTGGCTGCAACATGTTCGGGAATCCCGGAAACGCATAGACGTTACCAATACAGAAACCGGGTGCGCCGTGCGGGTTGTTGATCAACTCGGCGCCGGCCGGCAACATCGCCATGCGTTGTCGCTGGGATGTAAACGTGTCGCCGTAACGCGCCGATAGTATCTTGAAACACTCACTGTGACGCGTCAATTCCAGATCGAACGCGATCGCGATGGCTTCCCGGGTGCGGTCGTCGTGGGTCCCGCCAATTCCGCCCGACACTAAAATTGGCCCGTGTCCGCTGTAGCCCAGGTGGCGAATCCAATCGCTGATTTGAGCCGGGTCATCGCCTACACTAAGGCTCACCAGGGCGGGATGGTTCAGTTCCCATAATCGGCGCAGCATCCACTCTTGATTGGTATTGCGTTTTTCGCCGAGCATTAGCTCGTCTCCGACATTTATTACGGCGGGTTTAATTGTGTCGGATGGGTTTGATATCGATTGCGAATTCAAAGGTCGACAGGCGATATGGTGCTGTGCGGTTACGGGAGTATACCGCGCGTGATGAATCTAGGCGTAACGGTTGGAATCGCTGATAGAAACGCCAGCCGCCAGATCCGGTGTTGGGTTTTGCCGAAGTCATTATAATTGAGTGCTTATGATGCGATGCTCATAGCCCGGATATTTTACTCAGGGAGCCTTTGAATACGTCTGGGCGTATCAAATTGAGATTCAAAGTGATCGAGATCAAGGCGTGGAACGCGCGTAATAGCAGGGCTATTGCCTACATCAATTATTGGAACGATCGTTTATTTTGTTCTACCTGTTCCACCCTCGGCTTCGAGTTTTTGATGCGGCATTCGGGCGAATCTCAGCGGGCTTAAAAGATGAGTCGGCAACAAGAATTGTTACGGATATTGGCTGACGGCGGCGGCCACGCTGAAACCGAATTGTGTCAGGCGCTGGACCTGAGCACAGGCGATTTGGCAGGGATACTGGCAGAATTACCGCGCTTCGAGTTGCACGTCGAGCGCCGAGCGGACGCGACGCTGTGTTGGCACAATCCCACCACGGTGTTGCACGGTGATACGATTGTGCAGTATCTGCGGAGGTTGGGATGCGAAATCGGTAGTAGCCAAATCAATGTCGTGCCCGAGGTCGACTCGACCAATAGTTTTCTGCTTGGGTCCGATCGTAATATTTTCGTGAATGGCTGCGTATGCGCAGCTGAGGCACAACCCCGGGGACGCGGCCGGCGTGGCCGGTCCTGGCTGGCCGTTCCATACCAAGATATCATGATGTCGATCGGCTGGCGGTTTGATCGAAGTCGGCCGTTATCCGGTTTGAGCTTGGCAGTCGGTATGACGGTGGCGGATGTACTGCACCGGTATGGAGTCGTTGGGCTCGGTGTAAAATGGCCCAACGATCTCGTTTGGCAGCAACGTAAGCTCGGCGGCATTCTGATCGATTCCCGGGCCGGCCAGCACGATCGCCGCTTGGTGGCGGGTATTGGGCTGAATGTGGCGTCAGAGCGGCGCCGGAACGATACACCGTCGCAGGCGTGGGTAGGTTTGGCGGAGATTCTAGATGAGGATGTCGATCGTAATCGCTTGGTGGCTGACCTTATCGGTGCGTTGTATGCGATGTTCATTGAATTTGCACAAGCCGGTTTCGCACCATGGCGGCACCGCTGGGAGGATTATTGCGTGGCCCGAGGAAAACCCGTACGCATCAGTGCTGATAAGTTGGACGTAATCGGGATCGTGCAGGGCATCGATTCGGAGGGCGCATTGCTGGTATCTGACGCGACGGGTACCACCCATCGATTCCTCAACGCGGAAGTCACGCTGCGAGTGCAATCCTGATACATCGAAATTGAGCGACGTGGAACGTCTCCGCGAAACATTACCAACGCAACCGTGAGCCGCGGCATCGGTGAAACCAACATTTCTACTCGTAGATGCAGGCAACACTCGGGTCAAATGGGCGCTGGTCAACGGCACGGAATGGCATGCCTACGCGTGTCCACTGGCGGACGCCGAGCCCGAATCCGTTTGGAAGGCCTTGGATATCCCGGATCGCGTCATCGTGTCCAACGTGGCCGGGGGCAAATGGGAGCAAAATGTGCGCGTCTGGTGTAAGCGGTACTGGAAGCGCAACGCGGAGTTTATTGCGGCGTGCCACGAGCAGTGCGGAGTCCGCAATGGATATCGAAATCCCAGTACATTGGGTAGTGATCGCTGGGCCGCGCTAATCGCGGTGCGTCACTGCACCAGGTCCAGTAGCATCGTCGTAGATTGTGGGACAACCGTTACCGTCGATGCGTTGAGCGTCAGCGGCGAATTTCTGGGCGGGGTAATATTCCCCGGGCCCGGACTTGCCCGGGCCGGCCTACTAGATCGAACCCGCGGTATTGCCGAGGTCGACGGCGGTGTCGAATTGTTCGGGCGCTCGACCGGTGAGGCCGTCGCGGCCGGCATTGCGTACTCGATTGCAGGGGGCGTCGATCGAATCGTCGCGGAGTTTTCGGCACAATTGCCGGGTGTCGTGTCGATATTTATGACGGGTGGCGCGGCCGGTGCTGTATCCCCGTACCTGCGCAGCGTGGTAACCCTATCTCCCGAATTGGTGTTGCGGGGTCTAGCGGTCATCGCGGAGACCACGCGATGAGGTGGGTGGCCGCGATATTACTCGTGCTTAATGTCGGGCTGTATCTTTGGCTGACAGGTCCGGGAAAAAAAGTGGCCGATCCGGGCGTGGTGGAATTGCCGGCCGTCAACCCGCAGAGTATGCGGTTATTGACCGATGCGGATCGAGTCGCAGACCTTCCGGCCAGTGGCGTGGCCTCGATTTGCGTTCGGATCGGGCCGTTCGTGGAACTCGGCGCGGCGGCGCATGCACGCAAATTGCTGGATGAATTTCGTTTGTCCTATCGTACGGACGCCGTCAAAGCACGGGACGTGCGGGCGTTTCGGGTCTATGTGGGACCCTACCGGTCGTCGGACTTGGCTGAAACTATGCGCGAGCGTCTACGTGATAGCGATACAGAACATTATATGGTGACCGAAACGGATGGGTCTCGGACCTTCTCGCTCGGCTTATTTTCTCGGGAGGTGACGGCCGAGCGCTATGTCAGATCGGTCGCCGTGAATGGTATAGAGGCGAATTTTCGTCAGGAATACAGGGAGTTGGCGGCCAGCGAGTGGTTGGAGATTCGGGACCTCGCGGTAGACAGTGACGCACGGCGCCGCTTGGAAGTAACTGATTGGAAGGACGCTCGTGTTCAATTACGCCGAATCCCGTGCAATTAATTTGGCACCGATGGCAATTCACCGTTGCGACGGTCCCCACGTTTCCCTACAATCCGCGGCCTGCCCGCATAGCTCAGTTGGCAGAGCAGCTGATTTGTAAATGATTGCACCTTGGTGCAGAAATGTGCGAAGTGGAGGTGGCTAAAACGGGGAAACCTTCGTGTGATGGCAATCCCGTGCTAGGGATATTGGGGCCGAAGTCGTCTCTGGGCAGGCCGCTGCTGAGAGTCGCTTGATACAGAGCGGCATCGACCCCACTATCCCGAGTGTAGAGACTTTACACCACCCACCTAAGCAGGACGGGTGCCTGTATGGTGAAGAGAAAGTCCAGACCCCAAACAAGGAATCGGCAGGGCGGGTGGATCTACCGGCCTTGGCTGCGCAAGCAGTAGTGGGTATGAATCAGCAGGTCGGGGGTTCGAATCCCTCTGCGGGCTCCAACGGATATATCATGAAGGATTCGGACAAAAGGCGAAATTAGGCGGAGCAGTCGGTGCGATGATCTGCGCTCGTGAATTATCCAGGCCAACGCCATCGGCCGGCAGACTTATCGAGCTAAAACCTTTAATTTATTGACAAATTAGCTGCCGCGACAGACAATTCCGCGTTTGGGCGAAGCCGGAGGGGTTCCCGAGCGGTCAAAGGGGGCAGACTGTAAATCTGCTGGCTCAGCCTTCGGAGGTTCGAATCCTCCCCCCTCCACCATATCGTCATAGTCGGTGGTGGAAGGGAATCAACGCAAAGAGCACTCGTACAGGTATATGAGTTCTGAATTCAGGGGAAGTCGCGGGTGTAGTTCAACGGTAGAACCTCAGCCTTCCAAGCTGATGACGTGGGTTCGATTCCCATCACCCGCTCCAGGAAAAACGGCGTCGTAGTGAACATTCAATATTATCGGACTAAGAAACCCTCGATTAAGTTTGGACTCAGCGCAGCCGGGCGTGAATTAATCAGTGGTTCCTTACGCGGGCTTCCACAGCGGGACCAGACATTGGCCCTAGTGTTGCCGATTAGAGGAAATACTCTGGGAAAGTTTCGCGACGCCCACATAGCTCAGTCGGTAGAGCACTTCCTTGGTAAGGAAGAGGTCACCGGTTCAAATCCGGTTGTGGGCTCCAGAGTCCAGGGCGTTGCCGTACCATTTAACGAATTAGAGAAGAGGTAATCACCATGTCGAAGGCGAAATTTGAGCGAACGAAGCCGCATGTCAATGTGGGTACGATAGGGCATGTAGATCATGGTAAGACGACGTTGACGGCGGCGATGACGCGGGTGTTATCGGCGAAGTTTGGTGGAGAGGTGAAGGCGTTTGACGAGATTGACAATGCGCCGGAGGAGAGGGAGCGGGGTATTACGATTGCGACGGCGCACGTGGAGTACGAGACTGAGGCGCGGCACTATGCGCACGTAGACTGTCCTGGGCACGCGGATTATGTAAAGAACATGATCACCGGAGCGGCGCAGATGGACGGAGCGATATTGGTGGTGAGTGCGGCGGACGGTCCGATGCCACAGACGCGGGAGCATATATTGTTGGCGCGTCAGGTGGGTGTTCCCTATATCGTGGTGTATTTGAACAAAGCGGACATGGTGGATGACGAGGAGTTATTGGAGTTGGTGGAAATGGAAGTTCGGGAGTTATTGGACAAGTACGAGTTTCCTGGGGACGACACGCCGATTATCACGGGCAGTGCGTTGAAGGCGTTGGAGGGGGACACGTCGGAGCAGGGCGAGGGGTCGATTGTGAAGTTGGCGGAGGCTTTGGACTCGTATATACCGCAGCCGGAGCGGGCGGTGGACGGTGATTTTCTGATGCCGGTGGAGGACGTATTTTCGATATCGGGTCGGGGTACGGTGGTGACGGGCCGTATTGAGCGAGGGATTGTGAAGGTAGGAGACGAGATTGAGGTGGTAGGGATCAAGGACACGATGAAGACGACGTGTACGGGAGTGGAGATGTTCCGGAAGTTATTGGATGAAGGCCAGGCGGGAGACAATGTGGGGGTATTGTTGCGAGGCACGAAGCGAGATGAGGTGGAGCGAGGTCAGGTGTTGGCGAAGCCGAAGTCGATCAATCCGCATACGAAGTTTGAGGCGGAGGTGTATGTGCTGAGCAAAGAGGAAGGGGGCCGACATACCCCATTTTTCCACGGATATCGGCCGCAGTTTTATTTTCGGACGACGGACGTGACGGGGGCGGTGGATTTACCGGAAGGGGTTGAGATGGTGATGCCTGGAGACAATATAAGGTTGACGGGGAGTTTGATCAATCCGATTGCGATGGAAGACGGGTTGCGATTTGCGATTCGGGAAGGCGGCCGAACGGTAGGCGCCGGTGTAGTCAGCAAAATTATTGAATGATCAAATGAAAGTCGATAGCCAAAAAATACGCATCCGCCTCAAGGCGTTCGATCATCGTATGATTGATCGTTCGGCCCAAGAGATCGTCGACACGGCCAAACGAACCGGTGCGTTGGTGCTGGGACCGATTCCATTGCCCACTAAGATTGAGCGCTATACATTATTACGTTCGCCCCATGCGGATAAGAAGGCCCGGGACCAGTTCGAGATTCGTACCCATAAACGGATTATGGACATCATCGAGCCGACCGACAAAACTGTAGACGCACTAATGAAGTTGGATTTGGCGGCCGGCGTTGATGTCGAAATCAAACTTAATTGAGCGGCTTAATTGAGATAATGGCAACGGGGAATTCGGCATGGCGTTAGGGTTAGTCGGTACAAAAGTGGGAATGACCCGGGTGTTTACCGAAGACGGCCGGTCGCAACCGGTGACCGTGGTGGAAGTTTTACCGAATTGCGTGACCCAGATTAAGCGTCCGGAAGTGGACGGCTATTCGGCCCTGCAAGTCACGACTGGGTCGCGGCGGCCGGGACGCGTCACCCGACCTATGGCTGGGCATTTCGCGAAGGCGAATGTGGAACCGGGACAGGGATTGTGGGAATTCCGTGCCGACCCGGAGCAGTGTACGGACTATGAGCTTGGTGCTGTGCTGAACGTCGATATGTTTAAAGAAGGCGAGAAAATTGACGTCCGCGGTACCACCATTGGCAAAGGATTTGCCGGCGTCATGAAACGCCACGGATTCGGCGGTGGTCGTGCCAGCCATGGCAACTCTAAGGCGCATCGCAAAGCGGGATCTATTGGACAGAATCAGGATCCCGGCCGCGTTTTCCCCGGCAAGAAAATGGCCGGTCATATGGGTAACGAACGTCGTGTCCAACAGGGATTACGAGTCGTGAGTATCGACAACGAACGCAATTTGATCTTAGTGAGTGGTTCAATACCGGGCCCGAAGGGCCAGAATGTAATTATTCAGTCGTCGGTTAAGGCCGCCGCTACGGACAGTGCGTCCGAATAACGACGAACGAATTCGGAGTACGAATTGGAACTGCCAACAAGTAAACTGAACGGCGAATCCGCAGGCGGTGTAACTGTCGCGGATCGCTTGTTTGACGTGCCGTTCAATGAAGCTCTAGTGCACCAGGTCGTCGTTGCCTATCAAGCGGGCGCGCGCGCCGGAACGCGAGCTCAGAAGAATCGATCGGCTGTGCGCGGTGGTGGAGTTAAACCGTGGCGCCAAAAGGGCACCGGACGCGCGCGCGCCGGTACGATCCGCAGCCCTATCTGGCGCGGCGGCGGAAGAACGTTTCCGGCTACGACCTGTGACTTTTCACAGAAAGTCAATCGTAAGATGTACCGCGCGGCAATGCGCACGATCATTTCTGAGTTGGCGCGTCGGGAACGATTACTAATCGTCGACGAATTGAGCCTTGCAACCCCAAAGACCCAATTGTTGGTGTCGACGCTGCAGTCACTGAATTGTCCGGACGTATTATTAGTGAGCGAGAAATTCGACGATGTTTTGGACATGGCGGCACGCAATCTTCCATGGGTCAGCTATTGTTCGGTCGACGAAATCGATCCGGTAGGTTTGATTCGGCATAAATCGGTCGTAATGTCGGTCGCGGCCGTAAAGAAAGTTGAGGAGTTGTTGCAGTGAAGGAGGAGCGACTCTATCAAATACTTGTATCTCCGCACGTTTCCGAAAAGGCATCGGCGATGGCGGATGAGTCGAGACACGTCGCGTTCGTGGTACGGCCGGACGCAACGAAAACGGAAATTAGGGCAGCGGTAGAGAAATTATTCAGCGTCGAGGTAGAGGCCGTGCAGGTTGTCAATATGCGCGGCAAAATGAAGCGTTTTGGTAAAACCCCAGGTAAGCGAAATAACTGGAAAAAGGCTTACGTGCAGCTGAAACCCGGCCACGACATTGATTTTGTTGGGACGTGAGTAAGCATCGTGACGTGAATCGGCGGGAGAACTAAAAAGTGGCTCTGGTAAAGCAAAAACCGACGACACCGGCACGGCGCGGCATGGTTCGCGTGGTGTCGCCGGAAGTTCATCGCGGTAAACCGTTTGCGCCACTCGTCACCGCGAAACGCACAGTGGATGGGCGCAATAACGCGGGGCGGATTACTATTCGTCATCGCGGCGGCGGCCATAAGCGGCGTTTTCGGGTCATCGATTTTCGCCGTAACAAAGACGGTGTTCCGGCACGGATCGAGCGTATTGAATATGATCCGAATCGCAGCGCCAACATCGCGCTGTGTCTGTACGCGGACGGTGAACGTCGCTACATCGTTGCCCCTCAAGGGATAAAAGCTGGCGATCGTATTGCATCCGGGCCGGATACCCCGATTGCGATGGGCAACGCGATGCCGTTGCGAAATATACCGGTCGGCACGATCGTGCATTGTGTGGAGCTGAAGATCGGTAAGGGAGCGCAGCTCGGACGTTCTGCGGGCGCGAGTATTCAATATCTCGCGCGTGAAGGAAATTACGCGCAGTTACGATTGCGCTCCGGCGAAGTGCGACGCGTGCATTTGGATTGCCGTGCCACCATCGGTGAAGTTGGCAATTCCGAGCACGCGTTGCGTAAGTTGGGTAAGGCCGGCGCTAAACGTTGGCGCGGGATACGGCCTACGGTGCGTGGTGTGGCGATGAATCCGGTGGATCATCCACACGGCGGCGGCGAAGGCCGTACCTCCGGTGGGCGTGACCCGGTATCTCCCTGGGGTGTACCCACCAAGGGCTATCGGACCCGGCATAACAAACGCACTGCCGGAATGGTCATGCGTAGACGTAAGAAATGATGAGTGCAATATAGATATGCCACGTTCCATAAAGAAAGGCCCGTTTGTCGATCACCATCTGTGGACCAAGATCGAGGCCGCTAAGGCTCAGAGTAGCCGGCGCCCCATCAAGACCTGGTCGCGCCGATCGATGATCATGCCGGAGTTTGTTGGTTTGACGATTGCAGTGCATAACGGTCATCAACACGTACCGATACTGATCAGCGAGAATATGGTCGGCCATAAATTGGGCGAATTCGCACCAACCCGTACCTTTAAAGGGCACACTGCAGACCGCAAGGTAAAATAGTGGGTGATTGAATGAGAGTAAAAGCTGTCGCTAAATATGTTCACATTTCGCCGCAGAAATGCCGGCTTGTTGCGGATCAAATTCGCAGTAAACCGGTGTCTCAGGCGCTGGAGATTTTGGAATTTAGCCCTAAAAAAGCGGCGCATTCCATCAAGAAGGCACTGGAATCCGCAATCGCGAATGCGGAACACAACGAAGGTGCGGATATTGATGAATTATGGGTCGAACAAGCCTGTGTTGACCATGGCCCCGTGGCGAAGCGCTGGCGGGCACGGGCCAAGGGTCGCGCCGCGTCGATATGGAAGCGAACTTCGCACATCATAATTGCCGTTGGCGATTCAAGGAGAGAGAGCTAATGGGGCAAAAAGTTCAGCCTATAGGATTTCGCCTAGGCATTGTCAAGGACTGGAATGCCCGTTGGTACGCATCGAAACGGGATTATGCGACGAATTTAGCGGGCGATTTAAAGGTTAGAGATTTTATTCGGCGTCGTATTCCGAATGGGGCGATCAGTAAAATCGCCATCGAGAGGCCGTCGCAAAATATCAATGTAACGATTCACACTGCGCGTCCGGGTATTGTAATCGGCAAAAAAGGTGAAGACATCGATCGTTTACGCGCCGAGTTGGCTGGAATTAACGGCGGTCCTGTGCATATTGCCGTGGAAGAGATACGTAAGCCCGAACTGGATGCCTCCTTGGTAGCAGAGAATATTTGCCAGCAATTGGAAAAACGCATCATGTTTCGTCGCGCAATGAAGCGCGCTGTGCAGAATTCCATGCGGTTAGGCGCAAAGGGAGTGAAAGTCATGGTGGCCGGCCGATTAAACGGCGCCGAGATCGCGCGAACCGAATGGTATCGGGAAGGGCGCGTGCCGCTGCATACATTACGCGCCGATATCGATTATGGATTGGCAGAGGCGCACACGACGTACGGTGTCATTGGCGTCAAAGTATGGATTTTTAAGGGCGAAGTGTTCGTTGGTGATGAACAAGTCGAAGGCGATGCCAAAGCGGCGGTTGCCGGTCAAGGTTAGAGCGTACTTAATATGTTACAACCCAAAAGAACCAAGTATCGCAAGCAGCAAAAGGGCCGGAACCGGGGCAATGCCACCCGCGGAAACCGCGTGAGCTTTGGCGATTATGGTCTAAAAGCCACGACCCGTGGCCGTGTTACGGCACGTCAGATCGAGGCCGCGAGGCGTGCCATCAATCGACATATTAAACGCGGTGGCCGGGTATGGGTGCGGATGTTTCCAGATAAGCCCGTTTCGAAAAAGCCGTTGGAAGTGCGTATGGGCAAGGGTAAAGGCAACCCTGAATATTGGGTTGCGGTTATTAAGCCCGGTCATGTGTTGTATGAAATTGAAGGGGTCAATGAGAATTTGGCGCGCGAAGCGATGCGTTTGGCGGGAGCTAAACTCTCAGTATCTACAACCTTTGCGAGGCGACAGGCGGCATAACCATGGCGGCTTCGGAATTACGAAATCAGTCCCAAGAAGAACTCGATAAGCAACTTATCGAACTTCGGCAGGAGCAGTTCAACTTGCGAATGCAACGCGGCACCGGGCAACTGGCGAATCCGTCTCGGTTTAAAGAAGTCCGTCGCGAGATTGCACGGATAAAAACGGTAATGAATGAAATAATGAGAGCAGCCACATGAACGAGTCAGCCGCTGCTGTTGATGTCGTAACCAGCACGCGCTCCGTACCGGGCAGTGTTATCAGTAATAAGATGGACAAAACCATCACTGTTTTGGTGGAACGACGGGTACTACACCCGATCTACAAGAAAATTATTCGTCGATCGACGCGTTTGCACGCCCATGACGAAAATAACGATTGTAGGCAAGGCGACAAGGTCTTGATTGAAGAATGCCGCCCACTATCGAAAACCAAGAGCTGGCGCTTGGTTAAGATTTTGGAACGTGCTGAATAGCGGAGCGAACCGATGATACAAATGCAAAGTACATTGGACGTTGCCGACAATAGTGGCGCAAAACGGGTTCAGTGCATCAAAGTATTGGGTGGTTCAAAGCGTCGATACGCCGGAATCGGTGATGTGATTCGCATAAGTATTAAAGAAGCGATTCCCAACAGTCGTGTGCGCAAAGGCGATGTATACAATGCGGTTATCGTGCGGACCAAGCATGGTGTGCGCCGTGGTGATGGGTCGTTGATTCGATTCGACAAGAATGCCGCAGTTTTGTTAAACGCTCAGCTACAACCGGTGGGCACTCGAATTTTCGGCCCAGTGACGCGCGAACTCCGGAGCGAACGGTTCATGCGAATTATTTCTTTAGCGCCGGAAGTGCTTTGAGGTAGTTGCTAATGCAAAGACTGCGTAAAGGTGACGATGTTGTGGTCCTGGCGGGCCGCGATCGCGGTAAGCAAGGTACGATCCTGCGGATATTGAAAGACGATCAGGCGCTGGTGGACAACGTAAATGTGGTGAAGCGCCACACGAAGCCGAATCCGAATAAGGGTATAACCGGTGGAATTATCGAGAAGGAAGCGCCGATCCATGTTTCCAACCTGGCGCTTTATAACCCGATCACGAAGAAAGCTGATCGCGTAGGATTTAAACAATTGGAGGACGGTCGCAAGGTCCGGTACTTCAAATCAAATAATGAGGTCGTCGACGTTCAATAAGTTGAACTCGATGTTGCAGCGAAAATGTTGAAATTGCAGGAACATTATCAAAATACGGTGGTGCCGAAGCTGAAGGAGCAATTCCGCTATAGCAACACAATGCAGGTACCTCGAATTACCAAGATCTCATTAAATATGGGGCTCGGCGAGGCGTTGACCGACAAGAACGTACTGGAAAAAGCAGCCGGGGATATGGCGCGGATCAGCGGTCAAAAACCCGTGATTACCAAGGCCCGAAAATCAGTCGCCGCTTTCAAAGTACGTGAGGGATGGGCCATCGGCTGTATGGTGACATTACGGCGTGATCGTATGTACGAGTTTTTGGATCGTTTGATCGCGATTTCTATTCCTCGAATTCGTGATTTTCGTGGCTTGCCGGCAAAGTCGTTTGATGGTCGTGGAAACTATTCGTTTGGACTTAAGGAACAGATCGTGTTTCCAGAGATCGATTACGATAACGTCGATGCGATCCGAGGATTAGATATTACGATCGCGACGACGGCCAGAAATGACGACGAAGCGAGGGCATTGTTGCTCGGATTTAATTTCCCGATTAGGACATAAAAGTAGATCTTATGGCAAAGAAATCGATGGTGGCTCGCGAGGTGAAGCGAAAGCGGTTGGCGGAGCGTTTTGGAGCGCGGCGCGCGGAATTACGGGCGCAAGTGGTTGATTCCGATGGTGACGCTGAAAGTCGTTGGCAGGCGATGATAGATCTGCAAAAGCTACCGCGTGATTCGAGTCGGTCGCGCTATCGGCACCGCTGTGGGTTGACTGGGCGGCCGCGTGGTTATTATCGAAAATTCGGATTAAGCCGTAGCAAACTTCGCGAAGTAGTGATGCGGGGTGAAGCGCCGGGTGTCGTTAAGGCGAGCTGGTAACATCACGCGTGGTAACGTAATTTCTGGAGCGCAAATTTTAAATGAGTATGACTGATCCCATTGCCGATATGCTAACCCGTGTACGCAACGGTTTGCGGGCGGAGAAAGCCACGGTAGCAATGCCGAGTTCCACGGTCAAAGTATCGATAGCCGCCGTGTTAAAGGACGAAGGCTATATTACCGACTATAAGGTGGATGCCAGTGGCTCTAAGGCGACGTTGGAGATCACCTTGAAATATTATCAAGGTGGCCCCGTTATCGATGAACTGAAGAGGATCAGTCGTCCCGGACGGCGGGTCTATCGCTCGATGCAGGACTTACCCACCGTCAATGGTGGACTCGGCGTAGCCATCGTATCGACGTCGCAGGGGATAATGAGCGAACGTGCGGCCCGCAAGGTCGGCGTGGGTGGCGAAGTAATTTGTACGGTGTATTGAGGGTCTGAACGAAGACGTTATAGAGGTAAATGCAGTGTCGAGAGTAGCAAAGAACCCAATTCCTATCCCATCGGGTGTGGAGGTCAATGTGTCGGATGACCGTGTATCGGCGAAAGGTCCGAAGGGTGAATTGCATTGTGCCCTGCATCCGTTGGTGTCGATCTCCAAGGATGGCGATATTCTCACCGTCGGTACCCGCAATGAGCTTAACGATGCACGGATTATGGCTGGCACGACACGGGCACTAGTAAATAACTTGGTCACCGGAGTATCGGCCGGCTTTGAGAAACGGCTAACGATAATCGGCGTGGGGTATCGCGCCCAGGTGCAAGGCACGAACCTAAATCTTGCGTTGGGCTACTCGCATCCGGTAAATCATCCGATTCCAGACGGTATTACCGTAGAAACGCCAACTCAAACCGAGATTGTTGTGAAGGGAGCGGATAAACAGTTGGTCGGGCAGACTGCGGCAGAAATTCGTCGTTACCGGCCGCCTGAACCGTACAAGGGTAAAGGTGTGCGTTACGCCGATGAACGTGTTATTCGCAAGCAGGCCAAGAAAAAGTAAGGGCACTAACAATGTTGGATAAGAAACGGCAACGGCTCCGCCGCGCACGCCGAGCAAGGGCGAAAATAGAACGGTTAGGAGCTACCCGATTGTGTGTTTTTCGCTCGCCGCGCCATATTTATGCGCAATTGATCGACTGCAATGGCTCGCGGGTAATTGCGAGCGCGTCGACTGTTGAGCCGACGATCCGCGGTGACGTTAGTAACGGCGGTAACATTGGCGCGGCTGCGGTTATCGGCAAGGCGATTGCTGAGCGGGCCAAAGCCAAAGGTATCGATTCAGTGGCCTTTGATCGTTCGGGATTTCGTTTCCACGGGCGGATTAAAGCTCTGGCAGATGCGGCCCGTGAAAACGGTTTACAGTTTTAGCGGAGTGCCATTTCGGCTTCGGCAACATAACGGATTGATACGGGACAGTATGCGGTATGGCAATGAGTAACGAACGTTTCGATAATCGAAATGAGAATTTACAGGAGCGTTTAATAAGCGTTAGGCGTGTCGCCAAAGTGGTCAAGGGCGGTCGCCAGTTCGGATTTTCGGCGCTGACGGTGGTCGGTGACGGCAATGGTCGCATTGGTCTCGGCCGCGGTAAAGCCCGTGAAGTGCCGTTGGCCGTGCAAAAGGCTCTGGAGAATGCCCGCCGCGATTTGACTTCCGTGGAACTCAGCGACGGCACGCTGCATTATCCGTTAATCGGCCGACACGGGGCCGCCCGGGTTGTAATGCGGCCGGCTTCGGAGGGCACCGGGATCATCGCCGGGGGTACGATGCGAGCAGTATTTGAAGTGGTCGGTGTACGCAATATTCTGGCCAAGGTTATCGGTACGACGAATCCGGTAAATGTTGCCCGCGCTACGATCAGTGGCTTGCGCTCGGTGGTGAGTCCGGAGACCGTGGCTGCGAAACGTGGCAAATCACTGGGCGATCTGACTGATTGATCCGATGGCGAAAACAAGTAAGAAAATTCGCGTGACGTTAGTGCGTAGTTTGTACGGTCGCGGCAAAACACACCTGGCCTGTGTCCGCGGCCTCGGGCTGCGTCGTATGCACCACACAGTTGAGGTCGAAAATACACCAGCGGTTCGCGGCATGATTAATAAAGTATCGTATCTATTATCGTACGAGGAAATCTGATGCGTTTGAACGATCTGCACAGCCCGAGCGGCGCTCGAACCAAGCGCAAGCGCGTCGGCCGGGGCCCCGGTTCCGGAGTGGGCAAAAGATGCGGCCGTGGCGACAAAGGGCAGCATTCGCGGGCTGGCGGTTACCACAAGGTCGGGTTTGAGGGCGGACAAATGCCGTTACAACGGCGCTTGCCAAAGCGTGGCTTCCGCTCTATGTCGGCGGGGGAATGTGCCGAAGTCAGATTGAATGAATTGCAGGGGCTGGATGCGGAGGTGGTCGATTTGATGGCGCTGAAAAAGGGGCGGGTAATACCAGGGACCGCGAAACGCGCGAAGGTTATTGCTTCCGGCGTATTAGCCGAACCGGTATCGCTCAAGGGTATAGCCGTGACTAAGGGCGCCCGCGAACAGATCGAGGCGGCCGGCGGTACGATAGAGAACTGATGGCGAAATCGAGTACGCCTTCGTTCGGAGGAATGGGCAAGCTGACCGAGTTACGGCAGCGGGTACTGTTCGTATTGGGAGCGATGGTGGTGTTCCGTATGGGCACCCATATACCGATTCCCGGTGTCGATCCGGCGGCGGTTGCGGCCTTATTTGAGCAGACCCGCGGCTCGATTATCGACGTATTTAATATGTTCTCGGGCGGTGCATTGACTCGGTTATCGGTGTTTGCGCTAGGGGTTATGCCGTATATTTCCGCCTCTATCATCATTCAGATGATGACAGCGGTGGTACCGGCGCTTGAACAGATAAAGAAAGAAGGCGAAGCGGGTCGCCGTAAAATCACGCAGTACACGCGTTATGGGACGGTGTTACTGGCGACTTTCCAGGGTTTGGGGATCGCGGTAGCAATCGAAGGCCAAGTCGCAAATGGGGCGGCGGTGGTACTGACTCCGGGAATTGGATTTAAGATGACCACCGTCATTAGTTTGGTGGCGGGCACGATGTTTCTCGTATGGTTGGGTGAGCAAATCACCGAGCGGGGTATTGGCAACGGAATTTCATTGATTATATTTGGCAGTATAGTTGCGGGCCTTCCTGCGGCAGTGGCGGGGACATTGGAACTCGCGCGCACCGGCTCGTTTCAACCCATTTTTGTACTGCTGCTGTTTATTGGCGCGATCGCGATTACCTGGTTCGTGGTATTTGTCGAGCGTGGCCAGCGAAGGCTTACGGTGAACTACGCCAAACGGCAGCAAGGTCGCCGTATGATCGCGGGGCAGACCAGTCATTTGCCCTTGAAGCTGAATATGGCCGGCGTGATACCGCCGATTTTTGCATCAAGTATTATTCTGTTTCCCGCCAGCCTCGGTAGTATGTTTGGGCAAGCGGAAGGAATGGGGTGGTTGCGGGACATATCGTCAACATTATCCCCCGGGCAACCTATATATATATTGGCATTTGCGAGTGCGATAATCTTTTTCTGTTTCTTTTATACGGCTCTAGTTTTTAACCCGAAGGAAATTGCCGATAATTTGAAAAAATCCGGGGCGTTCATTCCCGGAATTCGACCTGGGACTCAAACCACAAGATATATCGACGGCATCGTGTCCAGACTGACCTTAGCTGGGGCGATCTATCTGACATTTGTGTGCTTGATTCCCGAAATATTGATCTTGAAGTGGAGCGTGCCGTTTTACTTCGGGGGTACGTCGTTGTTGATCATCGTAGTGGTGATGATGGATCTGATGGCGCAGGTGCAGTCGCATTTAATGTCGCGTCAGTATGAGAGTTTATTAAAGAAAGGCGGCCTTGGCGGTCTCGGTCTGTCGCGTTGAGCGTCAGCGAGATATCGTCGCAAAACTTAAGGAGTGAGCCATGAAAGTTCGAGCGTCGGTCAAAAAATTGTGTCGGAACTGCAAAATTGTCATCCGCCGCCGCGTGGTACGGGTAATTTGTTCCGATCCGCGACACAAACAACGCCAAGGCTAGCTCGGATTTTTTTGTAGTGACAAGACCTTGATTTATAAAGGATAAATAAGTATGTTTAGCCGCTTTTTTGAACAATTTATTGGAGACTGCTAGCCGTGGCGCGAATTGCCGGGATAAATCTCCCGAATCATAAAGACATCGAGATCGCCTTGACCTCGATATACGGAATCGGACTCGCAAGCGCACGGCGTATTTGTGATGCTGCTGGCGTCCAACGCTCCCTCAAAGTCAAAGATTTATCCGAGGGTGAGGCGGAGAATTTGCGCGGCGCAGTCGGAAATTATCAAGTCGAAGGGGACTTGCGGCGCGAGGTGTCGATGAATATTAAACGCCTTATGGATCTCGGCAGTTACCGGGGAATGCGTCATCGACGCGGGTTACCGGTTCGGGGCCAGCGCACATCCACCAATGCGCGTACTCGAAAAGGTCCGCGGCGGCCGATCAAACGCTAGCTTAGTTGGAGCAATAATGGCAAAAGGTAAAGCTGCTCGAAAGAGCAAACCGAAGGTAAAGAAGAACGTCGTGGAGGGTATCGCGCATATTCACGCGTCATTCAACAATACCATTATCACAATCACCGATCGGCACGGCAATGCGCTGTGTTGGGCGACAGCGGGTGGTGCGGGTTTCAAAGGTTCCCGCAAAAGTACTCCGTTTGCCGCCCAGGTAGCGGCGGAAACTTGCGGCCGTGCGGCCCAGGAATTTGGAATGAAAAATCTCGAAGTGCGAGTAAACGGACCCGGCCCGGGACGCGATTCAGCGGTGCGCGCGTTGAATGCGGTCGGTTTTGAAATCGGCAATATTAGTGATGTTACCGCGATCCCTCACAACGGTTGTCGCCCGCCAAAGCGGCGCCGTGTATAACCGTTAAGGTTAAAAACTTATGGCCAGATATTTAGGACCGACATGTAAACTTGCGCGCCGCGAGGCGACGGATTTATTTCTCAAGAGTCCGGCGCGACCGATCGACTCGAAGTGTCGGTTTGAGCGACCTCCGGGATTTAAGGCCGGCGGGCGCCGTCCACGTACGACCGTTTACGGCGTGCAGCTGCGCGAAAAGCAGAAATTACGTCGGATGTACGGCATCATGGAGCGGCAGTTTCGCAACTATTATTCGGAGGCTGCCCGGCGTCAAGGTTCCACCGGTGAGAACCTGTTGCAGCTATTGGAATGTCGCCTCGACAACGTGGCGTACCGAATGGGTTTCGGCGTAACTCGCGCAGAAGCGCGGCAACTGGTTCGCCACAACGCGGTGATGGTTAATGCTCAGCGCGTGAATATTCCGTCGTTTCAAGTGAAGCCGAGCGATATCGTAGAAATTCGAGATAAAAGCAAGAAACAACTTCGAATACAGGCAGCACTGGAGATTGCAGAACAGATTGGATTTGCGGAATGGGTCGATGTAGATGTCAAGGCCGCGAAGGGCGTATTTACGGCTATACCGGAACGCGGTGATTTGTCATCCGATATCAATGAATCCCTTGTAGTTGCGCTGTACTCGAAATAGCGCAAATCGCTTTCTCTAGAGGAATAACTATGCAGGACTCAAAGGCCGATTTTCTGAAACCTCGGTTAGTAGACGTCAATCTCGCTGACGAAAAACACGCAAGGATCACATTGGAGCCGCTCGAGCGTGGGTTCGGCTATACCTTGGGTAATGCTTTGCGACGAATATTGTTGTCGTCGATGCCAGGATGCGCGGTGACGGAAGTCACGATTGATGGAGTATTACATGAATATTCGTCCCTCGAAGGCGTCCAGGAAGACGTATTAGAAATACTCATGAACTTGAAAACCCTTGCGCTGCGTATGCATGCTCGCGACGAAGCGGTGCTTCGAGTCCGCAAAAGTGGCCCCGGCGTATTGACTGCAGCCGATATCGAATTGGATCATGATGTCGAAATCGTCGATCCTGAGCATGTTATCGCTCATATCTCGAAAGACGGTGACCTGAATATGGAGATGAAAGTGACTCGGGGATGTGGTTACCAAGTGGCCGACATTAAGGAAGAAGAAGAGACTACTTCCATTGGGGTAATGCGATTGGATGCTTCCTATAGCCCAATTCGTCGAGTTGCCTATACCGTCGAGAATGCGCGGGTCGAACAACGGACAGACCTCGACAAGCTCGTTATTGAGATCGAAACTAACGGTGCTGTCGATCCAGAGGAAGCAATGCGGAGGGCCGCCACCATTCTACACGAGCAGATTTCGATCTTCGTTAATCTGGAGGAAACTGCCTCTGAAGCACCGAAACGTGACGAGCCGGCGGTGGATCCACTATTGTTACGGCCGGTCGATGATTTGGAACTGACTGTTCGTTCTGCAAACTGCTTGAAAGCTGAAAATATTTACTATATCGGCGATTTGATTCAGCGTACCGAAGTCGAGTTGCTGAAAACTCCGAATCTCGGTAAAAAGTCTCTGACCGAGATTAAAGACGTGCTCGCGACCCGTGGATTGTCCTTGGGGATTAAACTCGAGAATTGGCCCCCACCGTCTTTACAGAAGGATATTAAGCCGGGGCCGGTAATGAACGGAATAGGTGGTTAAGATGCGTCATGGTAAATCCGGACGCCGTTTGAATCGAACATCGAGTCACAGGACCGCGATGTTTCGAAACATGACGGCATCACTGTTCGAGCATGAACAAATTCGTACCACGTTGGCCAAAGCCAAAGAGCTACGCTCTGTGGCCGAGCCGTTGATTACTTTGTCCAAGGTGCCGTCGTTGGCCAATCGACGGTTAGCCTACGCGCGATTGCGAAATCGCGAGGCGGTAAGTAAACTATTTGATGATCTCGGTGTACGGTTTAAGGATCGACCCGGGGGTTATCTGCGTGTACTGAAGTGCGGACATCGTAGCGGTGATAATGCACCGATGGCATACGTCCAGCTCGTCGACCGCACGATCGGGACGGCCGAATCGGAATCTGCTGAGTAGCCGGTCGGTTAGGACCGAGAAAATAATTCATGCCGCGCGGTGAGTCGACCGCGCGTTCCCTGGCGGCAGCAGATCGCGAATCCGCGACCCGGTGCATTCGGCGCAGTGATAATCGCGCCATCCCGTAGTCGCTTCGTTTCACCCTTTTGCGATCGACTGGGAACCTCGTTTTTCATTAAAATGCCTGTGCTCCGATACGGCATGGAGTAATTTCACGCACTGCGCGAGCCGCGCTAGCTTTGTTGGGGGGCGGCGCACGCGGGAATTTTGAGATGGCGCGTGAGGCGGGTTAACCTGCAGAGCGCACCTTTGCAGGGCACAATATGACCGGCAGTTCCCCGGGATATCTAATTTCGACACTCGAGGTGCTCTCAGCGCTTTTCATCTTTATTGTGGGAGCCGTTGTGGCGGGATTGATCGTGCTCTGTATCGTAGATGTCGTACAAACCAAGCATGCCATTCGCCGTAATTATCCAATCATTGGACACTTTCGCTACTTTTTCGAATGGCTAGGTGCGTACTTTCGTCAGTACTTCTTTGCGATGGACCGGGAGGAGTTGCCGTTCAATCGTGCTGAACGATCCTGGATATATCGTGCTGCCAAGGGATTAGATAATATTGTAGCTTTTGGTTTGACTCGGGACCTAAGGCGCCCCGGCGCGGTGGTATTTATGAACTGTCTGTTTCCCACGTTAGGTGAGGATGCCGTGCCCGCCCTACCCATAACCATTGGCCCGTACTGCCGGAAACCCTATACCACTTCGGCTTTGTTCAATATTTCTGCAATGAGTTATGGCGCGATTTCCAAGCCTGCAGTGCTAGCATTATCGAATGGCGCACGCATCGCTGGGGCGTGGCTGAAGACGGGCGAAGGAGGCGTATCGCCACATCATTTACACAGTGGAGGCGACCTCGTGTTTCGGATTGGAACCGCGAAGTATGGGGTTCGTTCCGATGATGCGGAACTCGACGATGGATTGCTCGGCACGGTCGCCGCCCACGATAACATTAAAATGATTGAACTCAAACTTAGCCAAGGCGCGAAGCCCGGTAAAGGCGGAATTCTCCCAGGTAAGAAAGTTACCCATAAAATTGCACAGATCCGGGGTATTCCGATGGGCTGTGATTCGATCAGCCCGAACCGTCACCCTGACATTGACAATATTTTTGAATTATTAGATTTACTAGCCCATATGCGTGATGTGACCGGCAATCCCGTCGAATTCAAAACAGTATTGGGCGCCTCTGGCTGGCTCGACGAGTTATTCGCCGAGGTGGTTCGTAGTGGCGATCAAAGTGCACCGGATTTCATTACCATCGACGGCGGTGATGGTGGCACCGGGGCGGCGCCGATGTCGTTAATCGATGATGTCGGTCTGACGTTAAAGGAAAGCCTTGCGATGTTGGTGGACGCTCTTGACCGATACGGGTTGCGATCGCGCACTCGAGTCGTGGCATCGGGTAAATTAATTACTCCGGCGAATGTAGCGTGGGCGTTGTGTATGGGCGCTGACTTTGTTGCTTCGGCGCGCGGCAATATGTTCGCGCTAGGCTGTATTCAATCTCTGCAATGCAACAAGAACACTTGCCCCACTGGCGTAGCGACGCACGATCCTCGATTGCAACGTGGCCTGGTGCCAGAACAGAAAGCGCAGCGGGTCGCGAACTACGTCGCTAACATCAACCCTGAGGTCGGCGTTATTGCCCATTCCTGTGGTGTCGAAGAGCCTCGGCAACTGCGGCGTCACCATGCCCGTATGATTTTACAATCGGGTAGTTCGGCATCGCTGAGCGATTTGTATCGGGATGTGAGCACATCGGTCTGAATTCGGCCCGCTCCTCGATATGCCATGTAGTCACTCATTACACGCCGCAAACAGATCGTTTGCTGTTAATGCTCCCGTGCCGCCGCGGCGCGAGCGACACTATCGATTGCACGGGTATTCTTGGACCGACGAGTTTGCAGGCTTCGACGATCTTGAAGACCCGGGGGTGGATGCCTACATCGATGCGGAGCGTCGTTACACGGTGATTACATTGCAGCCTCTGGCAGAATTACGCAGGCAAATCAGCGTCGAGCTGCGATGTCATCGGCAGGAATCCGAGGACTCAACGGTCATCCGTGAAAATGCATACGATTATTACTACCGCTATGTGTTGCAAAGTGCATACCCGGTGCATTTGCGTAGGCAGCTACAGGACGGGGCCGAGGAGCAAGTAATTCTTAATGAAAATGAATTGTGCGGCGACGGGGAGTATTTGGACGTAGCTGCCCTCGCGGTGAGTCCCGATGGACGGTATCTGGCCTATACCGTCGATCGTACGGGCGCAGAGCGTTACACGCTGTATTGCAGGGATCTCACCACAAATGTGTTGTTGGACTCAGTCGAGGACGGAGTCGCTGAAGACATCGTCTGGAGCAACGATAGTGCGCATTACTATTACGTGAAGATGGATGAACACGATCGTCCAAATGCCGTATTCCGACACCAGATTGGATCGGACGCGAGCGATGATCGCATTGAATACCTTGAGGACGACCCTCAATATTTGGTGACGATCCGAAGGTCACGTTCCCGGCAATTCGTTTTTGTCGATGTGCAGCGGCATTCGGGTAGCGAAGTGTGGTTTAAACCCGCTGATGAGCCGCATGCCGCATTGCAATGCATCGCTCCTCGAGCCGATGGTTTTGAGTACTACGTCGAACACCAGGGGCAACGTTTTGTCATCGTTACCAATGATTGTGCTCCGACATTTCGGGCTATGCAGGCGCCAATCGCTGATCCAGGCCGGAACGAATGGCGACCACTGTTGCCGCAGTACGATGATGTGAGCATCGAATACATCGATGCGTTCGAACGCTTCCTGGTCGTGGGCGAGCGAGCCAAGGGTCAGGATCGAGTGCGTATTGTCGATTGTCATACTGGAATTGAGCACAACATAGCATTTGCCGACGACTACTTTTCGCTGCAGGTCGACGAGGCGGGTGGTTACGACTCGATGTTCTTACGATTGCACTATTCGACTTTCATCAACCCTTCGGTGTGTTTTGATTATCATATGTTGCATCGAACCTGGGAACTCGTAAAGCAAGATGGCCCCGATGATTATGAGGCCTCCGAATATCGCTCGGACCGTTTGCTTGCGAACGCGAACGACGGAGTAGCGATTCCAGTGTCGCTGGTGTATCGGGCCGACAAACGGCGCATTTCCGGTAATCCTGTGTTATTGACCGCATATGGCGCATATGAGGACGTTATTGAATCGGAATTCGACGCCGATTTATTGTCATTATTGGACCGTGGCGTCGTCTATGCCGTCGCTCACGTGCGCGGCGGGGGCGATCTTGGTCGCCGTTGGTATGTGGCCGGCCGCGGTCTACACAAACGGCGTTCGATCTCCGATTTTATCGCTTGTGCCGAACATTTGATTAGCAGCGGAATTGTCGAGCATGGCAAGCTTGTCGTTAGCGGTGAAAGTGCCGGTGGGCTGCTGGTGGGTGCAGCGCTCAACGAACGGCCTGATTTGTTTTGTGGGGCGGTGGCGGAAGTGCCGTTTGTGGACGTCGTGCATACGCTGTTGGATCAGGATTGGCCACTCACACCGAGCGATTATGATGAATTCGGTGATCCATATGAGGCAGAGCACTTTCAAAATTTGCGAAGCTACTCCCCCTATGACAACGTGCGAGCGCAGGCTTACCCACCGATCCTTGCCTCAGCGGCGGAAAACGATCAGCGCGTACCGTTTTGGGAAGCCGTGAAATGGATTGCACGGCTACGGGTTGCGCAAACCGCCAACGCGCCTATTCTGTTGCAGCTAGACGCCAGAAGCGGTCATCATGGCGCCTCGGATCGATTTACAGAGGCCGACGAGATCGCATTGACATACGCGTTTATTCTGAGTTGCTTCGGTTTAGTCGCGACGTCCGATGTCGTTGTGGCACATTCGGCCGTTGCGAATTGAGGTGCCACAGTGTCAGTGCGGTCGTGCCCGATGATTGCGTTGTATACCGATTTCGGAGTTCAGGACGCGTATGTGGGGCAGATGCACGCGGCGTTGGCGCGCGACGCGCCCGGAGTGCCGGTTATCGACCTGTTGAATTGCGTGCCTAATTTTGCGATACGTGCGGCCGCCCACCTATTGCCGGCTCTTGTTGCACCGCTGCCAAGTCAAACGGTGGTCATATGTGTGGTGGATCCCGGTGTCGGCGGCTCGCGTGAGCCGATCGCTGTGTTGGCTGGCGAAAAGTGGTTTGTCGGTCCCGACAATGGGTTGCTGGCTGTAATAGAGCAGCGCAGTACGAATTCGATCCGTTATCGCATAGTGTGGCGTCCCGACCGCCTGTCCCACACATTTCACGGTCGCGACTTGTTCGCGCCGGTGGCAGCCCGACTGGCGCGCCAAATCCGGGATGGAATCGAAGTAGTCGAGGCCTACGATGCGTCCAACACCGGTTCCGATTGGGCCGACGAATTTGATGCAATTATCTATATCGACCACTATGGAAACGCCATGACCGGCCGGCGCTTTATCACCACCAATTCCTGCAGGCGACTGAAGGTCCGCGGCCAGTGCCTGGATTTTGCCCGAACCTTTGGCGATGTGAGTGTCGGCGATGCGTTCTGGTACGAGAACGCATATGGTCTAGTGGAAATCGCCATAAACCAGCGTTCTGCTGCCGAATGCTATTCATTGCAGCTCGGCGACGAAATCGAGCTAGTGGATTAGAGTACAGCATCGGATCACGGTGTAGCAGGGTACAATGGCGCGAACCGGTGCTCTGAATATGCATTATTACTGGCTCGAGCCGACCGTGGATTGACCAACCACCTGCCGATGCGGGTAGATTGAGGTTCAATGAGCAAAGATATTAATCAGTCCGCCCTGGATTATCACCGCACCGATCCGCCCGGGAAGCTGGAGATTGCGGCCACCAAACCACTTGCCAACCAGCACGATCTGGCTATGGCCTATTCACCCGGCGTTGCGGCGGCCTGCGACGAGATAGCGCGGGATCCGGGTGAAGTGGTAAGCCTCACCGGTCGCGGTAATCTTGTTGGTGTCATATCCAACGGCACCGCCGTATTGGGGCTCGGAAACATCGGACCGTTGGCGGCCAAACCCGTCATGGAAGGCAAGGCCGTATTGTTTAAGAAGTTCGCCGGTATCAATGTTTTCGACATCGAAGTCGACGAACTCGATCCCGAGCGCCTGATCGACATCGTTGCGAGCCTTGAGCCAACATTCGGCGGCATTAATCTGGAGGATATTAAAGCGCCCGAATGTTTTGTCGTTGAGCGTGCGCTACGGGAGCGATTAAACATCCCAGTTTTTCATGACGACCAGCACGGCACGGCAATCATCGTGGCCGCTGCCATTCTCAATGGGTTGCGATTGCTCGAAAAACCAATCGATGCCGTTCGATTAGTAACGTCCGGCGCGGGTGCGGCGGCGCTGGCGTGCTTGGATTTGCTGGTGGTGATGGGTTTGCGACGGGAAAATATCATTGTTACCGATATTGTTGGCGTTGTTTATTCCGGAAGAACCGAACAGATGGATTCGGAAAAAGCACGCTATGCACGCGATACCGATGCACGACGGTTGGGCGATGTGATTGTAGGTGCCGATATTTTTTTGGGGTTGTCGGCGCCCGGAGTTTTAAAGGCGGAGATGGTGGCACGAATGGCAGATCGGCCGTTGGTACTGGCACTTGCCAACCCGGACCCGGAAATTTGGCCGGAGGATGTCAAAGCCGTTCGCGACGACGCGATCATCGCAACCGGGCGCTCCGATTATCCAAACCAAGTCAATAATGTGCTGTGTTTTCCGTATATCTTTCGCGGCGCGCTGGATGTCGGCGCAACAACGATCAACGAATCAATGAAGATTGCCTGCGTCCAGGCGTTGGCGGAACTCGCGATGGCAGAAACCTCAGAGATCGTCGCCAAAGCTTACGGTGGTCGATCGATGGTGTTCGGACCCGATTATCTGATTCCGAAACCATTCGACCCGCGCCTAATCACCCAGATAGCCCCGGCGGTGGCCAAGGCAGCAATGGACAGCGGTGTCGCGACACGCCCACTCGATAATTTGGATGCCTATGAGCAGCGGCTCAGCGAATTTGTTTTCCGCTCAGGCTTCGTTATGAAACCCGTGTTTGAGAGAGCCAAAGAGTCGTCGCAGCGACTGGTGTATGCCGAAGGCGAAGACCCGCGTGTGTTGCGGGCCGTGCAGCAAGTGGTTACTGACGGTCTCGCTCAGCCAATATTAATCGGCCGACCAGCGGTAGTAGAGCGGCGCTTGCAGGCTCTTGGATTAGGTATACGTGCGGGTGTCGATTTTGAGTTGGTGAATCCGCAGCGCGACGATCGTTTTCGGTCTTACTGGTCAACGTACCATAGTATCATGGGCCGCAACGGCGTAACACCTGCAGACGCGCAGACCGTCGTGAGAACACAGTCTACCGTGATCGCGGCTCTCATGTTGGTTCGCGGTGAAGCCGATGCGATGTTGTGTGGTACGGAGGGGGCATTCCGTGGCCATCTTAAACATGTACTGGATGTCATCGGCAAAGCTCCCGGTGTGCAAGACGTATCGACCCTTGTAGCGCTGGTGCTTCCAACGGGAATATTTTTCGTTTGCGATTCCCACGTCACTCCCGATCCGAGTGCCGGTGAAATCGCTGAAATGACTATTTTAGCCGCCGACGCAGTGCGGCGATTCGGAGTTGTTCCGCGAATTGCACTGCTGTCACATTCGAATTTTGGGAGTCACGATGACGAATCGGCTGTGAAGATGCGCGCTGCCTACGATTTACTAAAGAGCAAGATGCCGGAGCTTGAGGTTGATGGCGAAATGCATGCCGATGCGGCATTGTCGGACGTGATTCGAGATCGTATATGTCCAGATTCACAACTCACGGGCGAGGCAAATTTGCTTATCATGCCAAATATCGATGCGGCCCATATCGCCTACAATCTACTGAAAATGCTGGGTCGTGGTGTATCTATCGGTCCAATATTAGTCGGCGTTGCGCGTTCGGCGCACGTTATGACCAATTCCGCTACAGTTAGAGGCCTTGTCAATATGAGCGCAATCGCTGCCGTTGAGTCGCAGCCCTGAGATGCCGCGGAGGTTTTCGAAATTCGAGTAGTAAGGAATCAGCACTAAATATGAATACACGGTTCGTATCGGCGAAACCAGCGGGATCGGACTCGGGCGAACGCAACCAGGTAGGAACCGGCATTATTCGGAAAGCGGCCGGTCTCGATGCAAAGCTTAATGTGAGCGGCGATGACTACATTGTTTTTAGTTTAGTTACCTATTCCGGCGTGCGTTCCGAGTTTGAGCCCATCAAATACCTCGGCATTGGCAATATGTACATTGGTTTATAATTATTCGATCTGTTACTGACTCAAAGAAGGCGTTGCGTATAGCAGCATTTCCTCAATAATTGCGACTGCTCGATTATTCCAAGGCTCCGACTTCAACTAACAAGTTCGCTATATGCTCGTCGCCATGGTCGCGGGCAATTCCCAAAGCACTATTTCCCTGCGTATCGCGCGCGCAAACATCCACGCCGTTTCGCAACAACAAGCGTACGATATCGGCGTAACCCACCGTCGCTGATAGAGCTTTGACAACACGGAAGATTACCAGATCGAGAAAACTCTTAAGGAATCGCAGTGGTTCTTGCGAATCATGTCGCTAACCGGGTTCCAATGCCAACCCGTCAACCATTTCGGTGTTTGATGTGTGCATGAATACCGTCGGCGCGACTCTGATTTTGCAGCTTCGGTTGCCACCACCGAGAATAATCCAGGGGCGTAATGCTACACGCGAGTCAACCCATAACGGAACATCGCTAGGTAGCGTAAACGGCGTTACCCCACCGATCTCCATGCCGCTAACTGAGCGAGTCTCGTAAGCCGATGCAAAAGAAATTCGCCGCACCCCCATGCGTTTCCTCACCGTACGATTCACATCGAGCCGCGTAGAAGCGAGTACGACGCATGCCACATACTTTTTCTCTCCAGACTTCGAAGTTACAAGAATTGTATTTGCTGAATCGTCCGGCAAGTATCCGTAGTGCTCGCAGAATACAGCGGTGTCGGCAAGCTGTGGATCGCACGGCAGGACTTCATAATCTATGCCCAGGGCATCGAGTTGATTGCGTACTTGAGGTTCTAATAGATCGCGCATCGTCATTAAATACACTCGAGACCTTGGAAAATGGCCGCGTTAAGGCATTGGAGGCTGGGTGAGGTTCTCAGGGCTAAGTTCTCAAAAGATCTCGTGACTCAGCGGGGCTCGCATTTAGCATAGATTATCGCAAGTCAGTCAGCATTTAGAAAATGATTGATCGCATCAACCACCCTATTCGGTTTCTGAACATGCAGCCAATGTTCGGCATTCTCAATGCCGAGCATCTGCGCCGTTGGGAAATAAGTGCGTACCGCACTGTGGTATTTGGCCAATACATAATCGGAATCCATGCCATAAATAAATAACGTGGGTCCGTTATATTGTTGCTCGGCAAAGGTGGGGAAGCCAATCATTTCGTCCATTTGATCTGCCAGCGCATCAAGGTTGATTCGCCATTCGAAGCCATCGCCGTCTGGCACCAGGTTCTGTAGTAAAAATTGCCGCAAAACGGTATCTGGTACGCCCTCTTGCAACGCAGCGTCGGCATCGCTACGGCGTTTGATGGTATCGAGATTCAACGCTTGCATCGCCTGTATATAGTCGATCTGAGTGTGAGAGTAGGCAACGGGCGCGATGTCCAACACGGCGAGGTGTTTGAGCAACTGCGGATGCTGCAATGCGAGAGCCATTGCGGTCTTGCCGCCGAGACTATGACCCATGACATGGCTGCCGTGCAGATTATGGGTGGTAATGAAGTCTGCAATGTCCGTGGCTAACGTGCGATACGACATATCGTCGCTCCATGGCGAGCGACCGTGGTTGCGAAGATCTACGGTATAGACATGAAAACTACAGGCGAGCCGGCGCGCGATCGATCGCCAGTTGCTGGAGGCACCGAACAATCCGTGAATTATGATGAGCGGCTGTCCACTACCGTGTTCGGAATAAGCAAGGTTTAGCACATTGCTCGAATTCGTCTTAAGGAACCTCTGCAAACGTCTGGGCGGACGAGTTGAAATTCAGAATGATCAAGTTCACGGCGCGCAACATAAGGAATAGCGCGCCTACGGGGACGCAGGTGGTAGAGCGATGCAGGGAGCGATTGCCGAAGGACGCTGGTATTGATTATTTTGGACCTCAATCGACCGGCCATGACTTTTGCGGAAGTTCCTTGATTTATCTTTTGGGTTTGGGTAGATACAGATCCGTAATTGTCCCCGCAAACATTTCAGCCGCGAAGGCCACCGTTTCCGACAGTGTCGGATGCGGATGGACTGTCAGACCAATATCCTCGGCGTCGCAACCCATTTCGATCGCGAGCGCAACTTCGGCAATGAGGTCGCCCGCGTTGGGGCCGACGATTCCGGCGCCCAGGACACGATGGGTCGATTCATCGAAAATCAATTTCGTGATGCCTTCGCTCCGGCCCAGGCTCAGTGCGCGGCCGCTCGCGGCCCATGGGAAGCTGCCCTTGGCGTAGGGCCGTTGTTGTTGTTTCGCTTCAGTTTCCGTCAAGCCGACCCAGGCGATTTCGGGGTCGGTATACGCGACCGATGGAATGACTTTGGCATCGAAACCGCTTTTTAGTCCCGCCGCGACTTCGGCAGCGACCTTGCCTTCGTGTGAGGCCTTGTGGGCTAGCATCGGTTGGCCGACAATATCGCCGATTGCGAAAATATGCGGCACATTGGTGCGCTGTTGCTTATCCACTGCGATGAACCCTGCCTCGTCCACCGCGACGCCTGCCAGTTCGGCGCCGATATGTTGACCGTTGGGTTGACGTCCTACCGACACGAGGATCTGATCGAATGTGTCGGTAGCCGGAGCGACCTCGCCTTCAAAGGTGACCGTCAATCCGCCATCACCCGGTATGATTTCCGTGACCTTGGTTTTTAGATAGATATTTTCGTATTGTTTGGCGACTCGTTTATGAAACGGTTTGACAATATCGGGATCGGCACCGACCATGAGGGAGTCCAACAACTCGACAACGGTCACGCGCGCGCCCAGTTCGTGATAAACGGTGGCCATCTCGAGACCAATGATGCCACCGCCGATAACGAGCAGGCGCTTCGGGATTTCGGTAATGTTCAGTGCGCCCGTTGAGTCAAAAATACGCGGATCGTTTGGAAACATCGGTAGCCATGTCGATCGCGAGCCCGCCGCAATTATGGCTTGCTCGAAGCGCACCGTGATAGTTTCTTCGGTTGATTCGACAACGAGTTCATGGGGTGAGGCAAACCGTCCCGTGCCATGGGCAACTTTCACATTGCGTTTTTTCGCGAGCGCAGCGAGGCCACCAGTTAGCTGACCAACGACTTTTAATTTCCAGGAGCGTAGCTTATCGAGATCGATGACGGGGTCGCCAAACTGAATGCCATGTGACCCCATTTCACGCGCATCGCTGATAACCTTTGCGCTGTGCAGCAGTGCTTTGGAGGGAATGCAGCCAACGTTTAAGCAAACACCGCCGAGGTCCGGGTAGCGTTCTACCAGCACTACTTGCTTACCAAGATCGGCCGCGCGAAACGCCGCAGTATAGCCGCCTGGACCCGAACCGAGTACCACGATCTCCGTTACGATATCCGCGTTGGAGGTTGTAATAGAATCGACGGCAGTCACGGCCTTGCCAGGTGCCGACTCCGCCGATTCCGATATAACTGACGTGGATTCGACGTCAATAGTCTCGATGCTGGCGATTACGGTCCCGGCCGAAACTCGGTCGCCGACCTTTACCACAAGTTGCTTAATCACACCGCCATTAGGAGATGGCACATCCATAGTGGCTTTGTCGCTTTCCAAGGTTAGTAACGGGTCTTCCGCCTCGACGCGGTCGCCTGCCGATACCAACACTTCGATGATTTCGACATCTTGAAAATCGCCGATGTCTGGGACGGTTATCTCAAGGATATTGGTCATTGGAATTAGGTTTAAAGTAGCAGACGCCGGATATCCTGCAGTAATTGACAGAGGTAGACCATGAAGCGTGCCGCTTCCGCGCCGTCGATCACCCGGTGGTCATAAGATAGATCCAGCGGCAACATGAGCCGGGGCGCGAAATTCTCTCCGTCCCAGACCGGCGCCATTCGCGCCCGTGTAACGCCGAGAATAGCGACCTCGGGTGCATTCACGATTGGTGTGAACGCCGTGCCCCCAATCCCGCCAAGACTTGAAATCGTAATGCAACCGCCCTGCATCTCCTCGGCCTTAAGCTTTCCGTCACGGGCGCGTACGCTGATCTCGCTCATCGCCAGTGCAAGGTCCATAAATCCTTGATTATCGACATTGCGAATCACCGGCACCATGAGTCCGTTGGGTGTATCGACCGCGATGCCGATGTGAAAATACTTCTTTAACACGAGACTCTGTGTGTCGGTGCTCAACGACGCATTGACGTGTGGGAACTGTTTCATCGTCGCCGCCAGTGCCTTAGCGATAAACACCAATGCAGAGATGCGCGTACCGGCTTGCGCGGCCTCGCCCTTCAGCGATTGCCGGAATGCTTCCAATTCCGTGATGTCCGCTTCATCGTGGTGAGTCACATGCGGAACATTCAGCCATGATCGGTGCAGGTGCGGTCCGGAAATGCGTTTTATGCGTGGCAGTTCAATCTTTTCGATCTCGCCAAATTTGGAAAAATCGATGTCCGGGATTGACGGGATGCCGTTTCCACCGGCGCCTGCTGCCGGCTGGGCGGGCTGTGACAGGCATTGCTTGATATGGGCCTGCACATCCTCTTTCAAAATCCGTCCCTTCGGCCCGGAACCACGAACCTGGGTCAGATCAGCCCCAAGTTCGCGAGAAAATCGACGCACTCCAGGGCTCGCGTGTACGGGCACCGCGCCAGAGCGATCCACCGGAGGGGGAAGCGATGGAGGAGGCGAATGTGCGACCGGTGGCGCACTCGCAACGGGCGGCGGTGTGGACTCGGCATCGTCATCGACAGGTGGCGGCTCGGCGGCGGCCGGTGGTGGCGCCTTGGCGGCCGCCGTATCCTCTTCGAGGGTAACGATCACGGTCCCTTCGGAAACCCGATCGCCCACCACCACCAATACCTCCTGAATTTCGCCGGCCGCGGGCGACGGTACGTCCATTGTCGCCTTATCACTTTCCAGTGTAAGCAGCGCGTCTTCGGCTTTGATGGTATCACCGGGGGCGACGAGAATTTCGATGATTTCCACGTCCGTAAAATCACCGATGTCCGGCACCGCGACCTGTCTTACTCCCATGCGTAATCTCCGCGCGCGATAGTGGGGTATTAGCGGCCGCCCTATACGGTCACTGGGTTAGGTTTCTCCGAGTCGATGCCGTATTTCTTGATCGCATCGACAACAGCAGCGGAGGGAATTACCGCATCGTCCGCTAGTGCATTTAGTGCGGCCACTGCGATGTAATAGCGGTCGACTTCGAAGAATCTCCGCAATTCTTGGCGAGTGTCGCTGCGGCCAAAACCGTCAGTGCCTAGGACCACATAACGCCGGTCAATCCACGGCCGAATTTGCTCGGCGTTTGTAGACATATAGTCCGTCGCTGCGACCACCGGCCCCGGC
>Ga0224512_10000592_pt1 | contig 37577 bp, 28 predicted proteins | sample SF_May12_sed_USG_4_FD_169103 | JGI IMG/M metagenome (GOLD analysis project Ga0224512, IMG submission 169103) | Sediment microbial communities from San Francisco Bay, California, United States - SF_May12_sed_USGS_13 | ecosystem: Environmental > Aquatic > Marine > Sediment | place: USA... | reverse complement strand
GATGTCCAGTCCCAGGGCGATTCACCGAAGGGCGTGCCGAGCCCCCAGTCCTTCGGGGTCGACTCGTTCCAGGGTTTCTCGATCGACACGGCAACCGGTGAGCAGTATCTCGGTGACGCCGCGAACAACCAGGTCCTCGTGCTCGACAGTTCGGGTCAGCTGAACCGTGTTCTCGATCTGTCGTCGGCCGGCGTCGGTCACCTCCAGGACCTGGCGGTCGCCCCGAGCGGTGACCAGACCGACGATCCCGACGTTCTCAGCCTCTACGTGGTCGACGATGGGTCCGACCCGGCGACCGTCAAGGAGATCACCACCACCACTGTCGTCGAGGCGGCCCTGGCCGTGACCGACGTCGCCACGGTGGTCCAGACGATCAACACCGGAACCGGGATCAACCCGAACAGCCCCGATTCGTCCGGCATCTCCTGGCTCACGAGCTCGAACCAGCTCGTGCTGTCGGATTCGGAGGTCAACGAGTACTCGTACTTCGAGAACGTCAACGTCTGGCATATGACCACATCCGCCACGGTCAACAGCACCGGCGTCACGACCGACTGGTCCAACGAACCGACCGGTCTCACCGTCGACAACGCCGGCGGCCGGAGCTTCACCACCGACGACAATGCGAAGACCATCACCGAAGTCCTGATGGGCCCTGACAACCTCCCCGGCACTCCCGACGACGTCATCGTCACGGAGTTCTCGACCCTCGGGTTTGGCAACAGCGACCCCGAGGATGTCGCCTACGACACCACCCGGGGATGGCTGCACATCGCCGATGGGGCTAACAAGGAGGTCTTCACCATCGATCCCGGGCCCAACGGCCAGTTCGAAGGTGGCGGCGACGACATCATCACCCAGTGGGACACCGAGATCTACGGTGTCCGTGATCCGGAGGGCATCGCCTACGACGCAAACGCCGACACGCTGACCGTGGTCGACTACCAGGACACCACCGCCGTGGAGTTCACCGTGTTCGGGGCCGAAATTCGTCAGATCGACATGGCGGCCTCGGGCCTCGTTCATCCCGCCGGGGCCACCTGGGCCCCCGGCAGTGATGGTGTTTCGATCAGCCTTTGGGTGGTCGACCGAGGTATCGACGGCGCCTCACCCCGCGACGGTCAGCTCGTCGAGCTGGCCGTGCCCACCACGGGCGGCCCGCCCGTGCCGGAGATCTCGGTGAGTCCCACGTCGCTGTCCTTCGGGTCGGTCGTGCTCGGCACATCGGGTGTCGGAACGGTCACGGTGACCAACCTCGGTTCGGCTCCGCTGTCGGTGACCGCAACCACCCTGGGCGGTGATGACCCCTCGCCGTTCTCGATCGATTCGGGTGGCGCTCCCTTCACGCTCGGTCCGGGCACGTCGCAGAACATCGACCTGTCGTTCACCCCGACCGCGCTCGGCTCCTCCTCGGCCACCCTCACCATCGACTCCGACGATGCCGACGAGCCGTCGGTGGTCGTGCCGTTGAGTGGTGATGGTGTCGATGTGCCGCCTCCTTCGACGGAGGTGACTGTGGGGGCGGTGTACCAGGGTGGTTCGTCCGCATCCGCCTTCGTCACCAGCGGTTCGGTCTCGGTCACACCGGGGAACCTCTATCTCGCTGTTGTCACGACCAAGAGCCACCAGGGTGTGGTTGGGGTCTCGGGCCTCGGGGGATCGTGGTCGTTGGTCGACACCCAGTGCGCAGGCCGTAGCCAGACCGGCATCACCGTCTATTCCACGACCAATGCGGGGTCGTCCGGCGTGGTGACGGCCACACTCGACGGCTCGCCGTCGAACGCGGCAATCGCCGTGGTCGAGTACGCCGGCGCTGATCAGGCCTCCCCGTTGGGCAGCCCGCAGTCGGCCAACACCAACGGCTCCAACGGAGCGTGCTCCGGCGGTATCGACAGCAACACCTACTCGGTACCGGTCACGACGACCGGTGCCGACTCGATGGTCACGGGCTTCGTGGCCATCCGAAACCGGACCCACAGCCCCGGACTCGGTTTCACCGAGCTTGTCGAGTTCGCCCAGGGCTCCGGTGGCAGCGCAGCCGGCATGGCGATCCAGACCCAGTCGGTTCCGTCGCCGACCACGGTCGATGTGGCCGGCTTGATTGGCGGCGACGTCGACTGGGCGGTTGTCGCGGTCGAGATCAAGGGCGGTCCTGCCGGACCGCCGATCCCCGACATTGCCGTCAATCCGGGTTCGGTGGCGTTCGGCCCGGTGGTGACGGGTTCGTCGGGTTCGGCGTCGGTGTCGGTGACCAATGAGGGCACCGGCCCGTTGTCGGTGTCGGCGACCACGCTGGGCGGGGCCAATTCCGGGCTGTTCTCGATCGATTCGGGTGGTGGTGCCTTCACGCTCGCCCCCGGTGCATCACAGAACATCGATCTTTTGTTCTCCCCGACGGCGCTCGGGTCGTTCTCGGCGACGTTGACGATCGACTCCGATGATCCCGATGAGCCCTCGGTGGTCGTGCCGCTCAGCGGTGACGGTGTCAGCGCGCCACCCCCCGACATTGCCGTCAATCCGACTTCGGTCTCGTTCGGTTCCGTGTTGATCGGCTCGTCGGCTTCGGCCTCGGTGACAGTCAGCAATGAGGGCACCGGTTCGTTGTCGGTGACCGCAACCACGTTGGGTGGGGCCAATTCCGGGCTGTTCTCGATCGATTCGGGTGGTGGTGCCTTCGTGCTCGCCCCAGGTGAATCACGGGCGATCGGTCTGTCGTTCTCCCCGGCGGCGCTCGGGTCGTTCTCGGCGACGTTGACGATCGACTCCGATGATCCCGACGAGCCGTCGGTGGTCGTGCCGCTCAGCGGCGACGGCGTCGATGTGCCACCTCCCTCGGAGGAGGTGACGGTGGAGGCCGTGTACCAGGGTGGTTCGTCCGGATCCGCCTTCGTCGCCAGCGGTTCGGTTCCGGTCACGCAGGGCAATCTCTATCTGGCCGTCGTCTCGACCAAGAGCCATCAGGACGTCATCGCGGTCTCCGGGCTCAACGCGACCTGGTCGCTGGTCGACGCCCAGTGCGGAGGCCGAAGCCAGACCGGCATCACCGTCTACTCGACGACCTCGGCGACAGCCGCGGGCACGGTGACGGCCACACTGAGCGGTGCGGCCACCCATGCGGCGATTGCCGTCGTCGAGTACGCCGGTGCTGATCAGGCGTCGCCGCTGGGCACCCCGCAGTCGGCCAACACCAACGGCTCCGACGGAGGGTGCGCAGGCGGCACCGATTCGGCTTCCTACTCGTTGCCGGTCACGACAACCACAACCAACTCGATGGTGACCGGCTTCGTGGCCATCCGCAACAAGAGCCATACGCCCGGAGCGGGATTCACCGAACTCGTCGAGTTCACGCAGGGTGCCGGTGGCGGTTCCGCCGGCATGGCAATCCAGACCCAGTCGGTGCCATCGCCCACCACCGTCGATGTGGCCGGCACGATCAACGGCCGGGTCGACTGGGCGGTCATCGCCGTCGAGGTCAAGGGCGGTCCGGCCGGACCGCCGATCCCCGACATCGCGGTGAGCCCCGCTTCGGTGGCGTTCGGCCCGGTGGTAACGGGCTCGTCCGGCTCGGCATCGGTGACGGTCACCAACCAGGGCACCGGCCCGCTGTCGGTGTCGTCGACCACGCTGGGCGGGACCGACGCCACACTGTTCTCCATCGACGGCGGTGGCGGCGCCTTCGTGCTCGGACCCGGTACGTCGCAGGTGATCGATCTGTCGTTCTCGCCGGGGGCGGTGGGTTCCTACTCGGCGACGTTGACGATCGACTCCGACGATCCCGACGAGGCGTCGGTGGTCGTGCCGCTCAGCGGTGACGGCGTCAATGCACCGCCTCCCGACATCGCGGTGAGCCCAACGTCGGTCTCGTTCGGTTCTGTGGTCATCGGTTCGTCCGGCTCGGCCTCCGTGTTGGTCACCAATGAGGGCGGCGGCTCGTTGTCGGTGTCGTCGACCACGCTGGGCGGGACTGACGCCACACTGTTCTCCATCGACGCCGGTGGCGGAGCGTTCACCCTGGCGCCCGGTGGGTCGCAGGTGATCGACCTGTCGTTCTCGCCAGCGGCGGTGGGTTCGTACTCGGCGACGCTGACGATCGACTCCGACGATCCCGACGAGGCGTCGGTGGCCGTGCCGCTCACCGGTGACGGCGTCGACGTACCGCCGCCGGCGGGCGAAGTGAAGGTGGAGGCGGTGTACCAGGGCGGATCGTCCGGCGTCGACACCGTGTCATCGGCACCGGTCAGCGCCACCTTCGGGCGGCTCTATCTGGCGGCGATCTCGACCAAGAGCGACAAGGGGGTCGTCGCCGTCAATGGCCTGGGGGCCAGTTGGCAACTCGTCGACGGCCAGTGCGCCGGGCGGAGCCAGACCGGTATGACGCTCTTCGCCACGACGGGAGCCAGCGGTGTCGGGCCGGTCACGGCAACACTGAGCAGCGCGCCGACGAATGCGGTCATCGCGGTCATCGAGTACAGCGGGGCCGACACGGTCACGCCGGTCGGTTCCCCCGTTTCGGCCAACACCAACGGCCTCGACGGAGTCTGCGGCGGCGGCATCGACGCCGCGTCGTACTCGGTGCCGATCTCCACGCAGACGTCCAACTCGATGGTCACCAGCTTCGTGGCGATCAGGAGTCGCAGCCATACCGAAGGCGCCGGCTTCACGGAGCTTCTCGAGTTCTTCCAGGGCTCGGGTGGCGGTACCGCCGGTATGGCCGTCCAGAACCAGCTGGTGCCGAATCCGACCTCGCTGAACGCAAGTGGGACCACCAGCTCGACCGTCGACTTCGCGGTCATCGCCGTCGAAATACGCACCGGATAGCCTATGACACATCGCTGGGCGATCCCGACGGCGGTCGGAGCGGCGGTGATTCTTGGAGTACTCGTAACCACGTCCTTTTCCTGGTTCCGTGGCGGACAGACGTCGGCGGCAACGGTCCTGGTCGCGTCCGGAGCCGACTCGGTGGAGGTCGAACGGGTCATGCCTGTCGGGGACTTGACGGTCCGCGGGGTCGTCGACCCCGCCGGCTTGGCCATGACCGCAGACGGGCGGAACCTGTACCTGACCGATGCGGCCGAGCCCGGAACGATCCTGGCTTATTCCACCGACGGTTCGCCCGGTGAACCGGAACGCCTCACGGGTCGAGCCGCGCCGGCTCGGGCGATAGCCGTTGACCCGACGACCAGAGAACCCGTTGTCGCACTGGATACCCCACCCTCGATCGAGTGGCTCGGATCCGGTCGGGGACCGTTCGCAAGCCCCGCCGACGACGTCGAGATCGCCTCGGCCTTCAGTGATGGGCTGGCCTTCGATCAGAACCGCGGCCTCATCCACGGCCTGAGCCGGGGGGTCATCTCCTCGTTTCTCTATGATCCCGAGTCGAAATACATCGGGGCCGTGAGGCAGCAGATCGACGTGTCGATGCTCGTGCCCGACGGAGCGGTTGGTGGGCTCAGCGCGGATCCGGTCACGGGGTCGCTCTACCTGGGGCTGCTCGACGAGTCGACCGTCTTCGAGATCGATCGCAGCGGTGACCTCGTTCGTGTGCTCGACCTGAGCAGAGTCGGCGTCGAACCCGTCGCCTTCACGGTGGCGTCAAGTTCCGACCCGGCCGATCTGTCCGGCTCCATGAGCGTGTTCGTCGTCGCCGGCAGCCGTGGCCCCTCGCCGTCGACGACAATCGTCGAGTTGGGCACCGTCCCGGTCGAAACGATCGGCGTCGATATCGTCGACACAGCCCAACTGGTTCAGACGGTCTCGATGGCCGATATTCCCAGCCCGTCCCCGGACAGCTCGGCCACTGCCTGGCTGCCCGACCAGGGCAAGCTGATCATCGCCGACTCGGAGGTCGACGAGTACGACATCTTCGTCGGCGTCAACACCTGGACCATCGATCCCGCCGACGGACCCGGTGGCTCCATCGAGGTCACCGGTTCGTTGCCGTCGGGTGAGCCGACCGGACTGGCGGTGGACGGCAATCGAATTTTCATCACCGATGACGTGGCCAAGGAGATCGACGTCGTCGACCTCGGTTCGGACGGCGTGGTCAGTGGAGATGACAGCGTTATCTCCCGGTTCACGACCTTGAGCTTCGGCAGCGCCGACCCCGAGGGCGTTGCATTCGACGCCCTCCGCGGCCGGCTCTACGTCGTCGACGGCAGCAGACGCGAGGTGTTCGTGATCGACCCGGGTCCCAACGAACTGTTCGAGGGAGCGGGTGACGATATCGTCACCCGGTTCGACGTGGCCGGCGCCGGGCTGGCGGATCCAGAGGGAATCGCCTACGAGCCCGAGCGCGACACCTTCGTCATCGTCGACCGCCAAGACGCGATGGCCGTCGAGTTCGGGCCGGACGGTGGGGTCCTCCGTCGGATCGACCTGTCGGCCGCCGACGCGGTCCACCTGGCGGGCGTCACGTGGGCGCCCGGGAGTTCGGGCGGAACGAGCCTGTGGGCCGTCGACCGCGGTCTTGACGGCCCCGTGACCGTCGACGGACGGGTCTACGAGTTCTCGGTACCACCCTTGGCCAACGGCAGCTCGGAGCCGAGCATCAGTGTGCCCCGATCGTTGGTCGGTCAGCGGTCCGGTTCCGGCGAGTCGACCCGTCTGACCGTGAACGTCGAAAACCGCGGCGCCGGTCCTCTGCGGCTGAAGGAGGTACGGGTCCATGGCGTCGATGATGGAGCGGTCCGGGTTGTTTCGGAATCGGTGCCGGCCCAGATCCTTGCCGCCGGCCGATCCGAGATCGATCTGATCGTCGCCCCGGGGGCCGATGTTCCGCCGGGTAGTCGGTTGGTCATCGAGTCATCGGACCCGAACCGACCACGCACGACCGTCAAGCTGGTCGTTCAGGGATAGCCGCGGGCAGCCACCCGCTCGCCGCTTTGCAGGCCGGCGCTAGGCCCCTCGGGCGGTGACCACGCTGGCGACCGTCCGCCAGAGGATCGAGAGATCGGTCCGCAACGACATGGTGTGGATGTACTCGTCGTCGATGCGGACCCGCTCGTCGAACCCGGAGTCGTGTCGTGCCCCCAGCTGCCACAGGCCGGTGACACCAGGTGGGACCTCGAGCCGCCGGCCGTGCCATACATCGTAGGTCGATGCGGAAAACGAGGTAGGACGTGGGCCGACAAGGCTCATGTCGCCCTTGGCCACATTGAGCAATTGCGGCAGTTCGTCGAGGCTTGTTTTGCGCAAAAACCGCCCGACCCGCGTGATGCGAGGATCGTCGGGGATCTTGAAGTCCGGCGGATCGAGCACGTTGAGGTGGGCCAACTGTGCTTTGAGTTCCTCGGCATTGGCGAGCATGGTTCGGAACTTGTAGATCTCGAATCGTCGTCCGAACTGCCCGGTTCGATTCTGCTTGAACACGATCGGGCCGGGTGAGTCGATCCGGACCAGGACCGCGATGACCAGGCATGCCGTGGCCACGAAGGGGAGGGCGATCAAGAGGAGGACGAGGTCGAGGATGCGCTTGAGGAACAGATACCGCCGGGTTACTCGCGCCATGGCGTCACTTGACCGAAGCCCTGTCGTCGAAGCCCCTCGGTGACGTGTTGGTTCCGACGCGACGCGACGCGTGACCGTTGCGGGAAGGTGAGGTCTCCCCGACCTTGAGCATCAGCTCGCCGATCGTCAGTGCGTCGGCAGGGAAGCTTGCCGTCGAACAGGCGGCGATCGGGTTGGAGTCGGGCGGAATCCGGTTGAGTACGGCACCGGCCTCGGTGCATCCGGGCATCAGGAGGTAGGCCACGTCGTCGTTGACAACGACGGTGTCGATGTGGCGGATAGCCGACTCGATGGTGTGGGCCGACGCGCCCGGTCGGAGGATCAGTCTGGCCACGGTCAGCGGATATCCCAGTCGGCGGGCCCGCTCGACCTCGTTGAACAGATGGGTGAGTACGTCAGTGGTTTTCGGCGCGACGGTGGGTGTGTCGACGTACGATGTTCGGGCGGCGAATACCGCCAGAGTGAGCACCGCAAGGACGCCAAGCAGAAAAAAGGGATGTAATAAGAAGAACATCATGATGCCTTTGGCCCCTCCGATCGCCAATCTCTATCCGGGCTGAACCGCTTCCAAGTCTCCACCGGGTTCAGCCGAGCCCGTCACCTGAATTGTACCCCTGGCAAAGACCCGGCCAATAGTCGGTAAGCGGCTGGTTAAGGGAGCAAAACTACCCGATCGATGGTGGTAGGGGTTCGCCGGCCTCGCCGCCGCTTGTTCTCGCCATCTCCAGTGCCCTGACGAGTTCGTCGTGCTGGCGGCATTTGATCAGCCACCACGGCCTTTTCAGGTCGGGGTTGCGTTGCTCGATCAGCACTGCGTCGGTGGATTCCTTGTCGATGGTGGTTCGCGTCCAGCCCAGCCGCTTGCCCCGGTACCGCAGCGCCATGGACTTGCTCCACATCTTCCGACGTCCGTCTTCGGACACCGCCTCGACGATGCCGATCTCGGATGCCGGGAGATGTCGTGGGACGAGCAGCTCGATGCGGGTGCCGGTCGGCCACAGCGTCCAACCCTGGTGGCGAATCCACAATCCGCGATGGTCGACCGAGACCCGGGCGCCGACGGAGCCGAACGGTCCGTACCACGACAACACAGCGACCGTGGCCAGCACAAGGGCGAACAGGGCGCTGGCGAGTTGCGCGCCCGCCTCCCCGCGAATCGCGTTCCAGAACCCGACCGCCGAGAGGGCAAGCAGGAGTGCGATGGTCGCGGAGGCGAACAGGTCCTTGAATTCCCGCTCGCCCTGTTCGGACCAGGGAAGCGTCACGGCCTCGGCACCGGGGCTCTCGTCTGGTCGGGCCTCGGCCTGCTCGCCATCGCCGTTCACGGGTCCATTCTACTGGGCGGTCGAGGGCTCGGGGTTACAGCGGCTCTCCTTGTTAGCCGCTAAGGCTACCAGTGATAGCCGGATCGCCTGTGAATATCTGGTGAATGAACGGTTGGTGTCGCTGAACAAAACTTCTCGAATGATCGACGTGGAATACCGCGGATTGGGTATTGAGTGGGCCGGAAGCACCGACAAGAATCGGTTAGGTAGACAACGTAAGACACGTTGACGCCTCGATGTTCAGCGGATTGCCGCCGGTGTAGCCGGTCGATCGAGGCTCATAACTGAGGATCACAGAACCAACTGGTGGGAGAGTTTCAAGTGGCCATTGGCCGGTCCTGCGCCGCGTGCGGGAAACGAAGAGGATGCCATAGTGGGTGACGTCATTGTCCTGATTCCGCTTGGCGTAATCGGTCTCATTCGCTGGCTGTCGTGGCTTGTGCGCCGCATTCCGGCGGTGCTGTACCGAAGCTACGAGTCGGACCACGTGGAGCCGATGAGCCTGGTCACCCCGGTGTATCAGGAGGATCCGGAGCTCTTCCGCCAGGCGATCGAATCGTGGCTGGCCAACGACGTGGCGGAGATCATCTGCGTCATCGACCAGACCGACAAGGCGTCGATCGAGGTCGCCCGCAACTACCCGGTTCAGATCATCGTCACCGACGTACCGGGCAAACGCGACGCTCTGCGTAAGGGATGGGAGGCGGCCACCTCACCCATCGTCGCTCTCGTCGACTCCGACACCCTGTGGGCTCGCGATGCCCGGGAACAGATCCTGAAGCCTTTCGAGGACCCGATGATCGGCGGTGTCGGCACACGCCAGAACGTCTACAACCCGGAGAACGTCTGGCAGAACATCAATGACATGTATCTGGACTACCGGTACTTCGACGAGATCGCCTCACAGACCCGGGTCAGTCGCGCCGTCTCGTGCCTCTCCGGTCGAACGGCGGCCTATCGCCGGGAACTCCTGCTCGAGGTCAGCGACGATTTCATGGGCGAGAAGTTCCTCGGCGTGCCCTGCAACTCCGGTGAGGACAAGCGGCTGACGTCGCTGATCCTGGAACGCGGCCATCAGACCTACATGCAGCGCAACGCCCGGGTGTGGTCGACGTTTCCACCCGATCCGTCGACGTTCTTCAAGCAGCGCCTGCGCTGGTCCCGCAACACCTGGCGCTCGGATCTCCGGGCCCTCAAGCGCCGGTGGATCTTCCGTCACAAGTTCCTGGCCTTCACCACGATCGACAAGGCCGTGGCGTCGTTCACGCTGATGGTGGCTCCGGCCTACATGACCTGGGGCTTGATCAACCTGAACTGGGGTCTCGTGTCGGCGTTGACGGTCTGGTGGATCATCAGCCGGGCCGCCAAACACCTACCTCACCTGCACCGGAAGCCGTTGCACTTCTTCATCATCCCGATCTTCGTGCTCGTGTCGTTTGCGGTGGCGTTGGTGAAGATCTACGCCTTGTTGACGGTTCGCAAACAGCGGTGGCTGACCCGTCAGGTCGAGGTCATCGACGGCGAGATCGTGCGGACCGGCGACGACGAGCCGGCGCCGGTCACCGCCGATCGCAACGATGAGCAGCGGGTTCTGGTCGGCGCCTCGGTCGCAGCTTCGCAACACGGTTCTGGTCCCGGTCCTCAGGCCCGGGCCGCAGTCGCCGGACCGGCTCTCGGGCCCGTTCGGCCCGATTTCCCGGTGAAGGTGAACCCTTGGACGGCACCAGGGGCTCCCGTTGAGGCAGCCCCATCTGCAGCAGGTCCACCGCCGGCTCCGGTCGAGCCGGAGATTCCGACCGGGCCTGTTGTCGAGCCGCCGGCGCCGGTCGAGCCTGTAGTCGGGCGCGAGGTATCGGCTGATCCTCCGACCGAGGACAGGACGTTGGACCCGGATCCGATTCCGACCGAGGACAGGACGTGGGACCCGGATCCGATTCCGACCAAGGTCGATCCTCCGGACCAATCGACCGAACCGGCTGCGGCCGAAGTCGAGGTCGAGGTTCCCTCCGAACCGCAGGCCGAGACCAACGTACCGGCCCGGCTCGAGGCGCCGCCGCCAACCGGCAGTCCCGTTCGAGGTCTTGCCCCTCCAACCGGAAGTCCGGTTCAGGGAATCGCCGCACCGACGAGCTTCGCTGAGGCCATGGCCGCCGTGACCCGGCAACTACCTCGCCGGACCGCTGAGTCCGATGACGTCGCGGGCGAGGGTGAGGACCCCAACTCCCCCTACCAGAACAAGGAGGAGATGGTCGACGCCCTGCTGGCCGAACTCGTCGATCTGCCTCTTCGGGGGCGTCGCAAAGCCCAGCAGCGGTTCGATCAGGAGGAGGGCGCATGACCGACGAACGCGAGCGCTCGTCAACGCCTGCCGACGAGACACCTGCCGTCAAACCCTGGTCATCGGCCCAGGTCGCCGATGACGACCGGCGACGGCTCGCTCAGCAGCAGGCGAATCGGCCGCTGCGGCGGCTCCGTCGGCTCTTCCGTCCCGCCCCTCCGGCCGAGACGGTCGGCCACACCGCGGATCCTCATGCCGGTGCCGTGCCGGCCGCTCCCGTCGTCCGCGGCGGGGTCGGCATACCCTCGGTAATCGGTCTCGTTCTCGCCGCCGTGGCGACCGGTGCGATCGTCGTCGGCCAGACCCGAGGTGGAGGGCTGGCCGTGGTCGATCCCGCCGACAGCGCTCAGTCGGCCGCCATCGGTTCGGAGCCGATCACCGGGGCGGGCAACGCTGCCTCGTCCAACGGCTCGACCGCCACTCCGGCGGCCGTCGATCCGCTGGCGCCGCGGATCTGCACGCTGCCCGGGGAACGAACGGGTGAGACCGATGAGCTCTACAACGGCACCGATCCCAACCGCAAGCTGCTGCCCTACAGCCCGTTCCGCATCATCAACTTTCCGTGCGCAAACTTCCCCACGGGCCTCCGGGCCACGCTGGTCTACCTCGACGCCGTGGTGCTCCTCCAGGGGGGCTCGATCTACAAGAGCGTGCCCTTCGACGCCTCCGTAACGGTGTCGCTGGCCGACGTCGTCGAGGCCGTCGACGACCCGGACTGGATGGTCGAGGTGGCCGAGGGCGTCTTCATGATCGACACCGCCCTGGTGCAGTTGGGCGGCACATCACTCGACATCTCCTCGCCTGAGGTCAGCGAGGTCCGTTTCTCGACCCGGCCCGATGTCTTCCTGGGTGGTCGCGGTGCCACGGCGCTGATCCAGGATGTGCGAATCACCTCCTGGGATCCGAACCGGGGTGGTATCGACACCAACACCGACGACGGACGGGCGTTCATTCTCTACGAACGCGGTTCCCGCCTCGACATTCTCGACTCGGAGATCATCGGACTCGGCAGCGACCGCTCCGGCGCCTACGGAACCTCCTGGCGAACGGGAGGAACGACGGGCTCGACGATCAACACGCTGTACGACCAGAACTGGTTCGGCGTCTACACCTTCGAGGCCCGGGACATCGTGTTCGAGGGCAACACCTTCTCCAACAACGTCTACTACGGCCTCGACCCGCACGACTACAGCACCGGACTTGTCGTCGAGAACAACGTGGCCTTCGGCAACGGCAGCCACGGCCTCATCTTCTCCCGTGGTGTCAGCGACAGCGTGATGCGCAACAACCACTCGTACAACAACGGTGGCAACGGCATCGTCGTCGACCTGGCGTCCGATCGAGTGCTCATCGAGAACAACATCGTCGAGAACAACAAGAAGGACGGGATCGTCTACCTCGCCTCCGGTGAGGGGGAGATCCTGAACAACACCGTCCGTGGCAACCGCACCGGCATCCGGCTCAGCCAGGTCGGCACCACCGGCATCCACGTGGAGGGCAACTACCTGGAGGCCAATGCCAGCGGCATCCACGCCTACGGCGGCGCCTCCGACGTCACCATCGTCAACAATGTGATCACCAACACGACCCGTCCCGCGATCATCGCCGACGCGGCGCCGGTCTCGATCAGCAACGTCGAGATCAGCTCGGCCCCGGTCGGGATCGAGGCCCGGACGGCGGTCGAGATCGTCGGCGCACGCATCTCCGACGTCGACGTCGGTGTCGTGGCCTCGAATGCCGGGATCGTCGAGATCAAGGATTCGGAGATCGACGCCGCGGACACCGGGCTCCGACTCAAGCGGGGCAGCTTCGGATCGATCGACGAGGCCAGCGCGATCACAGCCGGTCAGAGGGTGGACGCTCCGGTCGACCGGCCCTTCTGGAGGAAGTGGATGCCGTACGTGGGTGTGGCGGTGGTGCTCATCGCCATCCTGCTCGAGATCCTCCGGGGGGCACGAACCGCCGGCGAGGGCCTGCGACTCGCCCCGCCGGGCGTGGTGAACGTGCGATGAGGGCGGAGAAGCGAGCCAAGAAGGCCGTCCGCAAAGCGGAAAAGGCGGCCCGCAAAGCCGAGGAGTTGCAGGCGGCCGCCGCTCAGGCGCCAGTGCCCCGTCCTCGCTCCAGCCGGCGGCTGGCGGGGCTGGGCCTGGCCGCCGTTGCGGTGCTGGGTGCAGCCGGTGCCGGTGCCTGGTACGTCCGGCAACGGAGCGAGGAGGTCGATCGCCGGCCCGCCGACGTGACCATCGAGGCGTTCGGCGACTTCGGGACGGCCATCGTCGTCCGCAACGGCGCGGCGTCCATCGATGACGTGGCGTCGACCCCGGCGGTGGTCGAGCAGGGGCTGACCTCCTTCGACGGCGACACCATCACCTTCACCCGACCCGTTGTCGCCGCCGAGGCGGCCCACCTCTCGATCGTCGATCGGAACGTCCGGCTCCGGAGCGATCCGGAGGCCATCGTTCCGTTCATCGCCCAGGGCGCCGACGTCACTATCCGCAACGCCTCCATCACGTCCTGGGACGGCACCGGGGTGGACACCGAGGCGGGCGACGGTCGCGCCTACGTGCACCTCGAAGATACGGTTCTCGACATCGACGGCCTGACTGTCACCGGATTGGGCGCGCCGGACCGTGGTCGATTCGGCCTGGCCGTCGCCAACGGTTCCACCGGCACGATCAGCGACGTGACCATCCGAAACAGTCACGTCGGGCTCGACCTTCAGGGCAACCTGCCGCTGCTGTTGATCGACTCGGTCGACGTGAGCGGTTCTACGCTGGCCGGGATCCGCATGGCGTCGGTTTCCGGCGTCACCCTGTCCGCGGCATCGGTCGTCGAAAGTATCGGCGACGGTCTGCTGATCGAGGGAAGCACCAGTGACACGACCGTCACCGAGGTCGATGCCGGCGCCAACGACGGTCACGGGGTCAGCATCACCGGCGCGGCGGGCAACGTCCTCATCGGCGACAGCCGCATGTTCCGCAACGGCGGCCGCGGCATCTCGGTGGCCAACACCCGGGGCGTCACGTTGGCGTCCAACACCATCTGGGCGAACAACGGCGGCATCGGATTCACCGGAGCGAACGCCTCCTCGGAGGTCCGTGACTCGTCCGTTACCGGCAACCGGGGTGGCGGTATCGAGCTGGCGTCGGCCGGATCGTCGGTCACGGTGACCGGGAACACCGTCGACCACAACGAGTACGGCCTTCGCATCGCCGACGGCTCGGCCGCGGTGGAGCAGAACTCGATCACCGAGAACGGGGTCGGGGTGCTGCTGGAGGACACGAGCCCCCAGGTCAGTTTCAGGCTCAACGACATCGTCGGGAACTTCGACACCGGCTTCCAGCTGGCCGAAGCCGAGGGTCTGACCATCGAGGCCAACCGCATCATCCGTAACTCCCACGCCGCGTTCACGGTGCAGGTCGCCTCGTCCTCGGAGCCGTTCTGGGAGAACAACGAGGTCGACGGCGGCCGCTACGGCGTGGAGCGGATCTACAAGCCGCTGCGTGAAGATCGGGCGCTGGCCGACCTCATCCCCGTTCCCGCCTATTTCTTTGCCGAGGAGGGTCGGGCGTTCGCCGACCTCGAACAGCAGGTTCAAACGGATCCGGCGGGGCAGCCGTGAGTCGACCATCCATCGTTTTGAGGGCGGCCACTGCCGTGGCGATGGCCGGGCTGCTGTCCGGATGCGGTGGCTCGCCCGCCGCCGTGATCCGGACCGCGCCGGCGGAGTCCGGCGACGAGGTTGCCGGCGAGACGGGACCGTCGGTCGGCGCGGATCTCGATCCGTCCGCCGGTCTGGTTGGCGTCAACGGAACCGAACTCAGCGAGGTGCCCGGGCTCGACGGTCCGCTCGATCAGGCATCGAGCGAAGCGGTGGCCGCCGCCGAGGCCCTGCTTGCGGGGTTCATCGAGGCCATGGCCGACAACAACTTCGATCGTGCGGCCACCTTGACGACCGGCGAGGCCAAGGCCTTTCTCTTTCATCTGGCGGAAGCGGGTCGTTGCGGGTTCTCGCTCGCCCGGGCCGAACTCTTCTCGGTGTCGTCGAACGCCGAGCTGGCCGGAGTGGGGCAGCTCGCCATTCCGGTGTCCGCCTCGTTCACCCTCGATACCGGTCTCACCAGAAACCTCACCGCAATCGGTGTTCGCCGGGAAACCGAGGGTGTGTGGCTGATCTCGGATCTGCTGATCGACGGGTCGGCCGCGGATGAGATGTCGGTCGACCTCGACAGCACCATTCGCGCCGACCTCCGCCTCACACCGACCGAGTTGTGTGCCGGGCCGAATGTCGTCCAGGCGACCTTCGAGGTGTTCAACGAGGGTCGCGACCCGATCGTGTTCAAGGAGTTGTTCTACCTCGACAACAAGGGCAACCGGTATCCGGTATCCGGTACCGATCCGCTGGCGGCCGGCGCGATCCCCGGTCGCAACGAGGATCCGTTGGTCTGGGAGTGGACCGTCGAGGTCGAGAACGGCTACGACGGCGGGCAGTTCGTGCTGGTCGCGGCCGACCTCGACGAATCCCGCCAGGAGAACACCGAAGTGCTGATCGCCCGCGAGTATCCGGTGACCCCGTCGCCGTTCTTCTCCGACTTCGACGTCGACGCTGCCGCCATCGCCAAGGCGTTGGGCGGCGTGGTCGCAACGACGTCCGACGCCGAGTCGGAAACCGGTGCCGACCCGGACGGATCGCCGCCGCCGACGTCGCCCACGACCGCGACCTCCGGGTCGACCGATACCACGCCGGTCCAGACGACGGCGTCAACCACCCCTTCGAGCAGCCCATGACCGACAGCCCGATCGCCGACGATCCGCCGGAAGCCGTCGACGACACCGCTTCGGCGACGAACGAGGACGAGAACCGCTCACGCCGGCGGCCGCTCATCGCCATCGCCGGGGTGTTCGCAGTCGTCGCCATCGCCGCGCTGGTCCTGGCCTTCACCGGCGGCGACGACGGTGACGGCCAGAACATCACGGTCGACGACGCAACCTCGGAAACCCTGGCGCCGACCGGCGAACAGGCGACGGCGACGACGGGCGACAACGGCGACCAGTCGGGTGGCGAGACCGGATCGGAGGAAAGCGGCGGGGGTGATGACGACGATCCGGACGACGCCGACGACGACTCCTCCGATTCCGACTCCGAACGCACCGATGTCGGGGCCAGCCGGCCGGCTGTGGTCCAGCCCTTCCGTTGTTCCGACGAGCCCGATCGCTGTCTCGACCGTTTCGAGGTCGACGGCTTCGACGGCCTCTGGAACATCGGTGGCGGTGACTTCACCGATGTTGAGGGGCATCGGTGGAGCGCCGCCTCCTGCGCCGGTGGCAACACCTACGAGTCGCCGAATGAGATCGACGACACCGACGACGACGAGCTGTTCCAGGCCCGCCGGTTCGAGCCGAGTTGCTCGTTCCCCGTGGAACCCGGGCTGTACGAGGTGCTGGTCGGATGGGCCGAGACCTACGATGCCACCCCCGGCTACCGGGTCTTCCCGCTGGTGCTGGAGGGCCGCGACCGGGCCATCGTCGACGTCGGCCGGGCGGTCGGCATGAACCGTCCGTTCATCCAGAGCTACGAGGTCAACGTCGTCGACGAGCGTCTCGACGTGGCCGCCCCACCCCAGGAGAACCGGTCGATGCTGGCCGCCGTCGCCTACAGGCGGATCGGTGATCCACTGCCGGCATCGGAGGCGGAGCCGGCGACCTCACGGCCGATACCGCTCGATCGCCCGACCGGGGGTTCGACCGACATCGCAGGATTGGCCGGTGGGGAGACCCTGACCGTCGGAGCGGGCGCTGACCACTCAACCCTGCAGGAAGCGCTCGAAGACGTCCAGCCCGGACAGATCATCAAGCTGGTGGGTGCCGGTCCCCACCCCGGTCCGGTTCGTTCGGTGCGATCCGGCTCCGCCTCCAACCCGATCGTGATCACGGCCGAACCGGGGGCCTATCTCGAATGCCCGTCGCCGAACGACGGTGAGGTGGCCCGCTGCTTCCAGCTCGGACACTCGTCGTACCGGATCGTTGATTTCGCCATCGTCGGCGGCTCGTCGAACCTCTACATGGTGGGCGACGGACCGGGTGAGTACGTGACCGACGTCAAGGTCCTGAACTCCGTGTTCCGGGGCTCCCCGGCCGGTGGCACCGGCGAGTGCATTCGGGTCAAGTACCAGGCTTCGGCCATCGAGATCGCCGGCAACGACATCGCGGATTGCGGCCTCGGCAAGTGCTGCAACGGCTCGAAGAACGGTGAGGGCGTCTATGTCGGGACCGCGCCCGAACAGCTGAAGGAGAAGAACCCGACGCCGGAGCGCGACGAGACGACCGATGTGTGGATTCACCACAACACCATCCGGAGCCTCAACGAATGCGTGGAGGCGAAGGAGGCGGTTCACTCGATCCTGGTCGAGTACAACTCGTGCAAGGGCCAGGCCGACACCGAGAGCGGCGCGTTCGGAAGCCGGGGCGGCCTCGTCGGGCGGGGCAACGTCTTTCGATTCAACCTGGTCGAGAGCGCCGAGGGGGCCTGTATCCGGTTCGGGGGCGACGACGAACCGGACGGCACCGGAAACGATTTCTACGGCAACGTCTGTCGTGACATCGGCGGTGAGTACGGGGTGAAGCAGCAGCGTGACCCCCAGGGGCTGGTCTGCGGCAATGTGTTCGGCGGCTCGGGCCCATCGACTCGGCTGTCCCGCAACAAGAGCGTCGACCCGACGGCCGCCTGCCCGGCCGGGACCCCGACCGCCGACGGCGAGGTGGGTGCCGGCCGCCCAAACGAGGGGTGACCGGCGACGGGCCGAACAGTCCGAATCAAGAACTGACAGTGAAATGACAGTGAACCGAAGTGACCGTGGCGTTCTCGAACGCATCTGAGGGAGGAGAGCAGGTATGGACATGAGCCGGCAAAGCGGTGAAGGGCAGGGTCTGAGGATCGGTGTGTTCGGCCTCGGCTATGTCGGCGCGGTGACGGTGGCCGGGCTGGCCAAGCTGGGCCACACGGTGGTCGGCGTCGACATCGCGTCGCACAAGGTCGACGACCTGAATCGGGGCAAGGCGCCGGTCGTCGAGCCGGGCCTCGACGAGATCCTGTCGCAGTACACGCAACGGGGAACCGTTTCGGCCACCTTCGACCCGGCCACGGTGGCCAGGACCGTCGACATGGTGATGATCGCCGTTGGTACGCCGTCGACTTCATCCGGCGGGGTCGACGATCGGCATCTCCTGGCCGCGGCCGCGGAGATCGGCGAGGGCCTGCGGGCCAACCCGCGGCCCTTCGTGCCGGTGGTCAGCCGGTCGACGTCGCTGCCCGAGGTCCACTACCGGGTGCGGGCCCGACTCGAGACGACGTCGCGCCGCGTCCTCGGCCCGCACCTCGGCTACGCCTGCCACCCCGAGTTCCTGCGGGAGGCGTCCGCCCTCGACGACTTCTTCGACCCGCCGGCGATCGTCGTCGGTTCCGACGAGCCGCTCACCTTCGAGTTGACTCGACGGCTCTATCCCGGCATCGAGGCCCCGATGATCGAGGTCGGAGTCGGCGAGGCGTCGATGGTGAAGTATGCGGCCAACTGCTACCACGCGGCCAAGGTCACGTTCGCCAACGAGATCGGTCGGCTCTGCGCCGAACTCGACATCAACTCGATCGACGTCATGGACATCTTCTGCCGTGACGACAAGCTGAACATTTCGGCCAAGTACCTGCGGCCCGGCAGCCCCTTCGGCGGGTCCTGTCTGCCGAAGGACCTGCGGGCCGTCATCGACATGGCCCGCCAGCGAGCGGTTCCGCTTCCGATGCTGTCGGGCATCCTGCTGTCGAACCGGGATCAGGTCGACCTGATCTGCGAGCGGATCCTCGGTGAGCTGCCCAGCCGGGTCGCCATCGTCGGCATGGCCTTCAAAGAGGGCACCGACGACCTGCGGGAGGCTCCAATGGTGGCCGTGGTCGAACGGCTCAAGGGCAAGGGCGTCGACGTTGCGGTCTACGACGGCGAACTCGCCGTCGATCGACTCCACGGCGCCAACAGGACCTTTGCCCTGTCGGCCCTGCCGCACCTGGTCGATCTGGTGCACGACGACCTCGGCGCCGTCGTCGCCGGGGCCGACGTGGTGGTGGTCAGTCACAGCCTCGACGACGAGATCTGGTCGTCGGTCGACCTCGGAAACGATGCCGTCGTCCTCGACCTCTGCAACGTCAGGGCGCTGACATCGCATCCGGGATACCACGGCCTGTACTGGCCCGGTCCCCGATCGGCGGTGACGGTTGGCTGATCCGGTCGGCGGCCGATCGTCGCCCGGGGCGCTGCGACTCACCGTCCCGGCCGCTGTTGCCGCCGTCGCCGTTCTCCTGTGCGGCTGCTCGGACGGAGCCGGTGACGAGGCGCAGGCCGAACCGACCGCCACCTCCTCCGAGGAGCAGATCACCTCCTCGACGATCGCTACGGCGAACGCCGATTCCGGGGTCGGCGGCACCATCAACGCATCTGGTGGGGTCGTCGACCTCGGCGGTGTACCGATCCGTCACGAGTCGGGGGTGGTGGTCACCCTGGAACAGCTGCTCGTGGAGCCGTCGTACGTTGTACTGGAGTTCAGCGCCGCCAACGGATCACCCGGCGAGGTGGCGTTGGCCGGCGACACCGTACGGGGGATCACCCTGGAGTTCGATGATCCGACGGTGGTCATGACCTATCAGGCTCCGAGCATCAACGAGACGTTGGAGCTCTCGTCGGGCGAGGTGCTCGAAGCCGAGATCGTGTTCCTCGGCGTGCTGCCGGAGAACGCTGCCGCTCTCGACATCACGTTCAACCCTGCACCCGAAGCCGACGGCGACGTGGCCGAACCGACCATCCGGGCCGTCGACATCCCGATGACGACGGTCGGCGGTTGACCATCGGTACCGCCGCCCGATGGGTGCCTGTCGCCTTCCTGGCGATGATGGTGGCGGTTGGCTGCCGCTCCGGTTCCGATACCGGTGGATCGGCGGAATCGGCGGGACCCGAGACGACGACGGAGGCGGAATCGGTCGGCTCCGAACCACCGGCCCCCGAGTCGAGCGCTCGGATCGTGGCCTCGCTCCCCGAATCGTCGGTGGTGGTCATCGATCCGAACGCCGGATCGAGATCGGAGCGGATCGAGGAGCTGGCCGAGTCGGTGGGGGCTTCACTGGAAGGTGACACCGCTCGGATCGTGGTGGAGGAATCGGTGCTGTTCGAGTTCGGGTCGGCCGAGCTGCTCGATTCGGCGTCGGATGTGCTCGACGACATCGCCGAGCTGTTGACCGGGCTGGCGGCCGAACGGATCGACATCGTAGGTCACACCGACGCGGTTGGATCCGAGGAGTACAACCTGGACCTGTCGGCCCGGCGGGCCCGTGCGGTGGAGGATGCGCTGGTGGAGCGTGGCGTCGACGACGACGTCATGGAAGCCGTCGGGGAGGGTGAGGCCGAGCCGCTGGCTCCCAACGAGAATCCCGACGGCAGTGACAACCCCGAGGGCCGAGCCCGGAATCGGCGGGTTGAGGTGACCGCCACCGGTATCGCCGACTGATCGGGTCTTTCGGGTCGATTCGCCGGCGTGACGGGTCTACGCCTCATCCTCGTGGAGCGGGGCGAGGACGAAGTGGCCGTGGCTGTTCGCCACCACCCGGTCGCGTTCGTTCTGCCACAATTCGCAGCGGACGTTGGCCACTCGGCGCCCCTGACGGGTGACGTTTGCCCGTCCGTAGGTGATCGTGTCGGATCGAACGGGTCGAAGATAATTGAACGAGACGTCGACGGTCTTCGGAAGCCGTTCGCAGTCGGTGTCGTGGATGAGTTGGAGGATGGCTGTCATCTCCAGCACGGCGCCGACCACGCCGCCGTGGACCGCAGGCAGATTCGGATTGCCGGTCAGGTGGGCTTGGGGCGGCAGCTCGGTGATCACCTCGTCGCCCAACTGGTGAACCTCGAGCCCGATGAATCGGGCATAGGGGATGTAGTCGAGCAGAGCGTCCAGGTCGTTGACCCGGCCCTCGGCACGAAGCTGGTTGAGGAACTTCATCCGGCGCCCTCCATGCGGCGAACGCCGCCTCGATCGGTCAGCGGGCGGGTCGAGTTCGGTGTGCCGGTCATGAACGTGGCCGTGCAGGTGGCGATCGGGTCGTCCGGCGAGTCGTGATAGGCCACCCCGCGTACGAACGTTATCGTTCGCGTCCGTTTGAAGCAGGTGGCCCGGGCTATGACATCACGACCGGGAGTGGCCGGTCCCATGTAGTCGATCCGCAGGTCGAGGGTGGCGATCGCCACGGGCTCGGCCTCGCCCTCGGCGCCGGGTACTCGCACGGCGAATCCGGCGGCGTTGTCGAGAAGGGCGGTGATGGCACCGCCGTGGATGACCCCGGTGTCGGGATCACCAACCAGCTTCTCGTCGTAGGGCAGGCTGATCTCCACGTACTCATCGGTGGCGGCGTGGAATCGCAGCCCGAGGGCGGCGGCGTGTGGGATGTTGGTCAGATGGTCGGCGATCGCCTGGCCGGTCACGGGATCCGCACCGATCGATGGTCTGCCCATTCGAACAGGGTCATGATGCGACCTTATCCGTGATCGCCTGCGTGTTTCACCCGGGCGAGGAGATCGATCATGGTCCGGTGGACCAGCCGGGCCAGGCCGCGGGTGGGCGGGTCGATCTACACTGGCCTGTCTTGGAACCTGGCGTTGCCATCGGGCTGTTCGGTCTGGCCCTGGTCATCGGCGGGTACGGTTCGATCATCGGCGCCGGCGGCGGGTTCCTGCTCATACCCGGCCTTGCCCTGCTGTTCGGACTCGACGGCGCCGAAGCGGTCGGCACCGGCGTGATCACGCTGGCCTGCCTCCATGCCGCCGGGTCCGTTGCCTATGACCGGCAGGGACTCGTCGAACGTACGGTGGCGGCCTGGTGGGCGGTGACCGCAGCTCCGGTGGCCCTGCTGAGCGGGTGGCTCCTGACCAATCGGCTCGACTCCGATGTGCTGCTGACGATCATCGGGCTGCTGATGATCGCACTCGCCGTGTTCGTGGCGATGGGTTCGATGGGCGGGCACCAAGTGGGGACCGACACCCCGGCCCGATCCGGTGTCGGAGTCGAACCCCGCGTCGCGGCCCTGCTGGTCGGTGCGTCGGGGGTGGGCTTCCTCAATGGCGCCTTCGCGGTCGGTGGCGGTCTTATCGCCGTGCCGTACCTCGCCCGGGTGCAGCGGCTGTCGGCCCACCGGGCGGCAGCGACGACGGCCGCGGCCGGCATGGCGGCCAGCTCGGCGGCGGCGGTCGGCCACGCGCTTGCCGGCAACATCGTGTGGGCCTATGCGCCGCCGCTCATTCTCGGCGCGGTGATCGGGTCGAGCACCGGGGCCCGGCTGGGGCCTCGACTGTCGCCCCGCACGGTGATGGTGCTGCTCTCGGCCGGCCTGGTCACCACCGGCGCACCGCTGATCGGCTTCGCCCGATGGGCCTGAGCGTCACTCATCGTGGTGGTCGCGGAGCGCATGAAACCTCGACATAGGACCGATGGCACAAATCTCTGATTGGTATTCGACACGACTCGGCCACCGGGCATTCGCTACCCTGGTCGAGGTGACTACGTCCCGATCCGCTCAGGGTCGCCAGCAGGCGCCGACACCGGCCCCCAAGACGTCGGCCGTGGTGAGCTATCGCCTGGCCCGTCAGCGGGTTGTGGACTCGATCCTGCGGGGCGATCGGCCCATCGAGACCGCCTGCGATGCCCAAGCCGAGCTGAGGCGGGTCGCCCACAACTGTGGAACATTGTTGCCGGAACCTTGCCCGTTGTGTGACGGTTCGGATCTGGTGGCGGTAACGTTTGCCTTCGGAGCGTCCCTTCCCAGGTCGGGTCGGGTCGTCGCCGATCTGGGTGAAGCCCGTAAGCTGAGAAACCGTGGTAGACCTTCTACGTGGTATGTCATCGAGGTGTGCCGCCAATGCTGGTGGAACCACCTGCGGGAGTCCTTCGAAGTCTCGGGCTGACCCGGCCCAGGCGTTGAACCGCACAGCCGGTTGACAGTTGGTGATACAGCAATGACGACGTATGTTCCCGGGCCGCTCTCCGGCCCCGCTCCGCCCCGTAACCGGAGCCGAAATCCGTTCTGGCGCTTCCGCCGCTTCTTCTTCGTTCTCTTCGTGATCGCCGGCGCCGCACTGGCCGTCGCGTGGAACTTCGCCAGCCAGGTGACCCTGACCGGCGACGACTTCGAGAACCTCAACGAGACAACGTATGTGTGCACCGGTGAGGTCGACTTCGAATGCGGCCCCGATTCCGCCGCCTACACGGTCGCCCAGAACGCCGAGGATCGTATCGTCGTCCCGTACGCCGAGATCCCCGAGGTTGTCATCCAGGCCGTGATGGCCACGGAGGACAAGAGTTACTTCGACCATTCGGGTGTCGACCCGATCGGGCTCGCACGAGCCGCCTACCAGGTGGCGAAACGCAAGCTCACCGGCGAGGGCAGTCTTCAGGGCGGTTCGACGATCACCCAGCAGTACATCAAGCTGACGTCGGGTGACTCGTCCGACAGCGTGTCCCGCAAGGCCCGCGAGGTGGTTCGAGCCATCAAGTTCGAGCAGGAGTTGGCCAATGAGCTCGGCTCGAAGGAAGCAGCCAAGCAGCAGATCCTCGAGCGCTACCTGAATCGAATCTGGTTCGGTCGCCGCTCCTATGGCATCGCTGCCGCGTCCCGGAACTACTTCGGCAAGGACCTGGCCGACCTGAGCCTGCCCGAGGCCGCCTATCTGGCGGGCCTTATCCGCAATCCCGCTGCCGCCGATCCGATTTCCTTCCCGGACGAGGCCGGCCGCCGCCGGGCCGTGACGCTGGGCTTGATGGAGGAGCAGGAGTTCATCACCGCCGACCAGCGGGTGCTGGCCGAACAGGACGACTGGTCGTCGCTGGTTCGGGAGGAGGCCAACGTCGAGGGTCTTGGCGATGTGAAGTGGGCCGATGTCGGCTCGGAGTACTTCCTGTGGGAGGCCCGTAAACAGCTGGAGGCCATCTTCCCCCAGGCCGAGTACTACCAGAAGAGTCTGCGGGTCTACACGACACTCGACCCGCAGCTGCAGCGGCTGGCCTACGACACGGTCGTCAACACGCTCGACCCCCGAAACCCCGACATGCCGCTCGGCTCCATCGTCAGCCTCGACGATCAGGGTCGGGTGGTGGCCATGATGGCCGGTGCCGACTGGGACTCCTCGGAAGTCAACCTGGCCACCGGCCGAGGTGGCACCGGCTTCGAGCCCGGGTCCACCATGAAGCCGGTGGTCCTGGCCGAGTTCATCGAGCAGGGGTACTCGCTCGAGTCGCTGTTCGACAACGAGCCCGTCACCTACCCGGAGTGGAACTGGTCGCCCGGTGGCGGCAGCCGCAATCCGGTCAACCGGGCCAAGACGGTGTCCGACGCCATGCGGTGGTCGCGTAACTCGATCTTCGCCCAGATGATCTTCCAGGTGGGGATCGAACCGGTCATCGACATGGCTCACCGGCTCGGTATCACCTCCAACATCGACGCAGTGCCGTCGATCGCCCTCGGCTCCAACACCGTCACCCCGATCGAGATGGCCACCGTCTACTCCACGTTCAAACAGGAGGGGGTGCGATTCGATCCGGTCTACATCGACCGCATCGAGGATGCCGACGGCAACGTGCTCTGCTGGTATCCGACGCAGCCCGGCGATTGTGACGGCACCGCGTCGGCGGCCGACGGCATTCGTTCCGGCGAGCAGGCGGTCGACGGCTCCGTGGCCCGACAGGTGAATCTCACCCTGGTCGACGTCGCGGCCAACGGCACGGGCACGAACGCGCTCCTCGTCAACGAGGACGGCACCGTTCGAGCTACGGCCGGTAAGACCGGTACCACCAACAACGCCCAGCACGCCTGGTTCTCAGGGTTCTCCTGCAAGCTCACCACCTCGGTGTGGATGGGCTACCCGGGTGTGGCCGGCCAGGTCGGAGCGCCCCGCACGATGAGCGATGGAACACTGGCCGCCTCCAATGTGCAGCGGGAGGAGGTCGGCGAGCCCCTGTGGCCGCTGATCAGTGAGCTGTTCCCCGACTACGACGAGATCCACGGTGGCGATGTCCCCGCCCTCATGTGGCACGACTTCATGATGCAGGCCACCGCCAATGACGAGCCCTGCGAGATCGCCACCGAGCAGTCCGGCCCCGATCAACACGTCCTCGGCATCGAGCTGATGACCACGCTGGTTCCCTGTGCCGAGCCCGACCCGGCCCTGGTGGCCGCAGCCCAGGCGCAGGCCGAGTCGACCTCGACGTCGGAACCCGAGGGTGGCGGCGGTGGTGAGGACGAAGGCGCGCTCGGTGTGATCGGGGTTGGGTCCGGCGTCGGCTCCGGCTTCGGTTATCTCCGCGTCCCCACGTTCTCGCTGCGGGGCCCGGTCCCGGCTCAGGACGGCGACGGCGGTGGCGATGGAGGCGGTGACGTCATCGTGCCGACCACCGCACCCTGCCTCCCGATCGACCTCGACGGCAACGTGATCGAGGGCGCCACCACGACCATCGATCCCGCCGGCCCGTCGACCGTTGATCCGAACTCGTCCTCGACGACGGAGGACTCGACGTCGAGCAGCTCGACGAGCGAGACCACGTCGACCACGGCCCAGCAGACCACCAGCCAGACCACCGCCACCCAGTCGACCGGCACCCAGTCGACATCGACCACGGCGGCCGGAAACGGAGGCGGCAACGGCAACGGGAACGGCAACGGCGGAGGCGGTGGAGGCGGCGCCCCCGACGGCGGCTGACCGACGTGGCTCCGTCTTGACTAGGCCGCCGCCTCGGCGTCGGGGGCAGCGGCGAGCCGCTGAGCGCAGACGTCGGTGGCGATATCGACGAAGCGCTGGGCCACCGGTGACAGCGACCGATCGGCCAGCCAGACGAGGTTGAGCTGGCGAGGTTCGATCTCCGGGATCGTCGATCGCACGGAGATCGTGGGGTCCGAGACATCGATCGTGAGCAGGGGAACGACGGCGATCCCGACTCCGGCGCTGACCATGCCCTGGATGGCGCCGTTGTCATGGGAGCGGAAGGCGTAGTTCGGTGTGACGCCAAGACGTTCGAGACCCCGATCCACCTGCAGGCCGCACGTGTCTCCGGGGGGTTGGCCCACGGCGGGTTTGCCGGACAGCGACGCCAGCTCAACCGGCCCCGGGGGATGGTCGGTCGGAACCATGGCGACATGGGGATCGGCTCCGAGGTATCGGGCCTGACAGTCGGGGTGGGGGTCGCCCACGACGAACGCGAGGTCGACGTCGCCTCGCCGTAGTGAGCCGATCCGGATGTCCTGGTCGGCATCCTCCTCGACGACGGTCACCTCGACGTCGGGCGCTTCCTGATGCAGACGACGAAAGATCTGTGGAAGCACGCGGGCCGAGATCGATTGGAACGTGCCGACGGACAGCTTGCCCGACACACCCCGACCGAACCGGTCGAGGTCGTGTTCGGCCCGTTCGACGGCCTCGATGAGAGCGTTGGCGTGCTGCAACATCAGTTCACCGGCTGCCGTGAGCTCGGGCCTACGGGGGCCCGAGGGCCGGTCGAACAGCGGTTGGCCGACCATCTGTTCCAGTGCCGCCACCTGCTGGGAGACAGCCGATTGGGTGAATCCGAGCCTGGTCGCGGCCTTGCCGAAGGTGCCCTCCTCAGCGACCGCCCGGAGGGCCAGAAGGTGTCGTGTGCTCAGATCGTTCCACATGAGATCTATTATAAGATCTACTGATCAATACATCAAATAATCATCGCTTTTGATTGAGGCCAGGCGCTCGTAGGTTGGACTCATGCAACAGATTCCACGCACCGAAGACCTCGCCCGACTCGGAGCCTCGATCCACGAGCACGGGTTCGGAACCAACGAACAGCAGCTCACCGATGTCACCCTCATGGCTCGCCAGGTGCGGCCCGACTGGGCCGTTCTCGAGGTTGTGGCCGACCGAGCCTACCCGGAGGTCGTGAGGGCCCGAGCCCTCAGCCGGCTCAGCGCTGATTGGGAGTCGATCCGACTCGAGCTCGAAGCCTTCCGAGCCCGGTTCGAGGCCGATCTCGAAGACCTCCTGACCCGCTGGAACGCCCATCAGGATCTCCGCCGTAGCGGCGCCCCCGTGGCCGAACTGGTCGACTCCCGGAGCCGCCTCGATGCCGTCCGTCTCGGAATGGGCCGCTACCGGCAAGCTGTGTCACGATAAACGGGTGACGACGAAGCCCGAACACGGGCTGGCCGAAATGGTCGGCGAGGCCCATGCCGCCTACCGGTCCCTCCGTCCCGTCAGCGCCCGCTGGCACGCCGATGCCTGCAAAGTGCTCCCGGGAGGCAACACCCGTTCGGTCCTCCACTTCGATCCGTTTCCCTTTCGGGTGGCGTCGGCTCACGATCAGGTCCTGATCGATGTCGACGGTCACCGCTACATCGACTTCTGCGGCAACTACACCGCCGCTCTCCTCGGGCACTCACCGGCCACCGTCCAAGCGGCGGTGGCCGATGTGTTGAACGAGGGCTGGGCGCTCGGTGCCACCCACCCTCGGGAGGTCGAGCTGGCCCAGCTCATCTGTGACCGGTTCCCGTCGATCGACCAGGTCCGGTTCACCAACTCGGGCACGGAGGCCAACCTCATGGCCATCGGCACGGCGCTCCACCACGTCGCCGCCGTCGCAGAGGGCAGCGGTGATCGCCGCACGATCGGGGTGTTCGATCAGGCCTACCACGGCGGCGTCCTGTCGTTCGGCCCGCAAGACGGCCCGCACAATCCGATGAACGTACCCCACCGGTTCCGGGTCGCCCGTTTCGACGACATCGTCGGGCTCGACGACCTGTTCCAACCTGATCTGGCCTGCGTGCTGGTTGAGCCCGTGCAGGGCTCCGGCGGTTGTCGGCCGGCCTCGCCGGCGTTTCTTCAGGAGCTTCGCCGTCGTTGCGACGACACCGGCACCCTGCTGATCTTCGACGAGGTCATGACCTCCCGCCTTTCTCCCGGCGGGGCGCAACAGCGATTCGACGTCCTGCCCGACCTGACGACTCTGGGGAAGTACCTGGCCGGGGGTATGACCTTTGGTGCGTTCGGCGGCCGCCGCCACATCATGGCCGCCTTCGAACCGTCGGCCGAACGATCGTTGACCCAGGCCGGCACGTTCAACAACAACATCGTCTCCATGACGGCGGCCATCACGACGCTTCGCCACGAGCTCGATGCCGACACCCTCGGCGAGGTCAACGACCGCGGTGATCGCCTCCGGGCCGATCTGCAGGCGGCGTTCACCGATGCCGGCGTGGGATTGTGGGTGACCGGGCTCGGCTCGATGCTCTGTGTCCACAGCGACGACGACCGGCTCGTCGAGCTCTACTTCCACGCCATGCTGGCCCAGGGTCTGTATCTGGCCCGGCGCGGTTTCATGGCCCTCTCCAAGGCGATCACCGACGACGACTGCCGCCGCTTGATCGAGGCGAGCGCCGACTGGGCTGCTTCGATAGCCCGAACCGGGGGTTGAGTGGCCGACATCGCGCCATCGGGCGCGGCTGTTGGCGGCGGTGGTACCGCAACGGTCGACGACGGCGGGGCGTCGACGTTGGCCGGTCTGCTCGGCGCAGCGCTGGCCGTCACCGCCTGGGGGTCGGCCAGCGTGCTGGTCAAGGCGGTCGACATGGGCGGACTCGCAGTCGGTGTCTACCGGTTCCTGCTGCACTTCGTGGCCATCGCCGTCTGGATGCGGTTCCGGGGCACGCCGTTCTCCCTGCGAGCGCTTCGCCGGTCGGCCTTCGGTGGTGTCGCCCTGGCGCTCGACGTCGCCTTCTTCTTCACCGCGGTCAAGGAGACCTCGGTGATCAACGCCACGCTGATCGGAGCCCTCCAACCGATTCTCGTCGGTGTCGTGGCCGCCCGATTCTTCGGAGAGAAGATCCGTTCCCGTGACGCCGTGTGGTCGATCGTGGCCCTGGCCGGCGTTTTCGCCGTGGTGGTCACGGCGACCGACAGTGCCGTGTCCAGTGTGAAGGGCGACCTCTTGGCCGTCGGCGCTCTGATCTCCTGGAGCGCCTACTTCGTCGCGTCGAAGCAGTCGAAGGGCTCGTTGACCTCGACCGAGTTCACGGCGGGAGCCGCCCTGTGGACCGGCGTGCTGAACCTGCCGTTGGCGGTGGCGTTCGGTCAGGATCTGTCGATGCCGACGGGTCGTGATCTCCTGCTGATCCTGGTCATCACGTTCGTGGCCGGGCTGTTCGGCCACAGCCTCATGAACTGGTCGCTGATTCAGATCCCGCTGTGGGTCGGCTCGACGTTCACGCTGATGATCCCGGTGGCCGCGTCGCTGATCGCCTGGGCTCTGCTCGGTGAGCCGCTCAGCGTCGCCCAGATGCTGGGCATGGCCGTGGTGCTGGGAGCATTGGCGGCGATCGTGATCGGTCAGTCGACACCCGCCCGCCGAACTCGGAGGAGCCCGGCCGCCGTTTTGTGACCTGGTCACGGCCTTCGAGCCGGGCCCTACACTGGTGCCCCGTGCTGGTGGTGAACCCGAATCCGAACGGTGGGGACGATCAGGGCGGCGGGCGGAGGTCCGGCCAAGGCCTGGGTCGTCGGTTGTCGGATCCCGGACTTCAGCGGACAACCGGCTGGATGATGCTGGTCGCGTCGGTCGTCGGTCTGGTGGCCGCCATCACCGGCGTGATCGTGGCCTGGCGGTTGCTGGCTGGTCTGGACACCGCCACCATGGACACGCTCGCGGTCACCGTCGATGCCCTCGATTCCATTGCCGACACCATCGACGTGGCCGACGGCACCGTGGCCGCAACCTCCGAGGCGTTGACGGAGCTCCAGGCGACCTTGTCGACGTTGGCCGTGTCGCTCGACAGCGGGGCCGACGTGGTCGCCGACACCGGCCAACTCACCGAGACCGCCGCTCCCGCACTGGCCGACGCCACATTGACCCTTCGCCAGATGGAGTCGATCGGGGAGCGCGTCGACGGCTTCCTCGCCGCGGTGGCGAACATTCCATTCACTCCCGATTTCGATCCCGAGGGTGGGCTCGGTCCGACGTTCGGACGGCTGGCCGACGACCTCGACCCACTCGACGAGGAGCTGACCGCGGCCGCCCGGAGTCTGGAGGCGTTCGAGGGATCACTCGGCGATCTACGCACCGATGTCGACGCGCTCGTCGTCACCATCGGCGACGTCAACCAGGAGTTGCTGGCGGGGGAGGAGCTGCTGGTTCGCTATCGGGAGGACGTGGCCCGGGCTCGTGAGGTGGCGCTGTCGTCGCAGGCGGGTCTGAACCAGGATCAGACGGCGCTCCGCTGGCTCATCCTCGTGGCCGGCCTTGCGTTCGCCCTGGCCCAGCTGGTCCCGTTGTGGCTCGGCGTCTTCTTGCTCACAGCTCCGAATGATCGGAGCCGAGACCGAGCCGATCCGACTCGGCCGGGCAGAACACCGTGACGGCGGTGGTGATCGTGAGGTGGAGGAGCTGCCCCTCGGTTCTGAGGTTTCCCGCCGCCGACAGCGACGTCGGGAAACCTCAAATCGTTTCGGCCCTCGGTAGCCGAAACTCGAGGCGACGGGCTCCGTCCCGTCGCACGTAGATTGGCTCCCGTGAGGTTCGAGTTCCGCCCGCTCGGTCGATCCGACTTCGATCTGGTGATCCGCTGGCTGGCCGACCCCGAGGTGCACCGGTGGTGGCATCATGAGTTCACCGCCGAGGCCGTTGAACGCGATTTCGGGCCGGCCGTCGACGGCACCGACCCGACGGACATGCATCTTGTGCTGACCGCCGAACGGGACGGTCTTCGAGCAGAGCCGATCGGATTGGTCCAGTCGTACTCCTTTGCCGACCACCCGGGGGACGAGCAGGAGCTCGCTGCCGTCATAGACGTGCCGCCCGGTACCGGCTCCATTGACTACCTCATCGGCGAGGCCGATAATCGCGGCCGGGGAGTCGGCACGGCGATGATCAGGGCCTACGTCGACCGGATCTGGGTGACGAAGCCGTCGATCGACGTGCTGATCGTTCCGGTGGTGGCGGCCAACGTGGCGTCGTGGAAGGCCCTGGCCGGGGCGGGGTTCACCCGGCTGAGGCAGGCGAATCTCGAACCCGACAATCCGATCGACGATCCGCTCCACGTGATCATGGGCCTTGATCGCCCTCGTCCGTGACGGGTCGGGCGCCGCCGTCGGGGACATCGAGACGATGGGCCACTGTGACCCCCTGGCCCGAAAGCAGCGGCACCGACACCATTCCGGTGTCGGTGGCGAAGTCCGGCAGCGGGTGCTGTTCATGGACGATGAGACGGCTCCCGGGCCTGGCCTGGGCCAGCACCCGACCGGCAACCGGTGGCACCGCGTAGGCGGGCACGAACAGGAAGAACACCGACCCCTCGGACGCCTCAGCCGGGAGCCGCTCGGCATTGGCATCGCCCTCCACGACCACGATGCGATCGTCGAGACCCTCCTCGGCGACGAGCCGTCGAGCCTCGCCGACCAGGAACGGATCCGCTTCGATCCCCACGCCACGGCAACCCCGCTCGGCCACCGCATGGCGCAGGATGCGGGCGTCGCCGCATCCGAGATCGACCAGCGTGTCGTCGGCACCGACGTCGGCCAGATCGAGAAGCGGCTTGATCAGATCCGTCGGGGTGCTGAGGAACGGCCCGAGCGCCCGCCCCGCCGCCGGGCGCAGGCCGAGTCGCTCGGCCAGGAGGCGTAGGGGGCGAACGACGAGATACAGCGGCCACAGCGACCTCGGGAGCGCGACGGCCTGGTAGTCGTTCTCGTTGGGAATCAGGATGGCCGGGAGTCGCCCGCCGAGCGTCGACGGTGGCCAACACAACTCCAGCGTGATGGTCACGTCGTCGGTCCGGGCCACGGTCAAGGTGTCCCGGAAGTGGCGAAGCACCGGTTCGGCCGGTCCGCCGATCGGTTCCCACGGACGGTAGCCGTGCTGCCCGAGCGCCCGAACCGCGGCGAAGGCCTTGTCGGCGGCGGTCAGGTGCAGGGTCCCGCTGTGCCGTTGCACCGGTGCGCTCGGGTCGCCGTCGACGGTGGCCGAGATCCCGTCGGCTTCCAGTATGGCGACGACCTCGGCCACCTCGGCGGCCACCCGCCGACCGATCGCCCGGCAGACGTCGTGGGCCTCGGGGTGATCGAGGTCCGCCAGCCGATCCTGGTGGATGGCGTCGATCAGTCTGGCGTCGGTGCTGTTCACTGCGGTCGATCGTATCGTCGCCGCCGGCCGCCGTTGCGTGTCCTCGACCGCCTCGTAGCCTCGGTTGGATGACGGCGAATCGCTACCGGTACCAGAACCCCGCCGTGCTGGGAACCGTCGTCGAGTTCTCCTTCGAGGTGCGAGGGAGCGATGATGATGCGGCGGACGAACAGGCCGAGGTGGTGGCCGACTCGCTCTTCGGTGAGGTCGACCGACTGCAGTCGGTCTTCAGCGCCTTCGACGAGACGAGCGAGCTCAGCCGCTGGCGATCGGGTGAGCTCCCCGGGTCGGAGACGAGCGACGAGTTCGCCGACCTCATGGGCCGGGTCCTGTTCTGGCAGGAGTGGTCGGGGGGTCTGTTCAATCCGTTGGTCGGTGAACTCTCCGCTTCATGGGCTGCGGCTGAACTCGAGGGCCGGGAGCCCGATCGCGACCACCTGATCGCCATCGCCGCAGTGATCGGTGAACCCCGGTTCGAGATGGTCGACGGCCGCCCGGTACCGACGGGCGATTGCTCGCGGTTCAACCTCAACGCCATGGCCAAGGGTTGGATCGTCGACCGGGCCCTTGCGCTCACTGCCGGGCGGTTCGACGAGATCGACAACCTCCTGCTCAACGCCGGGGGCGATCTGTGCCACCGGGGATCGGCGGTCGCAAGAGTTGGCATCGAGAACCCGCGACGCCCCTACGACAACGAGCCACCGCTGGTCGTCATCGAGATAGCCGACGAGGCCGTCGCCACCAGTGGGGCCACCCGCCGGTCGTTCCGGGTCGGCGACCGGCGTATCGGTCACGTTCTCGATCCCCGCTCCGGGCGACCGGCCGACGTGTCGGCCTCGGTGTCGGTCGTGGCTCCCTCGGCAATGGTGGCCGATGTCGTCGCCACCCCGGCCGGCATCCTGCCACCGGCCGAGGCGCTGGATCTGGTCGACGGAGCCGAGGAAACGGCCGGAGTTGTCCTTGCCGCCATGATCATCGACCACGACGGCGCCTGCCACCCCTCGCGTCTGTGGCGGGAACGATTCGGCTCGACCACCGAATCGCCGCCTACGGAATCGTGAGGATCCAACTGCCGGCGGGAAGGTGTCGATGACCGTCGTGGCCGCCGGTGGCCATATCGGCCACCGGGGCGACGCCGGGTGTCACCTGACGGGCCGCAGAACGGGGGTCTAAGCTGCGGCGATGGCTACCGTTCCCCTCCTCGACTACGACGACATGGCCCCCGAGGCCCGGGCCGTGATCGACGACATCAAGGCCGCTCGCGGCGTCGACGACGTCAACAACTTCTGGAAGGCCCTGGCCCACCAGCCCGACAACCTGCGCCGCATCTGGGAGGGGCTCCAGGAGGTCATGGCGCCGGGTGCGCTCGACACGGTGACCAAGGAGATGCTCTACCTGGCGGTGTCGGTCGCCAACAACTGCGAGTACTGCGCCCACTCGCACACCGCCTCGGCCCGGGCCAAGGGCATGACCGACGAGCAGTACGGCGAACTGCTGGCCATCGTCGCCATGGCGTCGCAGACCAATGCCCTCGCCAACGCGCTCAGGGTGCCGGTGGACGACGGTTTCCTGCGCTGAGCCGCTGGTGGCCGCAATCGCTGCGACCGAGCCGGTCAGGCCCGAGCGCCGGCCGAGAGCCGCTTGCGCCGTTCCGCGATGTGGCGGTCTCCCTCCGACGTGCCGTCGTGGAATGCGTCGATGAGGTCATCCAGCGGTGAGTCGAGCCCGCCGTAGTTGCACTCGATGAGACGGTGATGCAGCTGATGGTGGAAGTCGCCGACGTGGAGTCGGATACCGAGCGGGAGTTTTATGGCGTCGTAGCCCGTGTGGGACAGCGGGGCGCCGACGCCGTGATGCAGTACGGCGAACAGCATGTGGACCGGATGCGACGGCACGATCAGGAACAGGACCACGTCGGAGAACAGCAGGAACTGTTCGGCCGGGTGCATGGCCAACCCCGACAGCGGTCCGACGTTGACATTGCGGTGATGCCAGGCGTGCACGTGGCGGTACACGGGGCGGCGGTGCAGGAGCCAGTGCTGGACGGAGAAGTAGAGCGCCGACCACAGGGGCACGACCAGTAGCAGGGCGACGAACCACACCGGGTTCGACGACCAGCTGATCATCGTGGCCCAACCGTTGGCATAGGCCCACCACATGAACGCTTCCCAGATCGTCCAGCAGATCACGGCGGGACCGAGGGTGAGCACGGCGTTGTCACGGACCTGATCGTTGAACAGGAAGATGCGTTTGTTTCGACCGAGGGGTCGGGCGTCGTAGCGCAGCTCGTCGCCCTGACGGGCGAAGGTGTAGAGGTAGAGGTGGGTACCCAGGGCGGCGACAGAGACCACTGTCAGATTGCGGAGCCACAGCAGGACGATCCAACCGGGGGCAAGGGTGGCGGCGGTCTCGAGCGACGGGCTGGCCCAACGCCACAACACGAAGGCCAGCGCCAACATGATCACCCGGGGTGTGGTGAGCCGCCATCCCCGAAGCCAGAATCGCAGCGCACCGCCGGCGTCGATCGGCCAGTGGAACAGCGGCCAGGATTGGAGCGGAACCGGAGGGATGAAGTTCCAGCGGCCGGGCCGCACGGTCTCCATCGCGCCGATTGTGACGTTGGGCGCAGGCGTTGTCAATACGTGCGCTTGCGCCGAATCAGCGGTGCACCATGGTGGGGGTCGAAGAGTGCGTGGTAGCCGCCGGTGTGCCAGAAGACGATCGGGCCGCCGAGTTCCCCTGAGTGGACGAGGGCGATCAGTCCTGCCAGGCCCTTGGCCGAGTAGACCGGGTCGACGAGCACGGCTTCGGTGCGGGCCAGGAGGTCGATTGCATCGGCCGCTGCGGCGGTGTGGGCGCCGTAGCCTTCGCCGACCTGGTCGTCGACGAGGGTGAGGTCGGTGGTCGACAGATCGACGGCGAGGTCGAGCCCGATCAACGACGCCGCCTCCACCGCAAGAGCGTGGTGTTGGAAGGCCACGTCCTCGTGGATACGGCCGGCGTCGACGCCGATGATGGGGACGTCGGCGAGCGGCGAACGGGGCTCGACCAGAGCTCGGCCGACCACCAGTCCAGCGTGGGTGCCGCCGGAGGTGGTGGTGTGCACGATGGCCGACGGAGTGACGCCGGCGGTGTCGAGCTGGGCTTCGATTTCCAGCAAGGCCCGGGCGAACCCGAGCGAACCCAGCGGCGATGAGCAGCCGACGGGTGCGGCGAACGCCCGCCGTCCCGAGGTGTCGAGTTCGGCCACGAGATCGTCGACTCGCTGGTTGAGCTCGTCCCACGACACGACACCGGCATGATGGACGGTGGCGCCGACGAGATGGTTGAGCAGGAGGTTCGCCGTCGATCCGGCCCCGGCATCGTCGTCTTCGTCAGCGTCGCCGGGCGGTCCTCCACTCAGCACGAGATGGCAGTCCAACCCCGTTGCCGCCGCCGCTGCCGCCCCTGTCCGTGCGGAGTTCGATTGGGCGGCACCGGCGGTGACCAACGTGTCGCAGCCGTCGGCCAGCGCCTGCCCGAGCACGAGGTTGAACTTGCGGATCTTGTTGCCGGCCAGGGCAACGCCCTGCACGTCGTCGCGCTTGATCCATACCTCGGCCCCGATGGCGGCGCCGAACCGGTCGAGGCGATGCAGCGGTGTCGGCCAGGCGCCGAGTCCCGCCGACGGAAGCGCCAGCAGCTGCTCCCTCGCGACCTCCCGAGCACTCACGTCAGGCTCCCACCTTCGTCGTGCGCGTACCCGACGTCGTCAGCGACCCGGGACACGCGCCCAACGAGCCCGGGCGTACCACGCTGCGAGCTCACGCCACCAGCGACGGATCCGCCCAGTAGAAGTCCGGGTCGAGCTGCTTGGTCTCCAGCAGCTGCTGCAGGCGCTTGAGCCGGGTGAATGGAGCGGCTGTGAACAGCGCCTCGTCCATGTCGATGGCCTCGAACACCTGGCGGAGCTGACGGGCGCCCCGCTCGGCGTCCCACTCGCAGGAGAACCCGGGCAGTTGCGTCGAGATCTTCTCGAAGTTGACCCGGTACGACCGGTTGTCGGACGCAGGGCCGAAGGTCAGTTCACAACCGGGGAACACGTCGGCCACGATCTCGGCGACCTGACGTACCCGGTAGTTCTGCTCGGTCGCCCCCACGTTGAACACCTCGTTGTGGACGGCTTCCCGGGGGGCGGCCAGCGCACACTCGATGGCCTTGGCGATGTCGAGGGCGTGGACGAGCGGCCGCCACGGCGAACCGTCGGAGATCATGGTGATCTCCTTGGTGGTCCAGGCCAGGCCCGAGAGGTTGTTCAACACGATGTCGAACCGCATCCGGGGCGACGCACCGAAGGCGGTCGCGTTGCGGAGGAACGTGGGCGAGAAGTCGTCGTCGGCCATCGGAGCCAGGTCGCGCTCCACCAGCGTCTTGCATTCGGCGTAGGCGGTCTGGGGGTTGACCGGTGAGGTCTCATCCAGTTCACCTTCGGCAACGCCGTAGACCGAACACGACGACATGTAGACGAACCGCTCGACGCTGGCCGCCTTGGCCAGCTCGGCCAGCTTGACCGAACCCTGATGGTTGATCTCATGGGTGATACCGGGCCGCAGCTCACCGGTCGGGTCGTTCGACAGCTCGGCCATGTGAACCACGGCGTCGAACCCTTCAAGGTCCGCCGCCTCCACATGGCGCAGATCCTTGATCAGGGTGTGGGCCGTGCGCTCCACACCCTGGTAGAGCCAGCCGGTCATGTAGTAGCCGGTGTCCAGGCCGACGACCTCATGGCCCTGAGCCATCAAACGGGGCGCCAGCAGCGACCCCAGGTAACCCTCGGTGCCCGTAACCAGGATCCGCACGTGATGTCCTCCGTCTCGAAAGGTGTTGGCCCGGTTCGTCGGTCAGCCTTGAGGCCCCTCCGCCACGCCCGCGTCGGCCAGCGCCGGTAGCGCTCGATCGACAATGGTACCGGCGATCTCCAGGGAGGCCGTCGCCGCCGGGGATGGGGCATTGCACACATGCAGCGCCCGGGGGCGGTCGACGAGGAGGAAGTCGTCGACCAGTGAACCGTCGCGCCTCAGCGCCTGCGCTCGGATCCCGGCGGGGGACGGGACCAGGTCCTCGGAGCGGACTTCGGGGATCAGCTCCTGGAGCGAGGCGGTGAACCGTTTGCGGCTGAACGATCGCAGCGCCTCATCGATCCCGGTTCGCCAGTGTTT
>Ga0224512_10000591_pt1 | contig 37618 bp, 33 predicted proteins | sample SF_May12_sed_USG_4_FD_169103 | JGI IMG/M metagenome (GOLD analysis project Ga0224512, IMG submission 169103) | Sediment microbial communities from San Francisco Bay, California, United States - SF_May12_sed_USGS_13 | ecosystem: Environmental > Aquatic > Marine > Sediment | place: USA... | reverse complement strand
TGGATCGGCGCTGGGATTTCTCGGCTGGATGCGACGCAAGAAAGCCTGAATCAAAAAATCATTGCACAGTGAAAAACTCGGCCTCGTGTCGGGTTTGTCTTTTCTAGCGAATGTCTGCTGTTGGCCGTTTTGCGACTATCGTCAGCACTATATTCATAGCAATCCAGCGGCTGCTCCTGGCGCAGAAGCGGACAGTTGGGAAGAGTGGCTTTTTGATCGTACGGATACGTCGCACAATATCTTTTTCGCGACCCTAAGCCTGAGTAATGGCTCTGTTTAGCCGTCTATAAAGGTAGGTGACAAAAAAGGGGGGGGTAATCATTCTTATACCCCTTTTCTTTTTTTTATAAGATAGTCCTGGAATTTACGCTGAGCCCCAATATTTACGATTTATTACCGTACACTGCAGGGCCTATTGGTTTGCCACACCCGGGATTTCAAAAGGATAAAATAATGAACTTAACAACCCTTAATTTTGCCTCAATTTTCGCGCTGCTGCTGATGCTGTTCAGCCTGCCCATCAACGCTGATCAGATTCCAGATCCGGCTGCACCCCAAAAGGAAGCCATCGATCGCATGCATCACAAACTACATGCCGACCAGGCACCTTTTAAAGCTAAAGAAGCACAGGCGCTAAAAGAACTCAATAAAATGACCATCCGCGAGGACGTCAAGATGGAAGATATAAACGCCAAAATTGATGAATTGATGGCCGCAAAAACGGAAATTATGCGCCTTCGATATGACCATCTGGTTGAGATGCGGGCAATTCTTACCGATGCGCAAAAAGTGGGTTACGACAAAGGTGTCTTGAGTCGCTCCGCAGTGAAATGATCTGTCCCCCGGCTAACTGCACCAAGGAGTACCCTGCGAATCAACGAAAGTCCCAGAAAAACACTAGAATATCGAACACCCGCTGAACGAGATGCCAAAAGTGTCACCCGGATCCGGCGACGGGGTGGTCGACTTTGGTGATTTGCCGATCATTCAGTCACCCTTTTTTGGCGCGCCTGGTCCGAGCGGGCTCGTACCGTAGTAACGCAGTATTATTGTGCGGCAAACGGCCGCTCCTAGCCGTTCTCGGCCCTCTAGGGTGGCGCTTTTCTGATTGATCTGACGACCGCTAACCGCCCGAAAGCCGCCACAACTCTTGCTGCGCAGCATTAGGCAACCCAATCCTGGCATTCGCACATCGGCGTTACATGCAATAATGTGATTGGCCTTGATTGACGCACTCGAACAATCCTTGTGGAGCCGAAAAAGCGCACGACCTTCCGGTTACAGAGGCTGGTGCCGAACAATTTAGAATCGGTGATCCCGCTTCTCATTACGGTCTCTATCCTTCTTGCAGGGCTACTGTTGCGTATTGGCGCGACTGTCGTGATCACCGGGGCTCGGTGCTATCCACTTAACGAGTATTTATTCGGCTCGGCTAACTACGACCTACCCCTGGTCGGCTCTTTCATTTTGGTTTTTACGTTACTTTTCATATGGAACGGCGCTGTAGTTTTCAGTCCTTTGGCGCGTTCACTCAGTAATCGAATTATTCTTGGGTTAAATGCGCTGGCCATTGTGGCAATTGGGCTTGGCATCGCCTCTATGTTTAAGGCTGGTGAAATTAGCCATTTGAGGGAAACGGGTGCTTATGAGCCGTGGTTAATTTCACAGCCCGGCTTATTCCAGTTTGACGAATGCGAAGCAGCGAAGCCGTTCCTTGGAAGATGGCAAATCGAAAGCATTCAGCTTTCGTTGGCCGCCGCTCCATTCCCAGACGATTGGATCGAATTCCGTCGGGATCTAACAATTCGGGCAGCTTTCAGAGGCGAAGCACAAGTAGTTAAGGGGAATTGGCAACCACCCGGTATGTTGGGCACTCAACGTGGCTGGATTAGCGGCACGGGCTTCGGTGCGGCATGGCATTTCACTCTGGATGGGGAGCAATTGGTCTTGGAGAAACCGAAAGACGTGATAATGCCAGAAGCAGAAGTTCGTCTTCGGCGAGAGCAAGAATGACAGCTATTGCCCTTAGCCGGCATCTTTGCTGGCTATTATTTGACTTGCGCCGCAATACGTACAAGCCAGAATTGAATCATTCCCTAATGTTAGAGTAAAAAGAGCAATGCGACGCCGATAAAGGCATAACTGGCAAAAGCCAGTGACGCAAAGCCACGGGTCCTCGCTTCCTCCGCGACGCCGTCTGCGACGCCACGAAGGACCCCAAGATTGCCGGGCTACCGACGTTTTCCTGCAGTTGGCTTTTGGAGACGGAAAATGAGTATCGGACGCTGGGTGATCGTGTTGTGCATCGCCATACTGAGTGCTTGCGGCGGCGGGGGTGGAGGTGGAGGGGGTGCAGTTAATCTTCCCGGAACCTTACAGCTCGCCGGAACCTCTTTTGACGCCACCGAAGGGACAGTCGTCAATATCAGAGTCGCCCGCAGTGGTGGTAGCTCCGGAGTCGCAAGGGTCGACTACGCCACCGCGGACGGAACCGGTGCAGCAGGTTCTGACTATACGGTAGCGAACGGCACGTTGACTTGGGCGAATGGTGTCTCGGGTAACCAAACCATCAGTATCCCCATAACCGATGACAATACAGCAGAACCATCAGAGTCGTTTACGGTGACGTTGAACAATGTCTCGGGCGCAACACTGGGTGCAAATTCATCAGCAACCGTTAACATCATTGATAACGATACGGCGGCACTCGCCGCGTTTGGCGCAATCACCGCGTTGAATAGTGTCACGGTCAATGGCATTCGTTACGATACCAATGCCGCCAACGTAAACGTCAATGGGTTGCCGGCCAGTGTTTCTGACCTGGAGCTGGGCCAGGTTGTCGCGTTAGAGGGTGAAGTCAACTTTAGTGATGCGACGGGCAGAGCCGACGAGATTGGCTATTCCGCTTTGGTCATTGGCCCGGTTGAAAATATCGATACGACACTCGACCGGCTGATCGTCCTGGGTCAAACGGTGTTGACGAATGCCGATACCGTATTTGACCCGAGCATCGATCCGGATACGTTTGCCGGTCTGACAACTGGTGCGACCGCACAGATCAGCGGATTTCCAAATGCCGACGGCGACATCATGGCAACGCGTATCGAGCCCGATACGACGAATACCGATGTGCAGCTCATCGGGAAGGTTACTGGACTGGACTTAGTGAATATGTTGTTTTCGATCAACCGACTCACCGTTGACTATGGCAGCGCCACACGCATTGATCTTCCTATGGGGATGCCGTCCAATGGGCTGCTCGTGCTCGTTCGCGGGTCATTGACGAACGGCATCCTGGTGGTGGACGAAATCGCAAGCGTCGGCAACTTGATGGCCACGCCAGGAGAGCGTGGTCACCTTGGTGGCATCATCACGTGGTTTGTCTCACCCACAAACTTTGATCTCAATGGTTTTCCAATTACGACCAATGCGAGCACTCGCTTCATCAATGGTGTTGTCGGCGATCTTCAAGCCAATGCGGAAATCACCATCGATGGAGAAGTCAGCGCCGGGGGTGGCACGGTATTGGCCAACGAAGTTACGTTCGGTCGTCCGGTCAACGACAGGGAGACGTTGCCGTTCGACTTCGACAACTTTACCAACATCTCGGTGCTCGGTCTCTCCAGGGTCACGGTTGTCCAGGGACCTGACTTTTCAGTCGAGGTCACGGCCAATGCGAATATGGTCAACGACGTGCAAGTGACCCAGACCGGGGACACGGTCAATTTTGGGCTGAATAACACCCACATGCTCAACGCCTTTGTGACGATGCCGGTGCTAAACCAAATCGACGTTGGTGCTGGCGCGCTAGCCAACGTCACCCTCGAGGATTTCGATCAGCTGCAAATGACGGTGAACGTGGGCGGCGTCAGTAGCGTGCGCGGTGAAGAGCTTCGGATCGGTGATTTGACGGCCACCGTGTCCGGCGTGAGTGTGCTGGACTTAGGCGAAATACGACCGATCGGCAGCGCCGACATCGATGTCAGTGGCGTCAGTCAGGCGACCCTAAATATGGAGCCCGGATCTACTTTGACGGGGTCGGTGCGCACCGGGCAGGGGACGGGTCACTCGACGCTCTTCTACTACGGCACGAATGTCACTGTGAATGTTACGACCGACAGCCTGTCGAGGGTGACAAAGCTCGGCGACTCTCGGCCTTGAGGGTGTCGCCTGGGTCAGGTGGCAGAAGTTCGCGTAACAGTTACATCAGCCCCTGATAGAAAAACCGGCCTTGCGTCAGTTTTTCTTGACGTGGCCGACATCTGCTTGTGGCCGATTTTGGTCTGACCTCAGTACCCCGTTTACATGGATTTAACGTCCGCTACTGTTGCTACAGCGGCCACCGTAAAAGCGTCTGTCTGGGATGCTGAACTCCGGCGCTACCTTGTGTCTTTTCAACGGAATTGCATGGAGAAATCGATGGCGCAGACATCTTTAGTGAGCGCCCCGATCGATATGTAATCGACGCCCGTTTCGGCAACCGCGCGAACGTTATCGAGGTTAATGCCGCCCGATGCTTCCAGCTTCACGTCATTCGCATGCTGATCACGCAGGGCGACCGCGTCGGACAGCCGGCGGATCGAGAAGTTATCCAGCAGCAGTCGATGCGCGCCGGACGCCAGGGCTTGTTGCATTTGGTCAAGCGTTTCGACTTCGACTTCTATGAGCACGTCAGATGTTTGCCTGCCGGCTGCCGAAATGGCGGCCTGCACGTTGCCTGCCGCGGCGATGTGGTTTTCCTTGATCAGAATCGCATCATAGAGCCCCATGCGATGATTTTGCGCGCCGCCACAATGGACAGCATATTTCTGGGCGCGTCGAAGACCGGGCAGCGTCTTGCGGGTATCGAGAATTACCGCGCCGGTACCCGCAACGGAATCGACGTATTTTCGCGCCGCAGAGGCGGTGGCGGACAGCAGTTGGAGAAAATTCAACGCGGACCGTTCACCGCTCAGAAGGGCCCGCGCCGGACCTTGAAGTTCGCAGATCATTGCATTAGCCGCGACTTGATCGCCTTCTGCCACTCGCCAATTGCTGGCAATTTTGTTATCGAGCTGGCGAAATACTTCGTCAAACCAGGGTTGTCCGCAGAGGGTGCACCCCTGCCTTGCAATAACCCGGGCTTCAGCTTGTTGACTGACCGGCAAAAGTTCGGCGGTAAGATCGCCGCTACCTACGTCTTCGGCCAGCGCAACTGCAACCGAGGTTTGCACGTCTTTCAAGAAATTGTGATCAAGATTCGTTTCTGCCACGCGACTTCACCGATCTTTAAAATACGCATGATAACTTTACACGAGAGGCCGGACTGGCGGGTTAGAAGCACACATGAAAAAAGCGGCCAGCGTTTATCGTTGGCCGCTTCTTCAGTCGTCCCGCCGGCAGTCGGCGGAAAAATCAGTTACAGGAAGTACCCATGATGTGCGCCAACCATACTCATCAGCATCGGGAGTGACAGCATCGTATTGGTGCGGGACGCGAGAAAAGCGATTCGTTTGGCGCGGTTAATTTCGTCGGCGCTGGATTCGACGATGCCCAGAACTTTCTTCTGGTTCGGCCAGATCAGAATCCATACGTTAAATAGCATGATGGAGCCCATCCATGCACCAACGCCGATGGTCAGGCCGTACACGGGGTCGCCGCTGCCGTTGCCGAGCAAAAAAGCGTTCAGGAATTCGCCGCGCTCAAGGAGATAGACTGCGCCGGACAACCACGTTGCCAGCGCTGACCAACGGAACCAGAGCAAGGCGCGCGGCGCGATGTATTTAGTAATGCCGGCACCGCCAGGCCCGCCCTCGTCGCCGGCCGCCGCGGCGAGCCCCGGGACTTGAACAAAATTGAAGTAGTACAACAATCCGATCCAGGTGATGCCTACCGCGACATGGATCAGAATAATCACGGCGCCACTGTCGGCCATGCCGACCGATACCGCGGCTATAGCAATAACAGCCGCGATCACCAACCCGGCAATAATGGTGCCCCAGATACTGTTTAATGGGTTCATAACGTCATACCCCCTGTGTGCATTCCAATAATTTCTAGCCGCCTCACGCCCGTGCGTCTGAGCGAAGAATAGGCGAGCCCCTCCGATAATTCAACGAACCGGTGGTGGATCGGCCACTGCAAGGCTGCCCGCATAGATTGGTCGAAATCGGTTCACGATTTCACAAAACAGGTCTGCCGTGATCTCTGCGTCATAAGCGGCAGAGTGCGCGGCATTCGCATCGAAAGGCATGCCAGCGGCGGCGGCCGCCCGCGCGAGGACCGTCTGCCCGAAGGCGACACCACAGAGTGTGGCAGTATCCAAAACGCTGAAGGGGTGAAACGGGTTGCGCTTGATGCCGGTACGTCCTATCGCAGCGTTCAGGAAGCCCAGATCAAAGTGGGCGTTGTGGCCGACCAAAATCGCTCGATTGCACTCCCATTCGCGCAGTTCGGCGCGCACATCGCGAAATACGCGTTGCAATGCATCACGCTCGGGTATTGCCGGGCGCAACGGATGATGCGGGTCAATTCGATTGACCTCCAGAGATGCAGGCTCCAGGTTAGCGTTTTCAAATGGTATGACATGAAAACGCGAGGTGTCACCGCGCCGCAGATCGCCGTTTGCGTCGATGTGCAGAAACACTGCTGCGATTTCGAGCAGTGCATCGGTCTTGGCGTTGAAGCCACCGGTTTCAAGGTCGATAACCACCGGCAGAAAACCGCGAAACCGCTCAGAGATAGGCGAGGGTATTGTCATGTTTCTGGCTGCTGTTAGTCGGTTGGCCGCTGACCGGCGCCAATGTTCTTGCCGAGCAACCTATTTAATTTATCGGCCTGCTCCAGGAGCAGGTTCATCGTGAAGCGCACACCGAACCCCGTCGTTCCGGACGGCACCTGGGCGAGACCACCCTTGCGGGTCACGGCACTCAAATCGACGTGAATCCATGCCGATTTCTTCGGCACGAAGCGCTTCAAAAAACGTGCGGCAAGAATGTGGTCTCCTTCACCACCGATCGAACATTGCAAAATGTCGGCTAGCGAAGATTTAAGTTCTTCCTCGTAATCGGCATCCATCGGGAACGGCCAGACGCGTTCGCCGCATGCGACGCCGGTGTCGATCAGTAATGAATTCAGCACCGAACGATTACTGAACACACCGCTGTACCGATCGGTCAGAGCATGAAAGCAGGTGCCGGTCAACGTTGCGTAGTCCACGATCAGGTCGGGTTCGTCCCGGCCGGCCAGCGCCAGCGTATCGGCAAGCGCCATGCGTCCTTCGGCATCGGTGTGAATCACCTCGATCGTCGTGCCGTTCAATGCAGTCACCACGTCACGTGATTTATAGGCTTTCGCGCCGATCCTGTTTTCAGTGATGGCCAGCCAGCAATCGACCGGAAACGGATAATCGATTTCCGTCAGCGCCTGCAGCGTCGCGACGGCTACAGCACTGCCGCCCATGTCCTGATGCATATCCAGCATCGACTTGAACGGTTTCAAATTCGTACCGCCCGTATCAAAGATGATGCCCTTGCCGACCAACGCGAGTTTGCCGCCTTTGCGGGTCTTGCGACCGGGCGGCGCGTAACGCAGGTGCACAATACCGGCGTCCTGGTTTGCGTTGCCTTGAGCGACCGCCATGAATGCGCCCGCGCCGAGTTTGCGAAGCCGCGCTATGCCAAAGAAATCCATTGTCCAGCCGTGTGTTTTGGCGAGGTCCTGCAATACGTCGCGATAGCCGGCCGCGCTTAATTTGTTCGGCGGCAGACTCGTCAGCCAGCGTGCCAGGTTTAATGCCGCGGCCTCGGCGAGAGTGCGCTGCAGATCGATTCGGGCCGGCAAGTGCAGCAAGCGGAGCGTGCGCAGCTGCGGTCTTTTTTTCGCTTTGCTGCGATAGGCGGGCATTTGAAAACTGTGTGCCGCGGCGGCCAGCACGACGGCATGGGCGACCGACTCGGTCACCTCAGCCGATAATCCGACGATTATCAAACCCAGGCTGCGGGGTTCGTCGCGCAGCGCATCGGCGACCAGCTGTCCGGCGAACCGTAGCAACTTGAAGGCATCAAACTGCGCGCTCGATGTGCCGCCCTTGGCCGCCGCAGGCAGGCGGCGCAGGCAGATCCCGGTCGCACGCGGGTTCTGCAGCCGGCTGGTCACTGATTTTTCCTTGTCCAGTCTGCGCGCCAGCCTGCTTAGCCGAGGACCATCGGGGACGCCGCGCCAGGCGCTTTCGGCGAGCTTGGGCGGCGTGACTATGATTAGCTGGTCCAGCCTTGCCAGCACGGTCTTTGACGCCGGACCGACAGATTGCAGGACCTTCAGGTTCTTGGCAGCGGGCAGTAAATCTGACATTTCAACGGACCGGCGAGGTGCAAAGGGTGGGTTGACCTAAATACGGTAAACCCCGATCATTACGGGGCTTTCTGCAGAAAAAACGTTGTCTTGGCCGGGGATTATAAGACAACTTGTACCTCGTCCGATGCGGGCCCATCGAGATTCGTCGAACCTTGGTGGACTGACCTGAGAAATGTCGCCGCGCGTCGCCCTGGCTGTTCTGAAGCTATGCCCGTAAATCAGAGGTCCAGTGGTCGATTTTAACCGCTTCGAAGATTTAGATCCGCAAGAAACACAGGAGTGGCTCGAGTCCATTGATTCTGTGTTGCAGGCGCATGGACCCGACCGTGCGCACTTCCTGTTGAACAGCATGATCGATCACGCGCGGCGTTCCGGCGCGTATTTACCCTACAGTGCGACGACTGCCTATCTGAATACGATCGGCGTCGCACAGCAGCCCGAATATCCCGGGGATCGCGCTATCGAACGCCGTATCGAGGCATATATCCGCTGGAACGCGATGGCCATGGTGGTTCAGGCGAATCGACGCAGTCCCGAATATGGCGGCCATATCGCCACCTATGCTTCGTCAGCGACTCTTTACGAAGTCGGTTTCAATCACTTTTGGCGGGCCAGGGACGAGAATCACGGCGGCGACCTGATTTACATGCAGGGCCATTCATCGCCCGGGATTTATGCGCGGGCGTTCCTGGAAGGTCGCCTGACTGAAGATCAGTTGACGCGTTTTCGGCAGGAAGTCGACGGCCGCGGGCTGTCTTCATATCCGCACCCCTGGCTGATGCCGGGGTTCTGGCAATTCCCGACCGTATCGATGGGTCTGGGTGCCATGATGGCCATTTATCAGGCGCGCTATATGCGCTATCTGGAGAATCGCGGGATTACCGAGACGAAAGGCCGAATGGTCTGGGCCTTTCTTGGCGATGGCGAAATGGATGAGCCCGAATCGATGGGTGCTCTGACCATGCCGGTGCGCGAAAAACTGGACAACCTGATCTTTGTGATTAACTGCAATCTGCAACGACTCGATGGTCCGGTGCGGGGTAACGGCAAAATTATCCAGGAACTCGAAGCGGCGTTCCGCGGTGCCGGCTGGGCGGTTATCAAGGTCATCTGGGGTTCCCGATGGGATGCTTTGCTGGCGCGCGACGACAAGCGTCTGTTGCACAAGGTCATGGAAGAGACCGTCGACGGCGAATATCAGAAGATCAAGGCCATGAGTGGCGATTATGTGCGGCAGAATTTCTTCGGCAAATATCCTGAACTCAAGGAAATGGTCGCCAATATGTCAGACGATGAGATCTGGCGATTGAACAGAGGCGGGCTCGACGCGCTTAAGGTTTACGCAGCCTATGACCGCGCTGTAAAACACCAAGGACGGCCAGTGGTGATTTTGGCCAAGACGATCAAGGGTTTTGGGATGGGCGAAGCCGGGGAAGGCAAAATGGCCGCTCATCAAGCCAAGAAGCTGGGCCTCGAAGACCTGAAAAAGCTGCGTGATCGCTTCGATATTCCGATCTCCGATGCGGACATCGATAATGTGCCTTACTATCGTCCTGCCGAAGACAGCGAGGAAATTCGCTATCTCAAAGAGCGTCGCCGCCAGCTCGGCGGTTATCTTCCGCGTCGCACGACCACCACGGAAAAGCTGACAGTGCCGCATCTGGAAGCATTTCAACCGAAGTTGAATGGTTCCGGGGAACGCGAAATTTCCACGACCATGGCGTTGGTTCGAATCCTGACGATGTTGATGCGGGATAAGAACATTGGCGATCGCATCGTACCCATTGTTCCGGACGAGGCGCGCACCTTCGGCATGGAAGGATTATTTCGTCAGGTCGGTATCTATTCTTCAGTCGGCCAATTGTATTCACCGCAGGATTCCGAGCAGCTGATGTTTTACAAGGAAGATCAGCAGGGGCAGATTCTTGAAGAGGGTATCAATGAAGCCGGCGCATTTTGCTCGTGGTTGTCGGCCGCGACCGCCTACGCCAACCACCAGGTCAATACGGTTCCCTTTTACATTTATTATTCGATGTTCGGTTTCCAGCGCATCGGTGATTTCATCTGGGCAGCCGGAGATATGCAGGCGCAGGGATTTTTGATCGGTGGCACCGCCGGACGGACCACTCTGGCGGGTGAGGGCCTGCAGCATCAGGATGGCCACAGTCTGATAGTCGCGCCGACGATTCCAAATTGTGTTGCCTATGATTCGGCTTATGCCTACGAGCTGGCCGTCATTATCCAGGACGGTCTGCGCCGCATGTACCAGGACCACGAACGAATTTTTTATTATCTGACCTGCATGAACGAGAACTATGTGCAGCCACCGATGCCCCCCGGCGTCAAGGATGGGATTCTGCGCGGCATGTATCTGCTGCGCGTTGGCAGCCAGGGCAAGGTGCGTGTTCAATTGCTGGGTTCGGGCGCGATACTCAGAGAGGTGCTGGCGGCTGCGGAGATTCTCGAGGCGGATTACGATATTCCGGCGGATGTCTGGAGCGTCACGAGTTTTAGCGAGCTGCGCCGCGACGGCATGGATTGCGACCGCTGGAATATGCGCCACCCGCAAGAAACGGCGCGCAATGCCTATGTCACGCAAACGCTGGTCGCGCGCCACGGGCCATTCGTGGCGGCCACCGATTACATGCGCATTGTGGCCGACCAGATACGGCCATGGATCCCGGGCCATTATGTGGTTCTGGGCACCGACGGGTATGGCCGCAGTGACTCGCGCAGCGCGTTGCGGAAGTTTTTTGAGGTCGATCGAAAACACGTGGTCTTGGCCGCGCTGAAGGCCCTGCAGGACGAAGGAAGCGTGGATGTGCGCACCGTTGCGGAGGCGATAAAGAAATTGGATATCGATACCGATAAACCAAATCCCGTGACCGTTTAAGGATGACAATAAGACCGATGGCAAAACGTCAAGAAGTTCGGGTTCCGGATCTGGGTGATTTCGATGAAGTCGAGATCGTCGAGGTCATGGTGGGCGCCGGGGACCAGATTGCCGAGGAAGATCCGTTAATCACGCTTGAAACCGAGAAGGCGGCCATGGAGGTGCCTTCGCCATTTGCCGGTTCAGTTACCGAGATGCTCGTTGCGACCGGCATGCGTGTGTCGGCAGGCGATGTGATCCTGGTATTGGATGCAGAATCTGCCGCTGTGCAAACGAAATCCGGCGACCCTGCAGCAGGCGCCGAAGCCGACAGTTCGCCAGAGCCGCTCGAGGCGACGGGACCAGCAGCGCCTGCGACCGCAGTGGGGCCGGTGCAGGTCACGGTGCCGGATCTGGGTGATTTTGCCGAGGCGGAGATCATCGAGGTGCAGGCGAAAGTGGGTGACCTCGTGCAACTCGAGGACCCGATCATCACTTTGGAAACCGATAAGGCAGCGATGGAGGTGCCGTCATCCGCGTCCGGTAAGGTGCTGAATGTGGCCGTGGAGGTCGGACAGAAAGTCGGCATGGGGGCGTTGATTCTGGAGCTGGAGCCCGCGGTGTCCGACGATGCGCCGCTGGGCGATGTGGCGGCCGAGCCGACCGTTGCGGCCCGTCCGAATTTTGCCGCGGCACCGCCGGCCACCCCCACGAGCCCGCCGCCAGTCAAACAGACTCCCCCCAAACGCCGCCCGGCGAGTTTGCCGCCGATCGACGAAGCGCGATTCTCCAAGGCGCATGCGAGTCCTTCGGTGCGCAAATTTGCGCGGGAACTGGGTGTCGATCTGGCGCAAATCTCCGGCACCGGGCAGAAAGGGCGTGCCCTCAAAGAGGACATCAAGGCATTCGTTAAAGCGATTATGACCGGTCAGGGCGCCGCCGGGGCGGGACCGGCCTGGCCTGCGGTGCCGGAGGTCGATTTCGCCAAATTCGGCGCGGTCGAGATTAAGCCGCTCTCGCGGATTCAGAAGATTTCCGGGCCACGGCTGCACGCGAGTTGGGTCAATTTACCGCATGTCACGCAGAACGATGAAGCCGACCTGACGGAACTCGAGGCGCGCCGGCAAAAACTGAAGGCGAGCGCCGCGGAGAGCGGCGTGCGGCTTACGCCGCTGGCTTTTATCGTCAAGGCGGTGGTGATCGCGCTGAAGGAATTCCCGGTATTCAATACGTCGCTGTCACCCGATGGTGAGAATCTCGTTTACAAAAAATATTTTCACATTGGTTTTGCGGCCGATACGCCGAATGGCTTGCTGGTGCCGGTGATTCGCGATGCTGATCTTAAAGATGTAATGAGCATCGCTAAGGAGCTCGGGGAATTAAGCGAAAAAGGCCGCGCCGGTAAACTTAAGGCGGACGAGATGCAGGGTGGTACGTTTACCGTGTCCAGCCTTGGTGGTATTGGCGGTACGACCTTCACGCCGATTATTAATGCGCCGGAAGTCGCAATCCTGGGCGTGGGGCGCTCGGTCTACCGGCCGGTTTACCAGGCTGGTGAATTTGTGCCGCGGCTGATATTGCCGATGTCGCTTTCGTATGATCATCGGGTCATCGATGGCGCGACGGGCGTTCGATTTACGACTTACCTCGGTAGCGTGTTGGCCGATGTCGATCGCGTTTTGCTGGGTAGCTGAAGAGCGATGAGCCAGTTGCGCGAAGTAAACGTCCCGGATATCGGTGATTTTACCGAGGTAGAAATCATCGAAGTGCACGTCGCGGCGGGTGACACGGTTGCTGCAGAAGATCCCCTGATTACGCTGGAAAGCGATAAAGCCGCCATGGAATTGCCATCGCCAAGTGCCGGCAAGGTCGCGGAAGTGCTCGTAGCGGTTGGCGATAAGGTGTCCGAGGGCAGCCTGATTGTGAAGCTCGAGGTTGAGGATGCGGTTGCCGAACCGGTCAAGCCGGCGCCTGACCAGGCGAAGGCCAGTCCGCTTATTGCCAGCGTTATTCCGGCCGGGGACTACGCTGGCCAGGTCGATCACCAAACGCAGCTGGTCGTATTGGGATCAGGTCCGGGCGGCTACACCGCCGCATTCCGCGCCGCGGATCTGGGCTTGAATGTTGCGCTGATCGAACGTTTTCCGGTGCTGGGTGGGGTCTGTCTGAATGTGGGTTGCATACCTTCAAAAGCCTTGCTGCATGCTGCGAAGGTCATCGAAGAAACAGAAGAGATGGCGGATTGCGGCATCCAGTTCGGCAAGCCGGAGATTCATACGGACCAACTCAGAGCCTGGAAGAACAAGGTTGTTGGTCGGTTGACCGGCGGTCTGGACAGCCTCGCCAAGCAGCGCAAGGTCACCGTGGTTCGCGGTGTCGGTGAATTTATCTCGCCGCATCACATCGAGGTTTCCGACGGCACGCAGAAAACCGTCGTTGCATTCGAGCATTGCATTATCGCCGCAGGATCGCAGCCCGCGGTGCTGCCTGGATTGCCCGATGATCCGCGAATAGTCGATTCGACCGGGGCGCTGGAATTGACAGATTTGCCTGACCGTATGCTGGTGGTCGGCGGCGGCATTATCGGGCTGGAAATGGCGACGGTTTATGCGGCGCTCGGCGTCGAAGTGTCGGTCGTGGAGTTACTGGACCAACTCATGCCGGGCTGCGACAAGGATTTGTTGCGCCCGCTGGTCAAACGCATCACCAAACGCTACGGCAAAATCATGACCGGCACCAAAGTGACCGAGATGTCCGCGGCAAAAGACGGCATCCGGGTAAGCTTCGACGGCAAGGATGCACCCGCTAGCGAAACCTACGGATTAGTGCTTATCGCGGTGGGCCGAACGCCAAATGGCAACAGAATCGCTGCGGAAAAAGCCGGCGTGGAGGTGAGTGAGCGGGGGTTCGTACCGGTTGACAAACAAATGCGCACGAATGTTGCGCACATATTTGCGATCGGCGACATTGTCGGGCAGCCCATGCTTGCCCATAAGGCCACTCACGAAGGCAAAGTCGCCGCAGAAGTCATCGCTGGACATAAACGCGCATTCGATGCTCGCGTCATTCCGTCTGTTGCCTACACGGATCCCGAGATTGCCTGGGTTGGGCCGACCGAAACCGAAGCGAAAGAGCAGGGGATCGCGTATGAGAAAGCCAGTTTTCCCTGGGCAGCCAGTGGTCGCGCGCTGGCGCTGAACCGTGATGAAGGTATGACCAAATTGCTGTTTGACGCATCAACCCGTCGCATTATCGGCGCGGGCATCGTCGGTCCCAATGCGGGCGATCTGATCGCGGAAGTCGCGCTGGCGATTGAAATGGGCTGCGATGCGGAGGACATTGGCTTGACGATTCATCCGCATCCGACCTTGTCTGAAACCGTGGCCTTCGCTGCCGAGGCATTCGATGGGACGTTGACCGACTTGTATATTCCGCAGAAAAAACAACGCGTTAAGGGCTGAACTGACGCATACAGAACTCCGTATTTCTCAAATGCCACCCTGAAGTGGATGCGGGGTAATTACAGCGTATATCGCACACTAATTGCGGAATTTTGGTGGTCAAGTTGGAGTGATTACCCAACGTGATTTCGCGCCAAGTATGAATCGCTATTTTTACTGCGAAATAAAGATTTAACGGCGTGTCTCGTTGTGAAATCCAAAGTTTTTCTATGAATATCAGGTGACTAAGCTGGTCCGACCCCGACGACGGCCCTATTTGATATGCCGCCCGGTGGGTTGTATATATGCCCGTTAGAATTAGTATGGCGTTGATATAACCTATATATTATTGGGGGTGTCATGACCCACTCGTTGCACAAATTTGTCATGGTGGTGTTCGTTTTGATTGGCGCACTGTCAGCCGCATTTGGAAATCAAGCCATGTCCTCCACTCGCAGTACAGTCGCACCGGTTGCAGACCAAATCATACATATTTCGGCTCTGGTGGCCGCCTCACCGACCAAGGCGTTTTCTTATTTCACAAGCGATACGCTCCTTGAGTCTTGGTTGACAGCCGCCGCAGATGTCGAGCCGCGGGTTGGAGGCAAGTACGAGTTGTTTTGGCAACCTGAAGATCGCGACAACAATAGCACCATCGGTTGCCGCATTACGGCCCTCGCTGCCGGGCAGGTGTTGGCCTTTCAGTGGCGAAGTCCGAAACAGTTCAAGTCATTCGCCAATTCCGCGGATCCATTGACGCATGTGGTCGTCAGTTTCATGCCCGAGGGTTCAGGCACGCGAGTGCAGTTGATTCATTCTGGCTGGCGCAGCGGAACAGAATGGGAGAAGGCGCGCCTATGGCAAGAGACGGCGTGGACTTTAGCATTCAAAGAGTTGGAGCGTGTGGCAAAACAGTAATTCAAGCATGGATTCTAGCCACCGAAGGCCGACGTAACTGGAATGTATTCCGGCTTGTGTGAACATCGTCTGTAAGACCGAAACAGAAACGCAAAGAAAAAGCCCCGGCGAAGAGGGGCCGCTGTCGGCCGACTTCTGCCTAATGCGACCGCCAGATTCGACAAATTTTTACTCTGCTCTTGAACCCCTTCCGGACATTTGCCGTTACTGAACGGTCATTGGAACAAGACGCTAAACCTGTACCTTGTTGCATAACGAATGAAGGCTTTTGTCATTGGAGCCTCCGGAAAGCTCGGTAAATACATGGTGCGGCATGCCCTTGCTCGAGGGCACGAGGTTGTGGCCGTATGCCGGCGTCAGAGCGTCGGGAAACTCAGCGAGTTCGAAGGGCAAATCACGGTTGTACCGGGAGCGACAAACGACCGCAGAGTAATCGCCTAGTCTGTCGCCGGATGCGATGGCGTGTTAACGGTTCTCGTGCCCTGGGGGGTTGACCACTACGCTACCGGAACAGCGCAGGCTGTGCTCGACCACGCACCTCCCGGAACGCGGCTTGTCTTCTCTTGTGGTTGGCGGCCGGCGCCGGCCCGGCGTCAGCGGAAAAGACCGAGCTTGAGCGTCACGGCTCCATGACCTGGCCCCAGCGCTTAAAGCGCGTGTTTGCGATCGAGATCGAGCGGTGCTTGGGCTGCGGCGGCAGGCTCAAGGTCATCGCGAGCATCGAGCAACCCAATGTCATCGAGCGGATCCTCGCGCATCTGGGCGAGGACCGCCCGGCGGCCGAGGCGGGCTACAGGTCCGCTTCAGGACGCGTAGCGCCCATATAGGGCTCTCGGCGAGGTCCCAGCCACCCCCGAAACGGCCATATGATTCCCTCCCACAGTTGCGGGTTCTCACGGGGTCTCAGCCCGGTTTCCGGGTACTCGTCGGGCGCTGGACGATGGGCCGTCCCGAAGATCACATCCATGATCGGAAAGGCTGAGGAGAAGTTCTTGTCGTAGTGTTTCGGCTCGACCGAGTGGTGAATCCGGTGCCATTGTGGCGTGTTGATCCAGATGCCGGCACGATGCCATGCGATCTTGTAGTTCAAGTGCTGAAGCCCATCCGGTACGTTCATGAGTAAGACAGCCATGGACATGATGTGCGCAGGCACTTGGAAGAGCATCAAAGTCAACAACACCAGGGGGGCAAGAACGATCTTGTCCGCCCAGTGATGTCGCGCCCCGGTGGCAACCGTCAGGCGCTCCGCACTGTGGTGGAACGAATGGGTGGCCCAAAGTAGCGGAATCATGTGAGAGAGCCGGTGCATCCAATACTTCGCGCAGTCGATGTACAAGGCATAGACGATTACCAATGCCATGGACCCGAACACCGATTGAGCCTCCAGGTACAACAGGGGGCCCCCAATTACCATCGTTGCACGTGCAAAAACAATGAACAGGACGATCTGGACAAAGATCCCAATCGTCGCCATGAACGCCACGAGCATCCACTCGGTACGAATAGTGGCTCGCGCTTCCCGGGTGTCATGGTTCTCGATGGGCCGCTTCCGCTCGAGGACGCTGGCGAGGAGCACTGTTGGAATTATTGCCAGGACCGGGATCGTGAATCCCAGCACCCTATTCGCATCGACGCCATACAGACCGGCAGATGGCCATATGAAGTCCAGAATCCACTGAATTCCCGCGACGATGGGTCCCGTCAGCTGAGTAAGGAAATAGAAAACATACAAGCTCGTAGCGACGGCCGCGCTGCTAGCGACCAGTTTCACGCCGACTGGCACGACAGGCCCGTGAGACGCGCAGTCACTGTCACGGCAGTATCGTTTCTGCATGGGTATTACTCTTCACCAATGATGTTGGGTTGGTAATGGATAAATTAAGAATGTGAAGTCCGTCACTTTCTTGCGGCATATGATACGGATAGGACGATAGGCGCCGTTAGGACAATTTTGCGAAACAGTAGGACGATTCTTTATTATTATGTACAGGTGTTACGCACGGGCATAAAAAATTAAGGGCTTACAGGTCGAAACTATCAGCTACCGTTCTGAGCACCTGACCCATCACGCTGAGCCGCCAGGCTTCCGCGCGGGAACACCAGAACGGGTCTTCGAGGGGCCGTATCTAGCGTTTCGACAGGGCCGCGGCGATTACTATGTTGCGGCTGACGGGTAGCGATTCCTTATGATAAGAAATGCTACCAACGTCAGCCCAGCCGAGCGCCCTCAATTCATCATTGTTCAGAATTGGTTCGAAGAGCTAAAACGGCTCGTGCCGACAGATTGAGAGAAGCGAAGGTCTCGAACTGGCCGATTTCAGAAGTATAGCGAAGCATAAAAAGTAGTTATCGAGGGTCCGCTTCGCCCCGCAAAAGCAGACGCTCAATTTTGGAAATCAAAAATTCTGGTCTGACTGGCAGGTATTTAGTGCAACGCGACCATTTTAGATTCTATATCTGCTTTCGTAGCTTTGTTTTAAAAGACTCTTTTTCCTGAACCATTAGGCTCATTTTTTTATCGCTGGTGATAATGTGGTTTATGACCCAGTCCCTGAGGGTATCCTCAATGGGATTACTGGAAGAGACACCGGTTTCATTCAGGAACTGCAGCATGTATTCGGTGTAATTATCGAGCAATTCGTCGTGCTCGCGCTTGTGTTCATCGAAAAACTTGTATCCATGTTCCTTCATGAGATGCTCCTCAAGCGCGAAGTGAGCCCGCATGCGTGCGTAAATATCGCCTAGACATTTCTCAATTTCTGACCTTTCGTCGTGCCTGTCCAGCTCCTCGTGGAGTCTGTTGATATCGTCGATCAGTGCTTTGTGTTCGTGGTCCAGTTCTTTTATTCCGATCAGGAAGGAGTCATCCCATTTGAAGAGCGAATCAGTCATAGTAGATACTCCCGGTGGAGTTGGCAGCTTTGATCTTAATAGCAGTTACTCAAGCGTTGGCTTTTGAAATAATGCTGTAAGTCACTGAGAATAACAAAATAAGGCTGACGGGATGCCGGGCTGATTAAAGTCCTGTAAACAGCCACTTTTCGGAATCAACAGCCATCATCTATCCGAACCGGAAACTGAGTCACCATCAACAAAAATGCGGGTCATCAGGGACAGACCACGGTTTTTTTACATGCATCCTTTTTCAGGGAACGACAGCATCTGGCCGATTTCTGCCTAATGCCAGCGTAATAATTAATGAGATTTTTCGTTTGCTGTTGACGCGAAAGCAGTCGTCAATTCTGAAAAGTCGAAAATCATGCCATCGACGGCTGCTTCTCAGCGGATAGCGGCAGTGCGCGCGGCATCACGAAGCAGATGACCCGATATAGCGGTCACTTAGATTTTAACGACGAACAGCTGCTTGCGATTTGGGGCGTCATCAGTTTGGGAAGCTGAGTCTCCCAATACCCCGTCGCGAAATTCGGATCGGTCATCGCCTTAATCCAACCAAGTAATCGGGGATCGGTGATAGGATGCGAAGTCGCACGAGAGAGGTCAATGAGAAACAGTTACACGAAGCCCCAGATAGTCATGCCGGTCTGGAGTCCGCCGCTCGGTCAGGGTCCCCATCCCATGGAGCGAGCAGAAATGATGATCATCGAATGCGAAGCCGATGACAGTGAGCTTATCCGGATCACTCCGTCCCACTGCGATCCATCGGACAAATCAACCGTCAAAGTATTTTTTGCGAATAACCGTCAGCCACCCAACTCGGTCCGTTTTAGTGAAGCGGGCGTCATGCAGGAAGTCCTCTACCGGAACGAGCGAATGATGACGATTCCTTATATATGGGTGTCAGACGATATGGCGATGCTCGGGGGGCGGGAACTCTATGGCATGCCGAAGCTGATGATGGATGATTATCCGCTGCGCATACACGCAAACCAGGTTTTCGCAAGGGTGGCGCGCCATGGCGTCGTGATGCTCGAAGGATCGATCGTACTGGAACGCCAAGCCGAATCAGGCGAATCGCCATATGAAGGGCTGCCATCGATCTTCGAACGACATGTTCCCAATCCGGACCCGGAAAAACCATCGTTGCGGCAACTTATCCGGTTGCAAGTTACAAACCGGGAACTCGTCGACCATCTCTGGTTCGGACGGGGCCACATCGAGACCCGTCACCCGCTGGTTTCGCGGTTGGACCTGCTTGGTCTCAAGGCAACTGGTCGCGCCTGGTACGGCGTATTCCGCTGGAGGCTGCCGCCTGGTGAAATCGTCGAGGAATACGAAGCGTGAGAAAGCGCCTTGGCGATGGCAACCAACTAGCCTAAAGCAAACGCTGGCAAAAGTCGGCTTCTGGCCGTTCTCGGCGATCTTGGGGCGCAATTCCTTCTTCGGTCAGGCGACCGATAAACGCTCCAAACCCGCCATATGCCTTGCTGCGCGGCGTTATGCGGCTACCGACCCATGCCAGTCACTCGCCGCCTATCAAGAAAGATCTAGATTCTGCGCCCTTCGGGTGCCAGATGGGCTTATTGCACCCTACACCATGAAAGATTGAGATTTTGTGCCCTTCAGGATGGCACCATTTCTATAGGATGGGTGCGTGCCTTTGAGCGATCGCGTTTTTTGCGCCCTGAAGCGCACTGGGCCTTTGACAATCCGGGTTATCAACCGTCTAATAGCATTTTGAATATTGTTCGAAGATGGGCGTGATTTTGCCGTCTAGAAGAAGCACATTAAGGAAAAAGTACATGAAGATAGTTGCCTTAGCTATGGTCAGTGCGACCGTCATCGCGTTAACAACCGGCGTCTTTGCCGCACCGCCCGGCCAGGACCTGCAGTGGGACACGGCCTTAGGAGTCGTCACCTTTTCCGGTGAGTCCCACGCGAACGCCGGTAACGATTGTACTGCTTGTCACGATTTCACGGGCGGTGAAGCAGGAGTATTCCCGATGAAGCGCGGCTCAGCAAAACTAACCATGGCCGAGATGAACGAGGGCAAGGGATGCGGGGCCTGTCATAATGGCGAGAAGGCTTTCGCTACGGCCGACCCGGCAAACTGCATGAATTGCCATGAAACTAAATAGGGAACGTCACTAGGCGCTTCCTCGATGCGGCCGAGATGGGCCGCGCGGCATTGAACCGGATGGGCCGTGGTATCCAGGACGGCAAGCCCGCCACCGGCATTGGCACCCGAGAAAAGCCGCTCGACGACACGGAGATCGGCGGTCTTAATAACCAAATGCTCCGAGCCCGGCTCTAAATAAAAAAATTGCATCATCATGGTGCCGAATCATGGTGCCGATCTCTGCTAACTGGCGCACTTATTCGGTTCGAATTCTAATTCCGCTGGGTATCTTGGCTATTGGTTTCGTGATCCGTGGCAGCATCAGTGTTGCCGCTTGGGAACATACGAATAGTGATTCTTTCGGCGCCAATGCCTGCCATGACGTTTACCCCGAAGAGCCGGTGGAAATTCGCAAATCGACAGCAACGGTGATGGCTACGGTAACGTGGGTGATGCAGATTTAAATAATGATCTTGTGTAAATAGGCTTGACGCGGATCCGTTTGTTGATCAATTTGGCACGTCCGGGCCGGATGCTGATTTAAATCGTGACGGTGTAGTCAATGGTTTGGACGTGGGTCCATTTGGCGACATGTTTGGCCAGGCACCATGCCCTCGGGCATCGCACCATAGGGTGATGTTGGCTTTTGGCCGGGTGCCGCCATCCTGGGCGGTATATTCGGGGCTAATCTGACGACTGCTAATCGCCTGAAAGCCGCCACAGCCCTTGTTGCGCTGCATTGGAGGGCTGTCGACCCTGAGCCGACATTCGTCAGCGACGAGCCCGGCTCAGTTTTTCATCCAGCTTCGTCACTGCGAATTCAGTCGGTGCGTTCCGTGCGGTTGCGCCCACCATGTTTAGCGCGGTAGAGCGCTTCGTCGGCCTCGTCGAATAACATCTCGGGAGATTTTTTGGTATCGGGGCCGAAGAAAGTGACGCCACTACTGATGGTGACCGAGATCGATCGGCCGCGGGTTCCCCAAACCGCGGCTTCCACGGCATGTCTGATGCGTTCGACGACGCCTGCGGCCTCATCCGCATTCTTGTCACGTATGAGCAGTGCGAACTCTTCTCCACCATATCGTGCCAGTACATCTTCGGCGCAAAGCTGGTTTCGCATCACATCCGCTAACCCCTTCAGAACATGGTCACCGGACTGGTGACCGTAAGTGTCATTGACAGCCTTGAAGTGATCCACATCCACCAACGCCAGAGCCAGACACTGGCCGTGACGTTCAGCGAAGGAATGCTCACTGTTGAACCGATCCAAGAAGTACTTCTTGTTAAAGCATTGGGTCAGCGCATCCCGCGTTACAGCGTCGTACTGCCGAGCCAGAAAATCTTGCTCTAGTTCGTCCCGGTAGCTGAACTTGAGGACGGTGTGGGTGCCGAGGTGGAGTCTGTCTCCCTCCTGGAGAACCTTGTTTGTTACCGGCTCATTGTTGCAGAACGTGCCGTTGCTGCTGTCCAGATCGGTCAGGATAAAGGCCTTATCCTGACGCTGCCGCAGAAACGCATGTTGCCTGGAGATTCCATCGTCTTCGAGGCAAATGGTCGCGTTGTCACCGCGACCGATGACGTATTCGTCACCGACCAACCAATACACTCGGCCGGGCTCGACTCCGGAGATGACGACCAGACAAGCCAGGCGTTTAGAGTCGTCACCGGCTTGGTTGTCGCCCAAGGTGCCACTCAAGTCGAAACTCGTTGTTTTATCGAAATCCATACGTTGTCCGTTTGCACTGCAAAACCCAAGTATCAGTTCGAACAGATAACCTGAGTAGTTTGGCGCGCCGCCGAAAGCGCGGCTCGCGCAAAGTTTCCAAAACTGGCCGCCCGGCGCGCCGTGACTGATATCACACATTGATGCCACCAGAATTCGTCCTCTTACGTAATCGCCGCAGTGTGGTCAAGGCACTGTTGCATGCCATGGCGTTTATTATGTTAACTGCATCGGGTCGATGCGACTGTAATGGTTTGGATTGGCCTAAGATAACAACGGAGCATGGCAATGATGAGGAACCCGCTGCGGCGGGTTTCATTTTCTCTCTGTTTTGATGGCTTCAGAACGGCTGCTGTTGGCGCAAAAGCACCCACGCGATCTGACACATTAGAAATCCTGATCTGCGTGAATGTTTATGAGCGGAAAGCGGAAGATTCGGTTACCGCGCTGCAATCGGCAGAATTCGAGTCAAGCCGGAAGTTCAGAAAATGTCTTCTGGTATAGAAAAGTCCGTTAGTGGGTTTCCGCTTCGCAATTGAATTTATTGAAAGTTGTAGCGTCCGCCGACGGTCCAGGTGGTGAGATCATCACCGAGACAAAGGCCTGCGCCAAGGGCGATTCGCTCAGTAATAAAATAATCGCCGGCGAACTCAATCTCGGTCTCGTTGTCGCCCTGGTCCATTGCGAAGTAGTTCAGCGCGGCTTTGACTTCGATGGCATCTGTCATACGGCCCCTTACTCCACCGGACAGCGATATCCCATCGTCATCTGCGTCTCCGAAAGGAGTATCCAGATCTCTCCGGACATAGCCTGCACGCGCAACAAAATCCAACATGGCTGTAATAGGGCGATGGTAGCCGCCTCCAATTTCAAGCATAGAGGCGTCGAGGTCAAAGTCGAGGTCCAAAGCGCTGTACTTTCCGAAACCGAAAAAGCTCTCAGCGAAAGAGAAAGAGCCAGACAGTTCCAGGCCATCTCCATCGACATCGCTCGGGCCGGCGTCAAATTCGGCACTGACGTAGTTCAAGCGAACCTGGTCATAACTGATATCGGCTGCAACACCAGCAGTGGATCCCAGAATACTTATTGCAAAGAGCATAGCGATAGCTTGTTTCATGGTTTCCTTCCGGTCTTAATGACAAAGCAATTCGAGGGAGGGCAAGCCTGTCAAATGGCGTTTGGTAGAGATGTGATAAAAGTCACATTTGCAAACACCGCGGCGGCCCATTCATTGGTTTTGTGATGCGCAGCAAATGAGTCCGCTTGTGCTGCCGGTCAATTGGGCGCAGGCGCTCGAGTAAGCACTCGACGCATTGCGTTTGGTTCGAATCTCCAATTCTATTTGAACCCTGGCAGCAATCCGCTTATCCCGGCGCCTGTGACAACCATCAGGAAAGCGGCTATATCGAGCATTGGCAACGGTGCGCTGCCGAATCCAAAAAGCGCGAGCAGTGCAACGCCCAGGCAGAGCAGCGCGGCGCCGCCGACTAGCCTCACTGCCGTCGGCACGGCTGCGTTTGCACCGCGGGCCTGTCTCTCGAACGGCGAGAACAACAAAGTTACCGGCAGTAACGCCGCATATAGAACCGCTATCCATACCGGTCGAGTAGCCCACCAAGCGGCACTTCCCGGTTCCAGTCCGAGCCCCAGCCCGCCTGCCAGGTAGGCGAGTGCGACGATGATCACCATCACCGTCAGGTGCCACAGATAGAGCGTCATGATCATGCTGTTGATCAGCACCGTTGCAGCCCAGGCACGCGTACCGGTCAACGCGCGTCGCATTGGACTTTCAATTGCCAGCAGCAACCCGAACTGAGCGATGCCCAGCATCAGCAACGTGACTTTCGGTGGCAGCGTGTTGCTCAAGCCCTCGTCCGGTGATCCCACCATCGCGAAAGGATAGGGCCCCGCGAAAATCAGTAACGCCAGCGCCAGCCAACCAAGCGCCGAGTATCCTAGAAGCTGCGCGGGGCCACCCATGCGGCCGTCCCGCCACGCGTATCCCAGATGGTGAACCGCGAGCCAGACCCAGAAGTAATTGGTCCAGCCGAGCCATTGAAGATCGGCCGCAAAGAAGGCGAGGTCGACCACAGCAGCGGTGGCCGCAAACGCCCAGAATGAAGCAAATCCCCAGCGCCGCCACGCCATGTAAGTTGCCGGAGCAAGTACCACGACCATGATGTAGATGGCAAGAAACCAGGTCGGGATCAACGCCGCACGAGACGCGAGCCGGGTCACCTCGCCACTGACGCCGAAGAAGTAAAATATTGCTGCGAGTAACGCCCAGCCGAGAACCAGGATCAGTAGTGGCGTAACGAGCCGCTTGAGGCGCGCTGCCAGCCAGCCTGCATAGTCAACGGCCCGTCGGTGGGCGCTTTCCAGTGAGACGGCGTTGGCGTAACCGCCCACGATGAAGAAGATCGGCATGACCTGGAACAGCCAGGTCAGCCACTGGGTATTCGGTTGAATGGCGAGCAAATCACCAGGCGTTAGCGTTCCATCCTGGTAATGGAGTGCAACGACCAGCCAATGGCCGGTGATTACCATGAGAATCGATACGGCCCGGAGGAAGTCGACGTATCGGTTCCGATCGCTGGGCGTTCCCGCTGCCAGCTCTTTGGCCTGTAACCAGATGCTTCTCATTTCCGCTCCGAAATCAACCCGTCGGCAGCATCCTATTGTAAAGTCTTACTGTCGTGGTCTCGATCATCATGGCTCTACAAGACTGTTCCACATGGAAGAATCATCAATGACTGACACACCGGAACGTTCCAGCATCATTTCAGGTCCCTACGGCGGCGCAAAACCAGAGGCCGAAGCCCTGTTTCTGCGCGGGAAGCGCGAGCACGACGAGGAGCTTGCAACAGCGGGGCGGGTATTTCTCGAGTTCGTGCGCGGCTTTTCGATTCTGGGCGAGTTGGGCAAGTGCGTGACCGTGTTCGGTTCGGCGCGGTTCACCGATGGACACCGGTATTACGAGCTTGCACGTCAGCTGGGCCGCCGACTGGCTGAGGAGGGGTACACCGTGCTGACCGGCGGCGGGCCAGGCATCATGGAAGCGGCAAATCGCGGCGCCAAGGAAGGCGGCGGGCTGAGCATCGGCTGCAACATCCGTTTGCCGCACGAGCAGGAGCCTAATCCTTACCTGGATCGTTTTGTGGAGTTCGAGTATTTCTTCGTGCGCAAAGTCATGCTGGTGAAGTATTCGCAGGGCTTCGTCACGCTGCCGGGTGGCTTCGGCACGATGGACGAGCTGTTCGAAACCGCAAATCTGATACAGACTGGGAAGATCGAGCGCTTTCCGCTGATTGCGATGGGATCAGACTACTGGCTCAACATGGTAAGCCTGCGCGACGCGGCCATCGCGACAGGGACCATCAGCGAGGACGACCGCGACCTTTATGCTCGAACCGACGACGTCGAAGAGGCCTTAGCCTTGCTTGCGGCAGGTCAGCTGTGATGCGGTTGCGTCCAGAAAGCCGAGGCGGCAGAACGCTCCGTCACTCGTTGGGCGTCTGTTCGCCTCTCCAGGCGTCGCTCATTAGACTCATATTGAGCAAATGTATCTGCAGATAGTCATATATCGTCCAGATACTGTAGTTCGTTTGGCTGGGTTGCATATCCTGTTCAGGGTCAGAAGTGACTCAGATTTGTTCTGCATCAGCCGGCGGAATCCGGTCTTCCGACAGCGATTCGCCGGGCCCGATTTGGCGCTGCTTTTTCTGCTGTGTCCACCACAGTTCGGCGTAATGCTGGTTGTCGGCGAGTAACTTTTCGTGACTGCCTTCTTCGACGATTTCTCCGTGATCGAGTACGATGATTTTGTCGGCATCGATAACGGTCGACAGGCGGTGCGCGATGACGAGGCTCGTGTGTTTTTCAGATAACTCACGCAGGGATGCCAGGATGGCCTGCTCGGACTTACTGTCCAGCGATGAAGTCGCTTCATCAAACACCAGGATCGGCGGGCGTTTCAGGATCGCGCGAGCGATTGAAACGCGCTGCTTTTCGCCACCGGATAGTTTCAGGCCGCGTTCGCCGACCATGGTATTCGCCCCGGCCGGGAGTTCTTCGATAAAGCCCTGCAAGTGCGCCAGGCGAATTGCATTATTGACTTCCGTGTCGCTCGCCTCCGGCCGCCCATAGCGGACATTCTCAAAGATACTGTCGTTAAACAGGACCGTGTCCTGGGGCACTATTCCAATGGCCCGTCTCAATGACTCCTGGGTCACGTCGCGAATGTCATGACCATCAACGGACACAGACCCGCCAGTGGTGTCGTAAAACCGGAATAACAGTTTGACTAAAGTCGATTTTCCGGCTCCGCTCGGGCCGACCACGGCAACCTTCTGTCCGTGCGGTACTGTAAAGCTGACATTCTTCAGGATCGGGCGGCTCGGACGATAACTGAAGCTCACGTTATCGAACTCGATAGTGCTGTTGCTTATTGCGAGTTCCCGGGCGTTTTCAGAGTCCACTATCTTTGGACGTACCGCCAATAGCGCAAACAGGCGCTCGATATTTGCCATGGAGCCTTTTATTTCACGATACACGAAGCCAAGAAAATTAAGCGGCATAAACAGCTGAATCATGAACGTATTGATCAGAATAAAATCACCGAGGCTGATTTCCGCTGCCCTGACCTGAAAAGCAGCCAGGCCGATCATGCTGGTTTGTGCAACGGCGATTATGGCGGCCTGACCGCCGTTCAGGGTGAACAGCGAAAGGCGGTTTTTGCGCCGCGCGACCTCCCATTTTTCGAGCTCCCGGTCGTATCGATCGGCTTCGAATTTTTCGTTCGTGAAATACTTGACGGTTTCGTAATTGAGCAAACTGTCAATGGCACGCGTATTACTGGATGAGTCGGCTGCATTGGCGTCACGGACGAACTGGGTGCGCCATTCGGTCGTCTTGACGGAAAATAGGCCGTAAATCACCAGGGAGCCAAAGGTGATGATGGCGAACACGGACCCGTAATTGACCAGCAAAATCCCCACGACCATCGTAATTTCGAACAATGTCGGCACAATGTTGAAGACAAAGAACCGCAACAGGAAACTGATGCCGGTCGTGCCCCTTTCGATATCCCGGGCCAGGCCGCCAGTCTGGCGATTCAGATGGTAATCCAGATCCAGTTCGTGCATGTGGCGAAAGACTTTCAGTCCCAGGAACCGCATGGCGCGTTCAGTGACTCGCCCGAAAACCGTATCGCGCAGTTCGCCAAACAGCACATTGGAGAAGCGTGCCAGACCATATGCGATCACCAGGCCGATCAGCATCCTGGTCGCTACCTGCGGGCCGCCTTGGCTATCGAGTGAATCGACGAGGTACTTCAGCAGGAACGGGATAACCAGAATAGCGGCTTTCGACAGCACCAGGAATACAAGCGCAAGGAACACCCGGCTCTTGTAGGCGAACAGGTATGGCAGGAGCAAATTGACAATTTGCCAATTGACTTTGGTGCCGGGCTCGTCGGAAAAATTGCCGTGGCGCATAGATCGGGATTCTCTTTAGTGGACTGCGGGGAGTTTATCGGGGTATTCACACAAATCTGCGATACAGCATTTTTCGCACTCGGGGGTTCGTGCTTTGCAGATATAACGGCCATGCAGGATTAGCCAGTGATGCGCATCCTTTTTGAATTCGTCGGGCGTGAATTTGAGTAATTTTTTTTCTACTTCCAGTGGTGTCTTGCCCGGCGCCAGGCCGATACGATTGCTGATCCGAAAAATATGCGTGTCGACGGCGATGGTTGGCTCGCCAAAAGCCGTATTCAAAATGACGTTGGCGGTCTTGCGGCCTACACCCGGCAATGCCTCGAGTTCTTGCCGGTTTCTCGGCACCTCGCCGTTATGTTTTTCCAGCAAAATCTGACAAGTGCGAATGATATTCTTAGCTTTGCTATTGTACAGACCAATCGTTTTAATATACCGCTTGAGTTTTTTCTCACCGAGCTTGCAAATCGCTGCCGGTGTGTTGGCGACCCGGTAAAGTTTGTTCGTGGCCTTGTTGACGCTGATGTCGGTTGCCTGTGCAGACAAAATAACCGAAATAAGCAGTTCGAACGGATTGTGATGCGTCAGTTCGGTCGTTGGCCTTGGGTTAGCGTCTCGAAGCCGATGATAAATAGCAGCGCGCTTCTCGCTGTTCATTACCTGTGAAGTGCCTGTCCATCTTCACTGGAACTCTCGCGGCGTGCATCTGTCAGTGTCTTGAGTCGCCGCCCAGCGAGGAAATTACGCACGGCGATCATTACGGCCAAACCGATGAATGCCCCAGGGGGCAGGGTGGCTAACAGCAGGCCGCCTGGCTGTGCCGAAAAACTGATCTTTAATGCCGCTCCGGCGGGACCGATAAGATGTTCGGCGTTTGCGAACAGGGTTCCGTAGCCGATGATTTCCCTTGCGCCGCCTAGCACAAGCAGCACGACGGCGAAGCCCGTACCGTGTGCGAGGCCGTCAACCATTGCTGCAAGCGCCGGCTGCCGAGATGCGAAAGCTTCGGCGCGGCCGAGAATTACGCAATTTGTGACGATTAATGGAATAAATATGCCGAGCGCCAGATGCAGGTCGAAGACAAAAGCTTTGAATAATAATTCGACGATCGTGACAAAGCTTGCGATGACGAGCACAAAGACCGGTAACCGAAAATCATGATGCGTCCAGGCGCGCGTGATCGATACGAGAACATTAGTGGCGCAGAGGACCGCAATCGTTGCAATGCCCAGTCCGAGTCCGTTAATCAGCGTATTGCTTACCGCCAATAGTGGGCATAAACCGAGTAGTTGCACCAGGCCGGGGTTCTCCTGCCAGAGCCCGTTGCGGAAAATTTCACGATATCTAAGTTGCCTGGACATGTTGTGTTATTAGCGCTTGACCTCAGTTATGAATTCCGAGGGCGCGGAAAAAATTTCCTCGGTATGGTCATTGAAATATATTACCGCGTTTCTGGCGGCAATTAGCACGGCCCGACTGGTGGTGGTAGCGCCGGTGAGTTGGTCGAAAGCGCCGCCATCGCGTTCCAGCAGCCACTCGGGCACCATTGGATCGGCAGCTGTAAGGCCTGCGAGACCCTTAATCCAGCCGGATTTCTTGACTTCTATGCCATCACCCACACCGGGCGTCTCCCGATGAGCGGTGACCCGCACCCCAATAAGTTTTCCCTGTACATCTATGGACACCAGCATGTGAATCTTACCGGCGTAGCCATTCGGCGCGACCGCCGTCAAAACCGCGGCAACCGGCTGCGCGCCGCGACGGACCCGGTAAACGGGCAGGGGATTTTCGCTGCCGAGCAGATCCGCGCTGGTTGCGAACATGAAGTCTTTATGCGGTTCGTTGTTATACCGGCCCTCCGGCAACAGGTCTCGCAAACTCTTCAGGCGCTCCGCGAGTTCATTATCGGCAATACGCTGGTACGTGCGTTGCTGGACAGCGGAAAGCAGCCAGGCGGCGGCTAACGCAAACAAAACCAGGTAGATGGCGCCGGCAAAACGCCTTTGCCCTGTCTTCGATCCGTCGCGCTGCGCGGCTGGCTCAACCATGCGTAGGCTGTTGTTTCTTCGTGGGTGACCGGCCATAGACTTTCGGGCGGGTATAGCGGTCAATTAATGGTACGGTCATATTCATTAACAACACGGCAAAAGCGACGCCGTCTGCATAGCTACCCCAGTTACGAATGACATAAATCAATACGCCAATGCCGGCGCCGTAAATCAATCTGCCGGTATTGGTGGTTGTGCAGGTGACCGGATCTGTTGCGATAAAGAATGCGCACAGCAGGGCTCCGCCGCTGAATATATGAAAACCAGCGCCGGGATGGGTCGCTGAATCGATGATATAACCGCCACCGGCCATCAACAGCAGGCCGCCGATCACGGCGACCGGGACATGCCAGCGGATAATGCCCCGAAACAGCAACCAGAAACCACCCAGTGCGTAGGCACCGTTAATCCATTCCCAGCCGCGGCCACCGAAATCACCAAACAGCGGATTGGCGCGGATCTCCCCAATTGTCAGCATCATGCCGAGTTCCGTCTTGACCGTGTCCAACGGGGTCGCGCGACTGATCGCATCGATGGTCAGGCCATCCGGCAATACCCCCATAAAAATATATTGCAGCGTCGCCACGGCAGCCAGAGGTTGATAATCGATGTCGCCAATATTGGGCGCCGTCCAATGGGTCATATACTCCGGGAAAGAGACCAGGATGGCCACGTAGCCAGCCATGGCCGGGTTAAAGACGTTAAAGCCCAGCCCTCCATACAGGTGCTTGGCAATCGCGATGGCGAAAAACGCGCCGGATGCAGTCACCCACCAGGGTGTCAGGACAGGCAAGCAAAGGGCCAGCAGGATGGCCGTAACGATGGCGCTGTAATCAAACAGGAACAGCTTGACCGGTCGGCGCCGCAACCGCAGTGCGATTGCCTCCGTCAGCATGACCACCGCGGCAGCGATCAGGCAGTTGAGCGCAACCCCGATGCCAAAAAACCAGATGTACGCGGCAATGCCCGGTAGCAGTGAATAGATAACCTGGCGCATCATCACGGGCACGGTGATTTGCGCGCGCAAGTGGGGCGCAATGCCGCTGGCAAAGATCATGGTCGCCGGCCAGCAAAGAAAAGATTCGCAATGCTGCAGGCTTGCCACATCACGCTGGTTTATCCCGGGATTTTATACGTTCCATCACCGCGTCAATCGCATCCGCGTTGCTGACCGCATCGACTTGTTTCTGCAGCTCATGGTCTCGCTCGGCCTGTTGCTGCTGCAGCCGACTTTCGCGAGCTTCGTATCGTTGGCGTGCCTGCGACGCTCGCTGCAGCTCGGATTCATGTGCGCGAAATTCCATCTTGGTCGATACAAATTGTGCGGTCAGCGGGATATAACTTGGGCAAACATAATCGCAACAACCACATTCAATGCACGCGTTAAGACCCAGTGCGTCGAGCGCGGCCATGTCGTTGCATTTGCTCGCTGTCAGTAATTCCTGCGGAAGCAGCTGTGCCGGGCAGACCTGATTGCACTCGCCGCAGCGTATGCAGGGCATCTCCTGGCGGGGCGGGCTGAGCTCTCTGGCTTGCATGATGATCAGGCAATTGGTTGCCTTGGTCACCGGCAGTTCATCGCTCGGCAGGCAGATGCCCATCATTGGCCCACCCATAATCAGATGGCTGGGTACCTCGTGGTAGCCGCCTATAGCGCGAAATAAATCGGCCATGATCGTGCCAATACGGACATCTACATTCCTCGCGTGCTCGATACCACCCCCGGTAACGGTGACGATACGCGTGATCAACGGGCGGCCCGCATCGAAGAATTCTGCGACGGCTGCAGCCGTTGCTACATTGTGGCAAACGTAACCAATATCGCTCGGCAGAGCATCCTCCGGGACTTCCTCACCCATGACCAACTGAATGACCTGCCGTTCTCCGCCGGCGGGATATTTAGCGGTGATGACAGATACGTTAATGCGATCATCGCCGCTCGCTTCGAGAGCATCGTAAATGGCGACGCGCGCTTCGGGCATGTCGCTTTCAATGGCAATTACAGTCTGCGGCGCACCAACCGCTTGCATCATGATCTGGGCGCCTCGCACCACGCGTTCGGCGCGCTCGCGAAGAAGCATTTCATCGCAGGTGATGTAAGGCTCACATTCGGCGCCGTTCAGAATGAGCATGCGTATTTGGCTGCTCGTCTGCAGTTTAGTGGCGGTTGAAAATAATGCGCCGCCGAGACCGACGATTCCGCCCTCGGCGATCAGCGTGCAAATCCTGTTCGCGTCCATCTGCAGCGGATCGCCAAGATTTTTATACTCCGGCCAGGGTTCGTCCTGGCCGTCGCTGCGGATGATCACACAGCGCTCTCTGCTCGCGGTCGTGCCCTGTACCAAATTGTCATAAACGGCAATGACCTCGCCGGATATTGAGGCGTGCAATTTTGGCCCTGGATCGGTTCCGGATCCTGAGTCGGCTTGCGCGATCGGTTCCCCGGTCCGGACGCGCTGGCCGGGCCTTACAATAGCGCGGGCGTCGAGGCCCAGGCATTGCCCGATCGGAATCACGACCCACTTCGGCAGTGGTGCCTCGAGAATCGGCAACTCCATTGAGTTGACCTTTCTTGGCGGCGGTCGGATACCCCACTCCGGGCGCCGCGGTTGTGGGTCATACCCTGAAGTGTGGCTCATCTGCAGTACGCTTTAGTTTTCAGTTTTCAGTTTTCAGTTTACAAGCTTCAGTTCAATGCAATCGACGGGGCAGGGGGTGATGCACAGTTCACAGCCGGTGCATTCTGCGGCAATCACAGTATGCATGTAGCGGGGTGCGCCGAGGATCGCATCGACAGGGCAAGCCGGCAGGCACCTCGCACAGCCGATGCAGACATCTTCCGCGATGACGGCGACAGACTTCGGCTTTTGTACGCCGAAATCCGGATTGAGAGCGATGGGGCTTTGGCCGAGCAAGCGGCCCAGTGCCTGAATCGTCGCTTCACCGCCCGGTGGGCACTGGTTTATTTGCGCCGTGCCGGCAGCAAGTGCCGCGGCATAAGGCCGACAGCCGGGAAATCCGCATTGACCGCATTGCGTCTGTGGCAGCAGCGCGTTGATTTGATCGATTGCACCATGCCCCACGGCGTTCAGCCGCGTCGCGGCCAGTCCCAAAGCCACGGCTATCAGCGCCGCGAGACAGCCCATTACGATTACCGCCATCAGCATGCCGAGCACGTCAGGATCAATTGCGAATTACACCAGAGAACCCTATAAAAGCCATGGACATGAGCCCGGCCGTTACCAGTGCGATCGCCGCGCCTTTAAACGGCGCGGGTACATCGCCGACCTCCAGCCGTTCCCGCAGGCCAGCAAATAAAATCATGACCAGACAAAACCCAAGGCCTGCACCGATCCCGTATGCCAGGGCTTGCAGGAAACTCTCGCTTTGACTGGTATTCAACAGTGCCACGCCGAGTACCGCGCAATTAGTCGTAATCAATGGCAAATAGATGCCCAGGATTTGGTGCAAAATCGGGCTGGAATAACGGACGAACATTTCAGTGAACTGCACCGAGCCGGCAATAACAAGAATGAAAGACAATAACCGGAGGTATTCCAGCCCGAATGGCATCAATAGCCAGGTGTCGATCAGATAGCTGCATGCGGACGCGAGGGTCAGTACGAAAGTCGTGGCCAGAGACATGCCCAAGGTGGTTTCAAATTTCGTGCTCGCACCCAGCAATGGGCAGAGCCCGAGAAACTTGACCAGCACGAAGTTGTTGACGAGAACCGTCGCCAGAATAATCAGTATCAAGTCAGACATTAAGGAAACTCTTTAACGTATCCGCATGCCGGGTTGTGCACCATCGTCAGGACCGATCAGGAATATGTCTTCGCCGCCCGGGCCTGCCGCCAGCAGCATCCCCTCGGACGTTCCAAAGCGCATCTGGCGTGGCGCCAGGTTAGCAACCAGCACGACCTGACGGCCGATGAGCTGCTCCGGCGAATAAGCGCTCTTGATGCCGGCCAGCACGGTGCGCTTTTGCGCTCCGAGGTCGACGACCACGCGAATAAGTTTGTCTGCCCCTTCTACCGCCTCGGCTTCAACAACCGTGGCAACCCGGAGGTCCACTTTTAGAAAATCATCGATACTGATGAATTCCGTTGCTTGGGGTTGCGATAGGGCCTGCCCGGGCAGCGTTTCTTTCGACTGTTCTACCATTTTGCTTACGGCTTTTTCGTCAATACGCGTCAACAGAGGTTTGAAAGCATTTATTTCTGTGCCAAGCAACGGCGTTTTGCGACTGTCCCAGCTAAGCGGCCCGCCGGCCAGAAATTGATCTGCCGCCGCGGTAACGCCGGGCAACACGGGTGCCAGATAAGTCGTCAATACGCGGAACAGATTAAGTCCTTGAGTGCAGACCAGCTGGACGCGCGGCAGCTGTTGTTCGTCCTTGGCCAGATTCCACGGTTTGTTCTCGTCGATGTACCGATTCGCGCGATCCGCAAGTTTCATGACCTCGCGCATCGCCCGGCCAAACTCTCGCTGTTCATAGAATTCCGCAATACGGTCGCCCGCTTGCACAAATTCCGCGTAAAGTTCCGGGTTATCCAACGTGGATGACAACCTGCCGTCAAATCGCTTATCGATAAATCCCGCACATCGGCTCGCAATATTGACGAATTTTCCGACCAGATCCGAATTGATCCGCGCTACGAAGTCCTCGAGATTCAGGTCGATATCCTCGATTCCGGGCCCCATTTTGAATGCATAGTAATAACGCAGGTATTCGGGATTGAGGTGCGCAAGGTAGGTGGCTGCTGAAATAAACGTGCCGCGCGATTTGGACATCTTCTGCCCATTAACCGTCAGAAAACCGTGCACAAATACGCCGCTTGGCTTGCGATAACCAGCGCCTTCCAGAACTGCTGGCCAGAACAGCGTGTGAAAATAGGTGATGTCTTTGCCGATGAAGTGGTATAGCTCGGCTGCGGAATCCTCGGCAAAGAACGTGTCGACAGAGATGTCTGCACCTTTCCGGGCGGCGAGGTTGGCGAGGCTGGCCATATAGCCGATGGGTGCATCCAGCCAGACGTAGAAATACTTGTCTTCGGTATCCGGAATACGAAATCCAAAATACGGCGCATCCCTGGAGATATCCCAGTCCTGCAGGCCCGCTTCGAACCATTCCTCGAGTTTTCGCGCCACGCCCGAGTCGACGTGTCCGGCCAAGATCCACTCGCGCAGTGAATCCTGGAACTCGGCCAGGCGAAAAAAATAGTGCTCTGATTCTTTGCGAGTCGGGGTTGTGCCGGAGACGACTGATCGGGGGTCAATTAGATCGCTGGGCGAATAGGTGCGGCTACAGACCTCGCAACTGTCGCCGTATTGATCCTCGGCGCCGCAATGCGGGCAGATACCGCGGACGAATCGGTCCGGCAGAAACATCTGCTCCTTTTCGTCGTAGGCCTGTTCTATGACGCGTCGGCTTATCAGGCCTTTTTCGTCAAGTCGGGCGTAGATCTGTTCCACGAGTTCCCGGTTTTCTTTCGAATGCGTTGAATGGAAATTGTCGAATGCGACGTGAAAGCTGGCCAGGTCGCGATGATGCTCGATTCTGAATTTCTCGACGAGTTCTTCCGGACTAACGCCTTCTTGCCGGGCTCTCAACATGATCGGTGTGCCGTGCGCATCACTGGCGCAGACATAGGTACAGGCGTTGCCCATCAGGCGTTGAAAGCGGACCCAGATGTCGGTCTGGATGTACTCTACCAGGTGCCCCATGTGGATTGGCCCACTGGCGTAGGGCAACGCACTGGTGACGAGAATATTCCGGCTGCCCGTAGCTGTTGCGACTGGCATCGAGCGTTCACTCATCCAGGTCTTTCATATCTTCGAAACTATTTTTTTCCAGTGCCGCTTGATATGCGCTTTTGCCGGATATGATGCCGTTGTGCACAAATTCTTTCAGCGCCGTGTCCATCGTTATCATGCCGTCCTTGCGGCCGGTCATCATGGTATTCTCGAGTTGATCCAGCTTGCCTTGTCGAATGACGTTGGCAACTGCCGGCGTGTTCACCAGCACTTCGAGGACCGCGACCAATCCGGGTCCACCGAGTTTGGGAACCAGTTGCTGGGAGATAACGCCGCGCAGGGAGGTCGATAACATCGTGCGGACATGGCCCTGTTTGTCTGCAGGAAACGTATTTACGATTCGGTCCACGGTTGCCGCGGCGCCATTGGTATGCAGAGTTCCCATAACCAGGATCCCCATCTCGGCGGCGGTCACGGCAATGCTCATGGTCTCCAGGTCACGCATTTCTCCGACCAGGATGACATCGGGATCCTCGCGCAAAGCAGAATGCAGGGCCGCTGCGAAGCTTCGCGTGTGTTTTCCAATTTCCCGCTGGCTCATCAGGCATCGCTTGCGCGTGTGGACGAACTCGATCGGGTCTTCGATGGTCAGGATGTGGCCGCTGATGGTCCGATTCAGTTCATCGATCATCGCAGCCAGCGTCGTGGATTTGCCGGAGCCGGTTTTGCCCGTTACCAGGATCATCCCCTGGGTGTGCCGGCATAAATTAGTCAACACCGGGGGCATATTCAGGTCTGCGAGTGATTTCGCGACAGATGGAATGGCGCGCATAACGCCACCCATGCCACCCAGATGTCGAAACACGTTTACCCGAAAACGTGCCACGTCATCGAGCGCGTACGCGAAATCAACGGAATCATGCTCCTCAAATTCTTTTCGCGATTTGGCGGACATGATTTCCGTTAGAGCCTGTTGGGCCTGCTCCGCGGTCAGAAGATCCGGATCGATCGCCTGCAGTTCACCGTAAACCCGAATTCTAGGTGGCTGGCCGGCGATGTAATGCAGATCGGAACCATTCTTGCTGGCCAGTTGCCGCAGGCTATTATCAATCGCATTCATGCCGGTTCGCTGATTTGGCTTTTATTCTGCCGCTTCGGTAGCGGCAAGCTTGGGCAACATGCTTGTGTCCGTTACAAACTTCTGGAACATATTCTTGTCAGTGGCGAAACGGTAAGCATCGTCAGGGTCAACCTGCTTGGACTTGATCGCATCCATCAGCGCATGATCCATAAGCTGCATGCCCAGGTCGCGGCCGGTCTGCAGCTGCGCAGGAATTTGATGGGTTTGATCGGTGGCGATCATTTTGGCGATCGCGCGCGTCATCACCATGATTTCCAGAATCGCCCGGCGGGCGCGCCCGTCCGGTGTCTTGATCAGATTCTGGGTTATCACGGCATTCAGACCCTGGCCGAGGAAACTCTTGGTCTGTTCGCGCATTTCCCCCGGAAGCGCATCGATCATCCGGTCAATGGTCTTAACCGCGCCTGTCGTGTGCAGCGTGCCGAGGACCAAATGCCCCGTTTCGGCCGCGGTCATTGCCATGGTGATGGTGTCCGCATCGCGCATTTCACCGACCAGTATCACGTCGGGGTCTTCTCGCAGGGCAGCGCGTATGCCGTCCGCAAAAGATCCGAGGTGCGTGCCCAGTTCCCGCTGTATCACCTGCGAGCGCTGACTTTGATGCACAAACTCGATTGGATCTTCGAGACTGATGATATTCAGATTACGGGTCATATTGATGTGATTGACCATCGCAGCGAGGGTCGTCGATTTGCCGGTGCCGGTCGAGCCGGTGACCAGAATCATGCCCTGATGATGGTCGCATAGTTTGCCGAGCGTATTTGGCAGCTGCAGGCTGTCGAGTGTCGGTACCGCGTGAGGGATGAACCTGAATGTCGCGCCCATGCCGGTCGCCTTGCGAAAAACATTGACGCGAAATCGGCCGCCGTCCTC
>Ga0224512_10000590_pt1 | contig 37691 bp, 31 predicted proteins | sample SF_May12_sed_USG_4_FD_169103 | JGI IMG/M metagenome (GOLD analysis project Ga0224512, IMG submission 169103) | Sediment microbial communities from San Francisco Bay, California, United States - SF_May12_sed_USGS_13 | ecosystem: Environmental > Aquatic > Marine > Sediment | place: USA... | reverse complement strand
GCGCGCGAGTTCGACGAGAAAAACCTGCAGCAGTTGACCGTGCACCACCGCGACCACGATCACGACAATAATCCGGCCGATGGCAGCAACTGGGAGCTGCTGTGCGTCTATTGTCATGATAACGAGCATTCCCGCCATACCGACGCGGCCTACGGTGATTCCTCGTCCGCAGCGCGACAGGCGGAGTCCACCTATAAACCGTTTGCAGACCTGGCGTCGCTGCTGGACAAAAAGAAGTAGCCGGCCCTTTCCCCCCGGGGGAAGTAGCGGATACATGCTAATCGGTTTGCCGCTCGGCTTAAGGTCGTTTACAGGACCCGGCGCTGCAATACCGAGCGACGGTTAAGTCGAGTCAGCAAGAGATGGAGTTGTTTTCACCGCAAATCCCGCGGGGGCCGGCCGCATTCAATTCGTATCCGCCAGATCTTCGCGAGGCCAGGTTACGCCTCAATGCGTGGTGGTTCTGACTTCGGCTTTTTCCTCGCCCTCGGGAACCGGGCTACCCTCATCCGCCCGGGTTTCCTGGCCGGCCTTACCGGCGGCTGGTTCAAGTGCATCGACATTAAGTACGGGTTCCCTGGCCTCGTCCGAACCGCCGAGATCGCCTGCTGGCCCCGAAGCCTCGATTTTAGCCGTGCCAGGTTCCGCACTTACAGGATCCGTTGCACCGGCGTCGGTGAATGGCTCGGCATGCTCGTCTACCGTTGCCACGGGCTCTGCCTGCGACTTCGCCCGATCATCAACCAGATCGTCAGCAAGCCTCTCCGGCGCGTCTATTTCATCGTCAACAGCAATCGATACCCTGCCCTGATGCTGTTCCAGGAGATTATTGAAGTTCTTGCTATCGCCCAGGATTTGCGCACCCGCCGCCAGGTGCTGGTAGACCTTGACATAGTTCTGCGTCAAATCGTTCACCAGTTCCGAGGTCTTGTCGAAGTGTTGATTGACACTTGCCTTGTAACTGTTCAATTCCTCTCTGGCATCGTCCAGTTCGGTTTTGATTTTACCGGCCTCCTTTACCGATGGCGCAAACAGCCGATATACCAGCACGCCGATCAATGCGCCGGCGACCAGTGCGATAATGCCAATTTGCCAAACCGAGTCTATGTATTCCACAGCGCCTCTTGGTGATCGATGATTCGAATATGACGGGCGATTATAAGTTAAACGCGGGTGCAATCATACAAATAGAAGAATACAAGTCGAGGCGACGGTTACCTGGGCTCCTGCGATTCGGGACAGATTTATCGTTGCCCTGCTTCCCGCGCGCCGACCGTGAACCACGATTTTGACGCTCCTGCCCTGGTTAGATCCGCAGCGTTACCTCTAGCGAGAAGAGTAAATTGGGATTCGGTCATTTGCGGCTCACGGCATGAGGCGCTCGATTTGCGCGAGCGTGTGGTTCATCAGCATCTCGGCAATCACACCGCCCTTGTCGGCGCTCGCGAGCGTGGCCTGTCCGAAAACACCGGAACCAGACCAGATGCCTTCACCCCTGCTGCGCGTCAATCGGCCTTCGCCTTCCGCACCATCGTCGACCGCGCGGCTCATGTCGACGACCTGCGGCGCAATGTGGAGCATCAGCGAGGTTTCAGTCTCGTCGGCGTGCGAACCGTAGCGCTGCTGTATCAGGCCTGGCGGCAGCACCTGCAGCGCGTCGTCGATATTCAGATACTCGAAGCGGATGCCTCGATCCAGACGCTTTGCGGCCTCGGCGAGCGGGCGCAACGTCGACAGCCCGGTATTGATCACGTAGAAACGCGACAAACCGAATTCAACCAGGCTGTTACAGGTATCGACAATGACATCCCGGGCCGTCTCCACGCGCAGGCTGATCGATCCGGGGTACTCGACAAAAGCCGGGTAGAAAGATGCATTGATCAGTGGGGCAATGACCACCGGCAGCCGCTGCATGATTTCATCGGCGAGCCATCCCGCGATCAGGGCATCGTTGTTTAGCGGTAAATGCGGGCCGTGTTCCTTGGCGGCCGCACCGAGCGGAATCACGACGACCGGGTTGTGCGCGAACCATTGTTCCGCTTCGATCCAGGTCAGCGTTTCGAGCTTGACGCCGCGCTCCATTTTTTTTCTACTGTTTACCGAATTTGGGGGTTGATCTGTTCGATGATAACCTGACGCAAAATCTGACGCCTATCGATGATCAATTTAGCTATTTCACCGCCTCCTGACAAGGCGAAACATGGCGCTCGGCCAATTTGCAACACAGGCACATCAATTCTATCGCGAGAGGCCGCAAATCCCGGCACAGCAGCATTCGGATATCACCTTCGATTCGATAGTTCCGATTCTCGGGCCTGGATCCATATCCTGCAAGCGCATGCGCGCCTGTTTCGTTCGCGCGCCGACGCCACGACTTGATGGTTCATAACCGGGGCGAATAAAATGCAATCGCCACAATGGTCGGCGTGGAATCCGGGTATCGAGTCGGAGATACCGGCGGCATACCGCGAGCTCGAAACGATTTACGACCCGGCCCATGTTTTCACCCGGCTGGAAGAGGTCAACGAGCTCGCCGTGGAAACTGGCCTGAGCCCCGAGGAACTGATCGCATTCAGGCCACACCGGCTGGTCCTGCACGAACTGATTGTCCGCGTTACCGCCGATATCGTGGTCCTCGAGGGCGAGCACGAGGAAGATCTCGGCATTAATTTCCGCAAAATCGCGCGCCATGTTTTCAGCAAGTACGTGATCCCGCGCCTGATGCAGATCGAGCACCGCTTCGACACCATGCGCACCCGCATCGAGGACATGACCCGGCAGGAACTCGAACGCGCGCTGCTGCGACCCGCGACGGCGCAAAAACCGAAAGCGTCGTTATGGTCGCGGATGCGCGGCGCGAAGCCGAAACCGGCGACGGCGCCGAGGAGCCGGCAGGAGCGCGAATTCGAATTGATCAGCGATTACAAGCAAAGCGGCCTCGGCGCAGACGACGAACTGGCGGCGGCGGTGTACCGCAGCCTTTACCGGGTGCTCGGATCGATCGCGACCACGCGCGGCTTCATCGGCAACGACCCGCAATACCTGGCCAGCATCTGTGTGCGCCACGCCTGCAATTACCTGGGCAGCCGCGAAATCGGCAGGCAGGTCGGCGAGCTGATGCAGGATGCGATCGCCGGCGAGGGCTACCACCTGATAGCCGATGCCGACAAGCCGACACTGATCAGCCTCAAGGGCGCCTCCGCGGCCGGCAAGAGTTCGTTGCGTCCGATGCTGAGCCAGATGATGTCCGAGCTGGGTATCGAGGATCAGGGTTACGGTACCATCAGCCCGGACATCTGGCGTCGCCTGCTGCTCGACTACGAAGCGCTGGGCGAGAGTTACAAGTATGCCGGCAGGTTTACCAGCCACGAGGTCAATATCATAGACACCAAGCTGGATCATTACATCCGTGCCAAGGCGGACCAGCGGCGTTCGATTCCCCACCTGATGGTGGACCGCTTTCGCTTCGACAGCTTCGCCAGCGAAAAAATCACCCGCGTGCTGCACAAAACCTACGTGCGCTATATCGATACCATGTACATGTACTTCATCGTGACGCCGCCCGAGGCGACCGTCGAACGCGGCTGGGAGCGCGGCCTGGTGCGCGGGCGCTACAAGGCGGTGGACGATTTTCTCGGGCATTGCGTCGAGGCCTACGCGGGCATGCCCAAGCTGTTGTTCAAATGGCTCGCCAACGACAGGCCGCGGTATTTTTTCGAGTTCCTCGATAACAGCGTGCCGAAGGGAACTTATCCCGAACTGATAGCGCGCGGCACCCAGGGATTGATGCAGGTATACCGGCCGCGCTCGCTGATAGATATCGAGCGCTTCCAGCGCATCAACGAACTCGCGACGGGGCCCGAGCAGGTGGCGGCAGCCCCGTCCGAATTGACGGTAGCCAAAAATCTCGGCTTTCTGCGGCAGTGCATCGCCCGCATCAGCCTGATCGAGTTCATCGACCTCACCAGCGATAGCTGTTTCATGTCGATTCGGTCCGGCAGCTTCACGGTGACTGCTCCAGATCTGTTCGAACAAAATCTGGCGGACGAAACCCTGCACGAGATAGTCGCGGAACTCGCACCGGATTTGCTGCGCGCTTGAACCCTGGGATAAACTGAAAATTTGCGTGAGGACGAGGAATGAGTAAACCCATCAACGGCAGCTGCCTGTGCCAGAAAGTGACCTACCAGTTTCAGCTCCCCGAGTATATTTTCCAGTACTGCCACTGCTCGCGCTGCCGCAAGTTCACCGGGAGCGCTTTCGCATCCAATATCCTGGTCGATCCGCAGCAGTTCGAGTGGCTCAGCGGTGAGGACCAGGTCGGTCGCTTCGAGCACCCCGACGCGAAACACTTCGCCACCTGCTTCTGCAAAAACTGCGGTTCGTCGTTGCCCTGGCTCTCGCAAAGTGGCACCGCGGTCATTATTCCGGCGGGTACGCTCGACGAGGATCCCGGCATCCGGCCGACACAGAATATTTTCTGGAAGGATCGGGCCCCCTGGAGCGAAGCGGTCGACGCGTTGCCGCAGCACGACGAGTTGCAGCCGCGCAAGGTCAAATCCTGACGCCTCTCGATCCTGATCGATCCCGCTTATTGCCTAGAACAACGCCTGTTGTCGATCGATCACGGCGTCCATCGAGGATCCGATCGCGTTCAGGATCGTGTCCGCGATCGGCGTCAGCTGCCTGTCGACGTAATGCTCGTAGTCGAGGCGGTCGTGCTGGCACTCCAGGGTTTGCGCGCCGCCGACGGTCATGACGTATTCGATCCAGCTCTTGTTGCGATAGCGCGACGGCTGTTGCCGCTGCCTGAACTCGGCTTCCGCCTTGATCGCCGCCTGCGCGTGCGGCGGTATGTTCTTGCGATACTCGGATAGCTTCTTGCGCAGGCGCTTGCGGTAAACGAGTTGGTCATCGAGCCTGCCCGCGTGCAGGTCGGCGACCACCTCGCGGATGTAATCGCTGTACTCTTCGCCATCGAAGATCAGCCGGTAGAGCTTCTGCTGAAACTGCCGCGCGAGTTCGGTCCAGTCGGTGCGCACAGTTTCGAGTCCCTTGTAAACAATGCGGCGCCCGCCGCGCTCGTCGTCGATCAACCCGGCGTAGCGCTTCTTGCTGCCCAGTTCCGATCCTCGCATGGTCGGCATGAAAAACTTTTTGAAATGCGTTTCGAATTGCATCTCCAGGCAGGACTCGATGCCGTGCTCGCGTTGCAGCCGATCGCGCCAGTAGGCATTGATGATGCCAACCAGCCGTTTACCGATTTGGGCCGCGGTTCGATTGTCTTTCTCCCCGTGCAGCGACACGAACACTGAATCGGTATCTCCGTAGATCACCTCGAAACCCTGCGCTTCGATTAGTTCGACCGTCTGGATGATGATGTCGTGGCCGCGCTTCGTGATCGAACTGGTCAGGCGCGAATCGTGCAACCGGCAGCCGGGAGTGCCGAGCACGCCGTAAAAAGAGTTCATGATGATCTTGATGGCCTGCGACAGGGCCGCGTTACCGTCGCGCTTGGCCTGGTCGCGCGCCGCCCACAGGCTTTCGATGATCTGCGGCAGTATGTGCTCGCGCTTGTGGAAACTGGCGCCATCGTAGCCCGGTATGACGTCCTGCTCCTGCGCCTGTTTCGCCGCGATGCGGGCGTAGGGATCGACGCGGAAGCTGCGGATTATGCTCGGGTAAAGGCTTTTATAATCGAGCACCAGTACCGACCCCTGCAGACCGGGTCTGGAATCCATGACGTACCCGCCCGGCGCGCTCAGTTCGCCCTGGTAGTCGCCGATATTGGGGGCGATGTAGCCCTGGCGGTGCAACCGTGGCAGGTAGAGGTTGTCGAACGCCGCCACCGAACCGCCGGGGCGGTCCATTTCCAGCCCCGTCAGCCTGGCGCGCTCGATCGAAAAGTCGATCAGATTAGCATGCGCAAATATATCCCAGACCAGCTGGCAGTCTTCGAGGTTGTACGCGGCGAGCGTCTCCTTTTCCGCGTGGAACTGCCGCCTGATTTCCTTCGCCTTGTATAACGGATCGGATTGAGTCCTGTCATGAATCAGCTTGCCCCTGCCGAGCAGTTCCCGCGCCACCGATTCGAGCGCAAAACTGGGAAAATTGTAGGTCGCGGAGCGCAAGGTGTCGATGCCGTCGAGCACTACCCGGCCCGGAATCAGCACGAAGTACTGGTTGCTGTCCGCCTGCGACTGGCGCCAGACCGGCAGCGCTCCCATGCGCCCGATGGCGAGTGCCTGCCCCAGCGCCAGCGACTTTTTCTGCAGCATTCTCAGATCGAAGTTGATCACGTTCCAGCCGATAAACACGTCGGGATCGATGCGCTGCACCCATTCGGCAAAGCGCTGCAACAGCGCCTTTTCGTCGGCGACGTACTCGATCACCTCGCTGTCTGCGCCATCGCCTATCATCAAAACCCGGTTCACCGCGGCAGTAACAAAGGCGATCGAAAACAGCGCATCGGTCTCGAAGTCGGACTCGATGTCGAGCGACATGACCTTGAGCCGTGGTACGAAATCACCCGGCTGCAGGCGAACATCGTGCAACACCCCGGCGGCCGAATCCGCGTCGACGTCGACCGAGGCGGTGATGAATCGCTCGCACAGGAATCTCTCGGTAGGGCGGATGTCAGCCTCGTAACAGGCGATGCCGACCTGCTTCAAGGCGTCGCGGGCGCGGTAAAGCTGCTGCTGCGCATCGAAGTAAACCGCGCCAACCGCATCCTCGGAGAAAGTTTTCAGCGCGAGCGGCTTGATCGATATGCCGCGTTGCCTGTCGAGCGAGCCTGCGACCGCGGCGGCATCCGCCTGGCGGATAAAGAAAAGCGCCTGCTGCCGGTGTAGGCAAACCTTCAGCGGACCCTGCGCGCTGGTCAGCCAAAAGTCCAGGCGCACACCGTCCTGCTCGTCAAACCACTGGCGCGTCAGTAAAAATGCCGGGATCAAGGGCCTGTTTCCGAAAGTAGGTTAAATTTAACCCGCATTCTATTATCATCGCGGGTTTCCGTGTAATTAAGTGAATGACTGGAGAACGCCATGCACCTGTCCCGCTTTCCGCGCCTGCATCTCGCCCACCTGCCCACCCCGCTCGAACCCATGCCGCGAATTTCCGATGAGCTCGGCGGCCCGAATATCTGGATCAAGCGCGATGACTGCACCGGATTGTCGTCCGGCGGCAACAAGACGCGCAAGCTCGAATTCCTGATGGCCGACGCCGTGGCGCAGGGCGCCGATACCGTGATCACGCAGGGCGCCACCCAGTCCAACCACGCGCGCCAGACCTGCGCGGCCGCGGCGAAACTGGATTTCGAATGCCACATCCTGCTCGAGGATCGCACCGGCTATCATGACGAGGCTTACGCCTGCAACGGCAACGTGCTGCTCGACCAGCTGCATGGCGCGACGATTTCGACGCGCCCCGCCGACAGCGACATGAACGCCGAAATGGAGCAGCTGGCGCAACGGCTGCGCGATGACGGCAAGACGCCTTATATCATCCCGGGCGGCGGTTCGAACGAAATCGGCGCGCTCGGCTATGTCAACGCGGCGCTGGAGCTGATCCACCAGGCCAACGAACGCTCGCTGCGCATCGACCACCTGCTGCACGCAACCGGCAGCACCGGCACCCAGGCCGGTCTCGTGCTCGGCATGGAGGCGATGAACAGCGGCATACCGGTTTACGGCGTCAGCGTGCGCGCACCCAAACAGCAACAGGAGGAAAAGGTTTACGGACTGGTGCAGCGCACCGCCGAGTACATGGGCTACAGCCCGGACCTGGTGGCGCGGGAGAAGGTGGTCGCCAATAGCGATTACGTCGGCGAAGGTTACGGCCTGCCGACCGACGCCATGATCGAAGCGGTCAAGATGCTGGCGCGCTACGAGGGCATCCTGCTGGACCCGGTATACGCCGGCAAGGGCTTCTCCGGCCTGATCGACCTGATACGCAAGGGCCATTTCAAGAAAGGCGAAAACGTCGTGTTCCTGCACACCGGCGGCAGCGTGTCGCTGTTCGCCTATCCGAAAATCTTCGGCCTACCGGAATACAGCTAGATCCCGGCATGACCAAACCGGTTTTCAGCAAGCCCTTTACCCAGCAGGAACCGATTCCCGAGGCCGCGATCGAGCGCGCCGTCGAAGTGATGCGCTCGGGCCGGCTGCACCGCTACAACCTGCTCGAAGGTGAAACCGGCGAAGCCGCGAAGCTGGAGCAGGAGTATGCCGCCTACATGGGCCAGCGCTACTGCCTGGCCTGCAGCTCGGGCGGTTACGCGCTGCATATCGCGCTCAAGGCAGCCGGGCTGAAACCGGGCGAGCCGGTGCTCAGCAACGCCTTCACGCTGGCGCCGGTGCCCGGCGCGATCGATAACGCCGGCGGCAAGCCGGTGCTGGTCGAAATCGGGCGCGACTATTGCGTCGACCTGGCGCATCTCGAACAGATGATGCAACAGTCGAAGGCGCGTTTTTTCATACTCTCGCATATGCGCGGCCACATCGCTGACATGGACGCGATCACGGCGCTCTGCCAAAAATACTCGGTGACGCTGATCGAGGATTGCGCGCACACGATGGGCGCGAGCTGGGACGGCAGGAAATCGGGCACCTTCGGCAAGGTGGGCTGTTTCAGCACGCAAACCTACAAGCACCTCAACTCGGGCGAGGGCGGCTTGCTGACGACCGACGACGATGAAGTCATCGCGCGCGCGATCATTTACTCGGGTTCGTACATGCTCTACCAGCGCCACGGCACGCTGCCGGAGGCGCGGGTGTTCGACGCGATCAAGCTCGACACGCCGAACTACAGCGGGCGCATGGATAACCTGCGCGCCGCGATTTTACGTGCCCAGCTACCCGACCTCGAACAGAACTGCGCGCGCTGGAACGAACGCTACCGCGCGCTGGAAGCCCGACTACGGGAAAATTCACAGATACTGCTGCCGCCACGGCCCGACAAGGAATCCTATGTCGGCAGCTCGTTACAATTTCGCGTCGAGCAATTCGATAACCAGCAGGTAGCGGCCTTCATCGCCGCCAGCGCGGCGCGCGGCGTCGAGTTGAAGTGGTTTGGCGGCGCCGAGCCGCACGGCTTTACCAGCCGCTACGATAGCTGGCGTTACATCGAAAAGGCACAGCACTTGCCGCAAACGCTGGAAATCCTCGCGACCACCTTCGACCTGCGTATACCGCTGACCTTCTCGGTCGAAGATATGGCGCTGATCGGCGCCATCATCGACGACGAGGTCGAAATTCGGCTCGGCTCACAAGCCTGACGCCCGGCGCGGGGTCACTCCGCGGTCGCCTCGCGGGCGCGGCCCGTTATTGCTGCAGGCTGCGCTGCATGTACTTGATATCGTTTTCGATCAGAAGGTTCTTGGCCTGCGACAGCCTGCTCTCGCTCGCGAACGGCCCGAGCTGCACGCGGTGCCAGGTTTCATCGTTGACCACGGCGGACTTGATTTTCGCCTCCAGGCCGAGGAAAGCCAGCTGCGCTTTCAGGCTGTCCGCCTCCTCGACGCTGTGGAAGGATCCGACCTGCAGTATCGACTGATTCGTCGTTTCCTTGTTGATGACCGGATTTTCGATCGCGTCGCGATCTTCTTCCGAAATCGGAATTTCGACCTCGCGCTCCGGCAACACCGAGTAAAAATCGATGGTCGGCTTGTTCTCGCTGCCGCTGGACTGTCGCTCCTTGCTGCTACCTGAACCGCTGCTGACGATCTTTTGATCGAGAAACAGGATAAATGCCACGAACGATATCAGCAGCAACAGCAGAAATGCCCAGACCCAGATCGATGTAGACTCTTTTTTCGCCATGTGGTCCTACATTTTTTCGGGCGCTGAAACGCCCATCAGGTTCAGGCCGTTGCGCAGCACCTGCGCCACCGCCGCGGCGAGCGCGATGCGCGCGTCGCGCAGTTCGGTATCGCCGACGATGAACTGGTGGGCGTTGTACCAGGAATGAAAATGGTTGGCGAGTTCGCGCAGGTAGTTGACCACCAGGTGCGGCTCGCGGCGATTCGCCGCCGATTCCACCCGTTCCGGAAACAGGCTTAATTGCTTTATCAGCGCCTGCTCGTGCTCGTTATCGAGACGCAGCAGGTTGGCCGTCTGCGTCGATACCTCGATTCCCTTTTCGGCACACTGTCGCCTGACGCTGCAAATGCGCGCGTGCGCGTACTGCAGGTAGTAAACCGGGTTGTCGCTGGATTGCTCGCGCGCGAGGTCGAGATCGAAATCCATGTGCTGCTCGGCCTTGCGCATCACGTAGAAGAAACGGGCCGCATCCAGACCGACGTCTTCGCGCAATTGGCGCAGCGTGACGAACTCGCCGGAACGTGTCGACATCGCGATTTTTTCGCCGTTCTCGAACAGGTTGGCGAACTGCACCAGTTGAACCTCGAGGTTGTCGGCGACATATCCCAGCGCGCTCAACGACGCCTTGACTCGCGGGATGTAACCGTGGTGATCGGCGCCCCAGATATTGATGACCTTGTCGAAGCCGCGTTCGAACTTGTTCATGTGATAAGCGATATCGGAGGCAAAATAAGTGGTCTGGCCATTGTCTCGGCGCACCACCCGATCTTTTTCGTCACCGAAATCGGTGGAGCGAAACCACAGCGCGCCACCCTCTTCGTAGACATAGCCGTTATCCTGCAGGCGCGTGATGGCCTGTTCGATCAATCCTTCGTCGCCGAGCGAACGCTCCGAGAACCAGCAGTCGAAATCGACGCCGAATGCGTGCAGGTCGTTGCGGATAACGTCGACCAGCGTATCGAGCGCCAGGTCGAACACGACGCGGTACTCGTCTTCGCCGAGCAGGCCGTGGGCGTTGGCGATCAGGTCGTCGACGTGTCTTTCCTTGTCCCCCTGCGGAAAATCGGCGCAAACGTCGGCGAAAGCCTGGGCGGCGGGCTTGCGAAAGCGCTCGCCCTGCTCGCGATGCAGCGTCGCGGCGATGTCCCAGACGTAATCGCCCTGGTAGCCGTTGCTCGGGAAATCGATGGTTTCGCCGCAGAGCTCGAGATAACGCAGCCAGGTCGAGGTGCCGAGTATGTGCATCTGGCGGCCGGCATCGTTGACGTAGTATTCCTTCTGCACCTCGTAGCCGACGAAAGCGAGCAGGTTGGCCAGCGTGGCGCCATAGGCCGCGCCGCGGCCATGCCCGACATGCAGCGGTCCGGTAGGATTTGCCGACACGAACTCGACCTGGACCTTGACTCCCGCGCCCTGCGCGCTGCCGCCGAACCGATCCCCCTGTTCGAGTATGCGATTGATGACAGACTGGCTCAGCGCGCTGGCGACGAAGAAATTGATGAATCCCGGGCCGGCAATCTCGACCCTGTCGATCGAGTCGCATGCGGCCAGCCTGCCGACGATGGCGGCTGCCAGCTCGCGCGGCGGCATACCCGCCGGCTTTGCCAGCACCAGCGCGACGTTCGACGCGAAGTCGCCCTGGCCCGGATCCTTCGACGGGGTTACCTGGATATCGACACCGAGCCTGGGGGGAATTTGCGAAGATTGCTCAAGCTCGCGCAGAGCCTGCGCGAGCAGATCGTTGATGATTTGCTTCAAGAGCTGGAACCCGTACCCGGATGGTAAAAATGAACCGGGATTTTACCCGAGGCGTTGAGCCCGGGCCACCCATCATTTCGTTCAATTTGACCAACCCCTTCCGCTCGCGTCGAAGGGGTCAGAGCGCACATCGGTGAGCCATGGAGTAATGGAATAAGACCAGCCGATTAGCGGTCTGATCCGAATGGCACTTACTTATAGCTGTCAAGCCCGCGCAAGCGGGCATCTTGAGACAACTGGAAAGCGCTTGTTACAAGGTTCCCGCTGGCGCGGGAATGACTCTTTTTTCGGTAAGCAAGTGCCATTCTGGTCTGTTCCCGAATGTTCCGAGACCTGCGCGGTCCGGACCAACCGCGCCTGGACAAGAGGCCTCTCGAGGGCCTCGAATCACAGGTCGTAGGCGTCGACGTCGATGGTCCAGTTGGTGCGGGAGGTACTCGCTAGCTGCTCGATGGCGGGCATGCTCTGGCTCAGCACCGATCGCAGCACCTGGTAATCCTGCGCTATCAGGCAAAGTTGCGCGCGATAACGACCGATGCGGCGCGTCATCAACGCCGGCATAGGTCCAACGCAGGTCAGCTTTTCGAAACGACGCGCCACGGCCAGCAATTCCCTGATCTCGTCGAGTTTTTGCAGCGCATCCTTCAGTTCGACGGCATCCGCGCGAAACATGACGACGCGCGCGTAGGGCGGAAACCCGAAACTGCGTCGCTCCTGCAGCAAATCCGCCGCGATCTCCCGGTAGCTCCTGCGCAACAGTGCCTGCATCAGCGGATGCTCCGGAAACCGGGTTTGCACCACCGCCTCGCCTTCGCGATCGCCACGACCGGCCCGGCCCGATACCTGGAACAGCGTTTGCGCGAGGCGCTCGCTGGCGCGATAGGATGCGCTGAACAAGGCCTGGTCCGCGTCGAGAATCACGCTCAGCGTGATCGCCGGGTAATCGTGCCCCTTGGCGATCATCTGGGTGCCGATCAGGATACAGGGCTCGCCGCTTTGCAACTGCCCCAACCGCTTCTTGAGCGCTTCGCGCGAAGCCGCGACATCGCGATCGATACGCAGCACCGGGGTATCGGGGTAGCGCTGCGCGAGGCCCTGCTCGAGTTGCTCGGTACCGATACCGTAGTGCCTGACTTCGCCGTTGCGACATTCGGGGCAGCTTTCCGGCACGGACTGGCTGAAGCCGCAGTGGTGGCACAGCAGGCTGTGCACCGACTGGTGCAGCGTCAGGCGTGCGTCGCAATGCCGGCATAGCGCCTGCCAGCCGCATTCGTGGCACATGACCACCGGCGCGTAGCCGCGCCGATTCAGATAGATCAATACCTGCCCTGCGCGCGCGAGGTGACGCTCGATACGCGCGAAGACCTGCGCACCGCAACCGAATTCGACCTGGCTGTTGCGTATGTCGACAAGCTCCAGCCGCGGTGGCGCAAAGCGTGTCGGCCGCTGATCCAGGCAATAGCGATAATAGGTCGCGCGCGCGCAGTTGTTGATGCTCTCCAGCGACGGGGTTGCCGAGCCCAGCACGATCGGAATATCTAGCATCTGCGCACGCTTGACCGCGACGTCGCGCGCGTGGTAACGAATACCGTCTTCCTGGCGATAAGAGTGATCGTGCTCCTCGTCGATGATGATCAGGCCGAGATGGTCGCATTGCGAGAACAGGCTGGAGCGGGTGCCCAGCATGATGCCGACTTCGCCGCGCCGAAACCGGTCCCAGGCGCGGTAGCGCTGCAGCTCGGTCAGGCCTGAGTGCGAAATCGCGAAGCAATCGCCAAATCGCTCCTCGACGCGTTCGATCAACTGGTTGGTGAGCCCTATTTCCGGAACCAGGTAAATGACCTGCTGACCTGCATCGAAGCGGTCGCGGATAAGCCGCAGGTAGATTTCGGTCTTGCCGCTGCCGGTTATGCCATCGAGCAAATGCACCGCGAACGATCCCAGCCGCGGTTCCATCTCCGCGAGCAGGGCGCTTTGCCCGGCACTCAGCTGTGGCAAGTCAACCGGTGGCAACTGCCCAACGCCGCCCTCGGCCCACTCCCAGCGCAGCATGTCCCTGGCTTCCAGCGCCTTGACTACCGGGTGCCACTTCGGATTGATCTGCCTGAGTTGCAGCGCGGTCAGGCCACGCTGATGCTGTTGCAAGGCCCGGCAGATTTGGTACTGGCGCGGAGAGCGCTGGCGCAGGTCTTCGATCGCATCGGGATCCGCTTGATTCAGCTTCCAGCACTTGACCCGGGTCGAATGGTGCGGGCGCGCGCCACGCAGGTATCCCGGCAGGCACAGGAACACGACTTCCCCCGGCGGCTGCAGGTAGTAGTCCGACATCCAACGCGCCAGCTCGAGCATGTGCCCGTCCAGTACCGCCTGTTCGTCGATGCGCTCGACGACCTGGCGGATACGCGCGGGATCGAATTCGCTGGCATCGCTCGCGCTGAGCAGCACCCCGGTGCGGGTGCCGTTGGTGAAGGGCAAACGGTAACGGGTGCCGGCCAGGGCCGGGGCATCGCTATCGAGTGAATATTCAAAAACGCGGTACAGCGGAAGCGCGATGGCGAAGCGGGCGAAGCGGGGTTGCGTCACGCAGGTTTCTCGAATCGAAAGTTGAATCATACTCGAATTGACAGGCGCGCTCAGCCGTATACACGGGGAAAATCCCGGATTAAGTTAGGGCACTTTGTTAAAGCAGTTTCGAGTAAGTAAAACCTAAATTATTAAGAAATGGTAACAAATGGTTTTATCCACATTTTCTGTGGATAAGTCTGTGCATGAAATGCAGACAAAGGGCTGCGACCCGCATTTCTACTGCAGATGGATTAGATTGTTCATTTTTGCAGCGTTTTTATTTCTTTATATATTTCAGGTAGTTATATGAAGTGGTCAAAATTTGACCGCTATCTGGCGAGATAACCAGGGACAGGCTGGAATTGAAATTTGCTCATGTGTATATCTTGACACTGTCAAGGGGGCGGCGATAATTTTTCTAATAATTTTCCTGATTAAAATCTCATATTCAATATATTTATTCAATAACGGTTGCGGGGGAAAAATTTCCTCGCGGCAATAGCAGTGACTTTGCCGGGCGCGCCGATTAAACTGGCCGCGTTTTTTGACCCGAGCCAAGCCAATGTCCGCCAGAACCGCGGTGCTTCTGACCAACCTGGGTACACCGGATACGCTGGAACGGGCTTCCGTGAAACGCTTCCTGCGCGAGTTTCTCTCCGATCCGCTGGTCGTCAGGCTGCCGCGAATCCTCTGGCTGCCGTTGCTGCACGGCATCATCCTGCCGCTGCGCAGCGGCAAGACCCTGCAGGCTTACAGCCGCGTCTGGGGCGACGAGGGCTCGCCGCTGCTGGCGTTTGCCAAACGGCAAAGGTCCGCGCTGCAACAGAAGCTGCTGGGGCAGGTCCACGTCGACCTGGCGATGCGCTATGGCAATCCTTCTTTTCCGTCGGTGCTGCGCCCGCTGCGCGATGCCGGGATCGAACAGCTGGTGGTGCTGCCGTTGTACCCGCAGTATTCGGTAACCACCACCGCGACCAGCTACAGGCATCTCAAAAACACGCTGAACCAACTGGACTGGAAACCCGCGCTCGAATTCATCGGCTATTACCCTGATCACCCGGCCTACATCGACGCACTCGCCGAGTCGATTCGAGAGCACTGGCAGCAGCAACGGCGGCACCTGCTGATGTCGTTTCACGGGCTGCCGCAGACGAACGTCGACCGCGGCGATCCCTACCAGGTACAGTGCGAAAAAACCGCTACCCTGCTGGCGCAAAAACTCGGGCTGGCCGATTCGGACTGGTCGATGGGTTACCAGTCGCGTTTCGGCAAACAGGCCTGGATCCAGCCCTATACCTCGGACCTGTTGCATGACCTGGTCGGGCGCGGCGTCAGGGCGGTGGACGTAATCTGCCCCGGATTCTCGGCCGACTGCCTCGAAACCCTGGACGAGATCGAGGTCGAGTACCGCAACGAATTCCTGGCGCTGGGCGGCGAGCAGTTCAGCTACATCCATGCGCTCAACGACCGCGATGCCCATATCGAAATGATGCGCAGCCTGGTGCAGCCGTATTTACCCGGCGCAGGCCTGTCCGATCGAGTCTGAATCATTGGCTGCAGGCAATGTCTACTATCAGCTCGCGCTCGCGCTGCCTCAACCTGAAAAGAGTTTGAATCATGTTTAAATCCTTCTTTCCAAATCCCCGGATGTTCTTCCTGTCGGTAGTTGTTTATGCCGCCGCCTGCAGCTTTGCCTGGTACAGCTTCAACGAGCAAATCGGTGGATTTCTCGGTTTCGACCTGTCGTCCTCGGAACCCGTTATCGGGTTGGGGCATTTTGCAACGGACTCTTTTTTACTGTTTTATATTTACTACATTACCTGCTGCGGGCTGTTCGCGGCATTCTGGTTCTGGACCGCAAACCATCCGTGGCAATGGTGGTCGGTCGTGGGCTCGATGCTGATCCTGTTTTCGACCTATTTCTCGGTGCAGGTTTCGGTCGCCCTCAACAACTGGCGGCGACCTTTTTTCGACCTGGTGCAGCGTGCGCTGGGCGGTTCGGCGTCGCAAGGAGCCGACAGTATCGACATCGTCAAAGCGGAAACCGCCATTGCGTCGGATTCCTCCGCACTATACGACCTGGTGCTCATTTTCGCGCAAATCGCTTTCCTGGCCATTTTTGTCTACGTCATCACCAGGTTTTTTATAAGCCACTTTATTTTTCGCTGGCGCACGGCGATGAACGATTACTACACCGCGCAATGGGAAACGGTGCGCAAAATCGAAGGTGCATCCCAGCGCATCCAGGAGGACACCATGCGCTTTGCCGAGATCATGGAGGGCCTGGGCGTGTCTATCGTCGACGCAGTCATGACACTGTTCGCGTTCCTGCCAGTGTTATGGGCGCTTTCACAGTATGTTACCGAGCTACCCGTGGTCGGGGTAATCGCGCACCCGCTGTTCGTTGCGGCGCTGGTCTGGTCGGTATTCGGCACCGGTTTGCTGGCGCTGGTCGGGATAAAACTGCCCGGGTTATTTTTCAAGAACCAGCGCGTCGAGGCCGCTTTCCGCAAGGAACTGGTCTACGGCGAGGATGACCCTGATCGTGCTCAACCGCTGGCGCTCAGGGAACTGTTCGCCAACGTGCGCAGGAATTACTTCAGAATTTACTTTCACTACATGTATTTCAACGTTGCACGCAGTATGTACCTGCAGGCCGATAACATCTTCGTCTACGTGCTCCTGATACCGACGATTGCCGCCGGCGCCATTACCTTCGGCATCCTGCAGCAAATCCTGACCGCGTTCAGCCAGGTCAGCAATTCGTTTCAGTACCTCGTCAATTCGTGGACGACGATCGTCGAGCTGCTATCCATTTACAAGCGCCTGAGCTCGTTCGAGGCGGCGATCAGGAACGAACCGCTGCCGGCTATCGATCAGTATGTTACCTGATCATAGAGTCCGTTATTGAAGGATCGCGGTTAGCGTAATATGTGCCTGGTCCTGTTCGCCTATCGCCGTCACGCGGATTACCCGCTGATCCTGATCGCCAACCGCGACGAATACTACGCGCGCCCGACCCGTGACGCGCACTGGTGGGATGACGCGCAGGTGCTGGCCGGGCGCGACCTCGAGGCCGGCGGCACCTGGCTCGGCATCAGCCGCGACGGGCGCCTTGCCGCCGTCACCAACGTGCGCGAGCCGGGCGGCATGCGCCCCGGCAGGATTTCGCGCGGCGAGCTGACGCGCGCTTACCTGTCCGGCGACGAACACCCCGAAGCCTACCTGAAGCGCCTGGCCCCGCACGACCGCGATTACGCCGGCTTCAACCTGTTGATCGGCGATCGGCAGGGGTTGTGGTTTTACTCGAATCGCAACCCCGGGATACGCCGCATCGAACCCGGGGTGCACGGTATCAGCAACGGCGCCTTCGACGAATCCTGGCCCAAACTCAGTTCCGGCAAGGCGGAACTGGAACAGATGCTCGACGGCGAAATCAGCGAAAACGCCCTGCTCGAGATCCTGACCGACCACCAGGTGGCACCGGACCACAGGCTGCCGAGTACCGGGGTGTCGCTCGATATCGAACGCATGCTGTCGAGTCGATTCATCCGTTCACCCGAATACGGCACCCGCGCCTGCAGTGTGATTACCATTGACCGCGCCGGGCAGGTCGCGTTTTGCGAACAGAATTACCGCGACGCCGAGCACGACGGCGAGCGCGTCCGCGAATCCTTCACCATCGCTACCGGCCCATAGTTTTTGGTCAGATCAAAAACCTGCTTAGTTATTGATCTGACCAAAAACTATGGGGGTAGCGCAGGTCGGTACGGTGAGTACAATAGATGCAGCCATCGACTCGGTGTGCGCGGGCAGCTGCGGTGGCGAACCTGTACCAGAACCGTTTACGATCTATCCCGAATGAATGACGAATGCCATCGGTTAGCTTACACCAGCCTCGACGACGGAATGCTCGAAATCGTCTGGGGCGACGGTGCCAAAGGCAGTTTCCATCCAATCTGGCTGCGCGATAACTGCCGCTGCGAAATTTGCGGCGATCCGGCAATCGGCTACCGCAACCTGCGCCTGACGCAACTCGAGCTCGACTGCAAACCACGGGCTGTCGACACCACGCCCGCGATGCTGAGCGTGGTCTGGGATGACGAACACCGTTCGCAGTATCCGGGTTCATGGCTGCGCTGCCATGCTTACGACGATGCGCTTAGGGCAGCAAGGGCGTTCAAACCCACGTTATGGGACGAGTCGTTTCGCAGCAGCCCTCCAACCTGTGACTATGCCGATGTCGAGTCTGACGACGGTGCGCTGCTGCGGGTGTTGCAGCGGGTGCGCGACCACGGCATCTGTTTCCTGCGCGCTGCACCGGCCGAACCCGGTATCATCGAGGCGCTGGCGCGGCGTTTCGGTTTCCCGCAGGAATCCAATTTCGGACGCGTGCAGGACTTGCTGTTCGATCCGGGTAAACGCAGCATCGCCAACGACGTCAAGGCGTTGAAACCCCATACCGACGAGCCCTACCGCGCATCACCCCCCGGCCTGTTACTGTTCCACTGTATCGCCAACGACCAGAGCGGCGCCGGGGCCTCGCTGTTTATGGATGGCTTCGAACTCGCCACAAAACTGCGCCAACACGACCCCGGGGGATTCGCGGCGCTATGTCGGTATAACCAGGTTTTTCGCCGCCATTTCGCGGGAGATGTCGACCTGATCACCGAATTTCCCGTCATCAGCGTCGACGAATTCGGCAACCTGAGCGGCATTCGCGTGAACGATCGCGTCGCCGCGCCGCTATCGATTCCAGCCGGGCAGGTCGAGGTTTATTATCGCGGCTTGCGCTACCTGCTCGAACTCGCCGAGCGCGAAAGCCTGATGCTGCGGCAAACCCTGCAGCCCGGCGATATCGCCATTTTCGACAACCACCGCGTATTGCACGGTCGCAGCGATCTGACGATAAACGGGCAACGCTGGCTGCAATGGGTCCAGGTCGAGCGCGGCGATTTCCATTCCAGCCTGCGCATTTTTGCCGACCGTTTGGGTATCGCGCGCGATGCCAATCCGCTGCTCCGAGGCGCTTACGGCTCCGCCTCGAAATATGACGATTGACCATGCCGAACCGACGACCGCAACTGACGCGCCGGGCGACGGATGAGCCGCGGCGGAAATTGCGCGCGATCCTGGGCCATCCTGGCTGCCCGGCGCCACGCGGTTACGCGGATATTTAACCAGACAGGAACGAGTCCAGCATGAAAGTACTGGTAGTAACCGGCAGCAGCCGGGGCATCGGCGCCGAGATCTGCCGGCAGGCTGCGGCCGAGGGCTGGAAGGTTTGCATCAACTATGCAAACTCGGAGGATGAAGCCGATCACGTCGTCGCCGAAATTCGGCAACGGGGCGGCATCGCGATCGCGCTGCAGGCAAATGTCGCCAACGAAGAAGAGGTCGTTACGATGTTCGAGCGCGTCGACCTGGAACTCGGTCCGGTGACCGGACTGGTCAACAATGCCGGCGTCAACGGTGGCGGCACCCGCGTCGACGAAATGGATGCGTCGGTTGCGCGCGCCGTGTTCGACATCAACGTACTCGGCGCATTCATTTGCGCGAAACATGCCATCAAACGCATGGCCAAACGCCACGGCGGCAACGGGGGCTCGATAGTCAACGTGTCGTCGGCGGCTTCCCGGCATGGCGGGCCCTTCAGCTACGTCGACTACGCCGCTTCCAAGGCGGCGATCGATACCTTTACCATCGGGCTCGCGAAGGAACAGGCCGACCAGGGCATTCGCGTAAACTGTTTGCGACCGGGCGTCACGCTGACCGAGATCAGTGTCGATTACGCCAGGCGACACCCGGAATGGCTCGAATGGGTGCTGCCGCAGGTGCCACTGGGGCGCCCCGGCGAGGTTAGCGAAATCGCCAACGGCGCGATGTTCCTGCTGTCCGACAAGTCATCCTACGTTACCGGCGCCATCCTCGACGTCTGCGGCGGCTGGGTCAGCCCCTAGCCCGCAAATCTCACCGTTTTACGTCGCGAGGGCGTCGCAAAGACACTGTGGCGGGCTGCACGCAGCAGAGACCCGCGCAGGCGCAGTCGACACAACGTCGAGCAGGCCGTCGGGAGTACAGCCCGTCACAGTGCGCTTTGCGGCGTCCGCAGCAGGAAATCGGTGAGATATACGGGCTAGTCGCCGCTGGCGCGGGTGGGACTGTCCCGGCCGCAGAGAGGGATGGTTCTCGCGGAGACGTGGAGGACGCGGGGAGCGCGGTGGTTGGAGTGGATTTACCTCAGGCCACGGGCCGGCGTCATGGCGGCCGCGTTATCCCGGAACCCGATCCAGGACGCAATCGATTGCTTCGACGGCAACATTACCGGCAAGGTCATAATGTTCAATTCGAAGTAAATCGAATGGATGCCGGAGCAGGCCCGGCATGACGGGTGCTCGTGGCGTCTCCGCGCCTTTGCGAGAAACGCCCCTGTCACGCTAGAGGGAAAACAGCGCTTCGGCATTGCGATTGAGGACGGCGGCCAGGTCGTCGACATCGCACTGGCGCAGTTCGGCCATGGTGCGCAAATGCTCGACGATGAACGCCGGCTGGTTGAGCTCGCCGCGGTGGGTTGCGCCGGGCTGGTCGGGCGCGTCCGATTCGAGCAGCAGCGCGTCGTCCGGCATCGCGGCCACAATGGCGCGCAGTTTTTTAGCGCGATCGAAGCCGACCGTGGCGGCGATGCCGAGCCTGAAACCGAGATCGTACAACTGCTGCGCCTGCTGCCAGCTACCGCTGAAACTGTGCACGACCCCGCCATGGCGCGCGTGCCGGCGCAACAGGCCGATGGCTTCGTCCATAGCCTTACGCACGTGCACGATGACCGGCAGACGATGGTTGCCGGCCAGTTGCAACTGTTCCACGAACAAGCGCTGTTGCCAGTCCGCGTCGACGCGCGAAGCATAATAATCGAGCCCGCACTCGCCAAGCGCAACCGGTTGTTCGCGCCCGAGCCATTCGTCGAGTTCACGCAAATGCGCGACCTGGTGCTGTTCGACGAACCAGGGGTGCAGGCCGTAAGCGGGATACAGGCCCGCGTTGTCTGCGCAAACCTGCTTCACCTTTTCCCAGCGATTGGCGGTCGTCGCCGGCACGACCATGCGCGCGACGCCCGCCGCCGCGGCCAGCGCGATTACGTCACCGCGCCGCGCGTCGAAGCGATCGTCGTCGAGGTGGCAGTGGCTATCGATCAGCTGCATGCCCTGTCACGACGTCTCATAAGGTCACTGATTATAGGCATCAACACGATTTCCATCGCCATGCCCATCTTGCCACCGGGTACGACGATGGTATTGCGTCGCGACATGAAGGAACCGCTGATCATCGATAGCAGGTTGGTGAAATCGGTATTGCGGATATCCGGTTTGCGGAATCGAATCACGACGAAACTTTCGTCCGGCGTCGGGATATCGCGCGCGATAAACGGGTTGGACGTGTCCACGGTCGCGACTCGCTGAAAATTGATATCGGTTTCCGAAAACTGCGGCGTAATATATTTGACGTAGTCGGGCATGCGCCGCAGGATGTTGTCGATAACCTCGTCCTTGCTGTAGCCGCGCTCCTTGCTGTCGCGATGAATCTTCTGGATCCATTCCAGGTTCACCACCGGCACCACTCCGACCTTGAGATCGACATAACGGGTCATGTCGATGTCGGCGGTCTTGACCAGTCCGTGCAAACCCTCGTAGAACAGCAAGTCGGTATCGGGTTCGATATCCTCCCACGGGGTAAACTCCCCCGTCGCGCAGTCGATGCCGAGACGCTCACGCTGCAGTTTCGCTTCGTCATCATTATGCAGGTAGAAACGCTTTTGCCCGGTCCCGTTCTCGCCGTAGGTCCGAAACAGTTCCTCGAGCTTGCCGAACTGGTTTGCCGCCTCGCCGAAGTGGCTGAAGTTGATGCCGGCACGGTTGGACTCCTCCACCCTGTGCTGCATGCCGGCGCGGTCATAGCGGTGAAAACTGTCGCCCTCGATGATCACCGACCTTATTTTCTGCCGATGAAAAATCGATTCCAGCGCTTTCTTGACCGTCGAGGTGCCCGCGCCGGAGGAGCCGGTAACGACGACGACAGGATGTTTTTTCGACATGAATCGAACTCCGCTAGCGTGAGGCGCCGATTTTAGCCTGTTTTGCGGACGGCCGCGATGCCGCGCCAGGCGCCCCTTTTGTAGCTGCAGGTAATATTGTGTACACTGTTAAGGATATTCCTGTCTCGTCTTGTCGGCGCTAAAATTCTTTGGCGCTACTTGATTCAAACAGAACTGCAGCACAGATTTGGGAACCAGCAGGGGGCATGATGACTGTCTGGTGGTGTTTTATTGGAGATTCGATCAGCACTTGAGCACACTATCGAGATTACTTCGGGTCAGGCTTAGGAAAGTCAAACTCAGAAAGCTGCGCAGCATAAAGTGGTTGGCCGGGGTTATCTTTATTACGTTTGGCTGGTACGTCATCGATCACGTGCCGAGCAACGAAATCGCCTGGGTAACCGGGTTGCTGTTGTTCACCATTTATCTTTTCGTATTCGAGATCGTCAACGTCGACGAGGCCGCCATCACCATCATGGTGCTGCTCGGCGTGTCGTCGTTGATGGCCCCGTCCATGGGGCTGGAGCGGGGACTGGTCGATACCCAGCACCTGTTTGACGGTTTCTCGAGCAACGCGGTGATGTCGATCATCGCGGTGATGATCATCGGCGCCGGCCTCGACAAGACCGGCGTCATGAGCAAGCTCGCGGTATTTATTCTGCGCATCGGTGGCACCACCGAAAGCCGAATCATCCCGATAATCTCCGGTGCCGTCGGCATTATTTCGTCGTTCATGCAGAACGTCGGTGCCGCGGCCCTGTTTCTGCCGGTGGTCAGCCGAATTTCCGCGCGCTCGGGCCTGCCGATGTCGCGCCTGCTGATGCCGATGGGATTTACCGCGATTCTCGGTGGCACCGTCACCATGGTCGGCTCCTCGCCCCTGATATTGCTGAACGACCTGATACTCGCGTCCAACGTGGCGCTGCCACAGGAACAGCAAATGCAGACCTGGGGCCTGTTCTCGGTTACCCCGGTCGGCCTGGCGCTGATCGCGACCGGCATTATCTATTTCGTAGTGGCCGGTAAGTTCGTGCTGCCCGCGGTATCCGCCGAATCGTCGACGGTAGTTACCGGCAGCAGCAAGTACCTGCAGGAAGTCTACGGCATCGACTACCTGCTGTTCGAGGTCAACGTCCCGGCCGACAGCCCATTGGTCGGCCAGGTGCTCAACGACATCGAATCGATCAACAAGATTCGCGTAATCGCGGTAAAGGCGGCGGGCGCCGGCATGCGCGCCAGCCGCGGCGATATTTCCCGCGATGTCGATATCGGCCCGAACTCGGCGCTGGGCATCCTGTGCTCCCCGGAACACTTGAAGGATTTTGTCGACAAGTACGGTTTGACCATTCAAAAGGGCTTGCGCGTGTTTTCGGAGGTGCTGTCGTCGGCGCAGGCGGGTATCGCGGAAATCGTTATTCCACCGGGTTCTGCGCTGATCGGCAAATCGGCGCTCGATATCTGGATGCGCAAGACCTACGGCCTCGCGATGGTGGCGCTGCACCGCGACGGCGAGACCATGTTCGAAGGCGAAAAAATTCGCGAAATGCCGTTCGAATCGGGCGACACGATACTCGCGCATACGTCCTGGCGCGCGCTGGCTCACCTCGAGCGCGATCGCAACTTCGTCATCGTCACGTCGGAATACCCGCGCGAGGAAACCCGCCCGAACAAGGTGACCTGGGCCGCGATCTTTTTTTCGCTGGCCTTGTTCCTGGTGTTATTCACCGATTTGCGGCTGTCGGTCGCGCTGATGGTCGGCGCCATCGGCATGGTCATCTCCGGGGTGCTGAAAATCGAGGAAGCATATGAATCGGTGTCGTGGGGAACCGTGTTTCTGCTCGCGAGCCTGATCCCGCTCGGCCTCGCGGTCGAAACCAGCGGCACCGCCAAGTGGATCGCCGAGCAAACCCTGCTGGTGGTCGGCGGTATGCCGATCTGGGTGATCCAGGCGTCGGTGGCGTTGCTGGCGACCTTTTTCACGCTGGTCATGTCGAACGTCGGTGCGACCGTGCTGCTGGTGCCGCTGGCGGTCAATATCGCCATCGGCGCCGGTGCCAGCCCGGCTATTTTCGCGTTGACCGTGGCGCTCGCGGCATCCAACTCGTTTATTCTGCCTACGCACCAGGTCAACGCCCTGATCAAGGGTCCCGGCGGCTACCGGGTGCCTGATTTCATGAAGGCCGGCGGGATAATGAGCCTGCTGTTCATCATCGTCATGCTGATCATGATGAACCTCGTCTTTTAACCGGCTGCAGACGCTTGTTTCGCAAACAATAAATCCCAGACCCCGTGCCCGAGCCTGCGACCACGCTGCTCGAAACGGGTTTCGGGCCGATAGTCCGGGCGCTCGGCAATCCCGCGGGCATCGCCCATGTTGACGAATCGCGAATCGGCCAGGAACTGCGCGGCTATCCACTCAGCGTAGTCCTGCCAGTCGGTCGCGACATGGATGACACCCGCCGGTGTTAACGCGCGGTAGGCCAGGTCGCGGAAGTGCTGGTTGACGATACGCCGCTTGTGATGGCGTTTCTTGTGCCAGGGATCGGGAAAAAACAGCAGGATACGGTCCAGCGTCCCGGGCGCAATCATGTGCTGCAGGACTTCGATCGCATCGTGCATCACCAGGCGCACGTTCGCGAGCTGACGCTGATGGATAAGGTTAAGGCAACGACCGATGCCGGGTTCGTGAACCTCTATCCCTATATACAAGCTGTGCGGGTCCGCGCTCGCCATGTCGATCAGCGCGTCACCGTTGCCAATGCCGATCTCCAGCCTGGTCGCGGAGAAACCCGCGGGCAACTCGGGCGGCGCGTCGGCGTAATCGATACCGTACATCGGCCAGCAGGTTTGCAGCGCTTTTTGCTGCGACGGCGTAATCCTGCCCTTGCGGCGCACGAAACTCCTGATGGATCGGTCTCTGGTTTCGCTGAAAGCCATTTTGTGAACTGCGTCTAGTCCTGTAGGTCGTTGATTTAAGCCTGTTTTACCGCTCGGTACCGTTTGTCGGTCCTTTTTAATATCCTATCTTGTTTAAGCAGACTTTTTTGCAGGTTGGATTAGGATACAGGCATGAAAAAGAATTCAGGTTTTACATTACTCGAGTTGCTGGTCACGGTCGCGCTGATTGCGATCGTCATGGCGATCGCGGTACCGTCGATGTCGACCTTCACGCAAAACGATCGGCTCACCACCAACATCAACCAGCTGGTCGGCCACCTGGCCTACGCGCGCAGCGAGGCCGTCAAGCGCAGCCAGCAGGTCTCGGTCTGCGTCAGCAATGACGCCGCCACCTGCACCGGCGGCAGCTGGGCCGACGGCTGGATAGTTTACATCGACGCCGACGCCGATAACAGCTTTACCGCGGGCGAAGAATTGCTGCGCGTACAGCAGGCGCTCGGCGGCAACAATTCGTTGACCCCTACCGGCGTCGGCAACCAGATCACTTACGATAACCGCGGCTTCGTCAACGCCGCGTCGATCGGCAGCCTGCAACTATGCGACAACCGCAGCGGCCCTTATGGCAAAACGGTCAGAATCACGACGACCGGCCGCGTCAGAATGGAGAAGGATACCGCATGTTAACGCAAACTCGAACCCAGCGAGGCGTAACCCTGGTCGAAGCGATGATCGCGTTACTGGTCATCTCGATCGGCCTGCTCGGCATCGCGTCGCTGCAGATTACCGCGATGAACCAGAACACCAGTTCGCTCAATCACAGCCAGGCGGTGTGGATCACCTATAACATGTCGGACCGCATCCGCGCCAATATCTCGGAGTTCGACAACTACGACGGTATCGATACCAACAACAGCTACTCGCAGGACTGCATGGCGGCGACCTGCTCCAACGCACAGATGCGGGTATCCGACGCCGCGGACTGGGCCAACATGATCGCCAGCCTGCCCGGCGGTCGCGGCATCATCACCAGCAACGTCGACGGCCTGCTGGTCACGGTGATGTGGGACGACAACGGCAGCGGCGCCACCGGCACCGGCTGCGATCCCACCAATTCAGCCGACCTGGTCTGCTACACGATGGCGGTGGCACAATGAAGCGCCTGAACCGACAATCCGGTATTTCGCTGGTCGAGATCCTGGTCGCGCTGGTCATCAGCCTGTTCCTGCTGGCTGGCATCGTCCAGGTTTATACCGGCAACCGCGCGACCTTCTCGTTTACCAGCGCACTCGCCGAAATCCAGGAAAACGGCCGCTTCGCGCTCGATGCCATGAGCCAGGATTTACGCCTGATCGGAGACTGGGGCTGCGTTACCTTTGACGATGCCGACACCAGTAATTTTAACGACAACCTGCCCGGCATGGGCGGCTACAACGCGAACCTGCACGACTATCTCGGCGAAGAAGCGATCGAAGGCACCGAGGGCGGCGGACTCAACGGCTCGGACAGCCTGACCTTGCGCGGCGGCAAGCCGGGCCAGGCCAACGTCAAGGCCGATGTGGGCACCTCGACTTTTCCGGGCGCCGGCACCGCGAGACTTTTCACCTCCAAGATCAGGAGCATCGGCGGCGGCGACATCATCCTGGTGGCGCGCTGCGGCGCCAACGACCTGCTGATCCCGGCCGAGGCCGACATTCTCGAGGTAACCAGCGTCGACAATACCAATCCGCTGCAAACGCAGATCAACCTCGGCTCGAACAAGAGCCAGCAGTATGAAAACGACGCGGTCGTGATCGAATTGCAGACGGTGACCTATTCGATCGCCGCCGGCGCCAGTGGCGAACCGGCGCTGTGGCGTACCGAGTTCGGCAACGCCCAGGAGCTGGTCGAAGGCGTCGAGGAAATGCAGGTTCTGTACGGCATCGACAGCGACAGCGACCAGTTTCCGAACCAGTACGTAACCGCCAACAACGTGCCCGATTTCGACGACGTCGTCTCGCTGCGCGTCGCGCTGCTGGTGCGCTCGATCGACGACTTCGTCACCGAGGATTCGCAAACCTACACCTTCAACGGCGTAACGACGACCCCGGCGGATCGCAGGATTCGCCAGGTATTCACGACAACCATCGCGCTGCGCAATCGCATAGGTTCATCATGAAGATTCATACTCAATACAAGCAACAAGGCGTTGCCCTGGTGGTTAGCCTGATCATCCTGGTCAGCCTGACCATGCTCGGCCTGACCTCGATTCAACGCACCACGACGGACCTGTCGATGGCGGGCAACCAGCGCGAAATCGGGCTGATGTTCCAGGCCGCGGAAATGGGCCTGGTGCAGGCGGAGGATTTCATCGAGGACTCGAACACCAACGCCGATTTCGACGACCCCAGCCTGGGCCTGCACACGGTGCAGGCGAACGTCACGACCTATAACGGTCCGAAATATTTCGACGCATCGGAATGGACCAGTAAATCACAAACGGCAACCACCTCGCTCGACGCCTACGAGCAGCCGCGTTACATGATCGAATACCTGGGAGACCGTAAACAGAATGCCCTTGCCGCGGTCAATATCGGCGGCTACGGCACGCAAACCACCGGCGAAACCGTATCCATTTATCGTTCTACCGCGCGCGGCGTGGGACTGACCGGTAACTCGTTTCGCTACGTGCAGTCGTATTTTGGCAAGAAGGCCCCGTAATTTAATTGATTAGGATGATTCACATGTTTAGCAAAAAGTTTATCAAGGGATTCGCCATACTCGCCTCGAGCGCGGTATTCAGCATGTCCACGATGCAGTCGGCCTACGCCGCGCCCGGCGCGCTGGCAAAGGCGCCGCTGTTCCTGTCCTCGATTGTCGAGCCAAACGTGTACTTCACCCTGGACGATTCGGGCAGCATGGACTGGAACACGATGGTCAAGGACGGTACCGCCGGCATCGCGGCGTTCGGCGGCCTGCCGTTTATCGACAGCGACGATCGCGCCTACTACGCGCCGAACTTCTCGCGCCTTTATACGAGCCGCGGTTTCCTGCCGCCCTCGGGTAACGACCGGACGAAATTAGTGTTTACCGGCAGCCCCGACTTCGGCACGGATTTTAACGCTATCGTCGCCGACGAGATCGCCGAATGGGATCGCAGCTGGGTAGCGCGCAATCACATCGGCAACACGACCTACTACGACCCATCGGTCAAATACGTACCCTGGCCGGGCAGCAAGGCGGACGGTACGCCGATGTACACCAACGCCGATCCGACCAAGGCACTGAAGGACCCGAATCAGCCGCTCGGCGAGAGCGTCGACCTGACCGCGCGCTACAGCTATACCAGCCAGAGCTTCAACCCGCCCGGCCCGAACAACACTTTCAGTATTGTCAATGACAACTACTATATACCGACCTACGTCATCTGGGACGACGACATCAAGATTCCGGTCGATCCCGGCGGTGAAGACCCGTTCGACCTGGTCGATACCAACCTCGATGGCATTATCGACTCGAAGGACGGTATGCCTGCGGTGCCGAACGGCATCATGGAGATCGACGACGGCAGAAGGTTCGTCGAAATCGCGGCAGGCACCCCGGAGATGCAGAATTTCGCCAACTGGTTCCAGTACTACCGCTCGCGCATCAACGCGACCAAGCTGATCGTCGGCACCACGATCAACAATACCGACGCGTCGCGCATGGGGATGCGCTGGTACAACGGCACGATCGCCCCGGTCGACGTCGATACCATGAGCGATGATGCCAACAAGCGCAACATGCTGACGAGACTCTATAACCTGGTGATACCGGCCAGGGGCACCCCCGCGCGTAACGCGCTGCACGCCTCCGGTAACTATTTCCGCACCACCGGCGGCGGCGCCCCGATCCTGCCGGCCTCGCAGGGCGGCGAATGTCAGCAGAACTTCAATATCATCATGTCGGACGGTTTCTGGAACGGCGCTAACCCTGGCGTCGGCAATACCGACCTCGATACCAGCGGCGTCACCGACAACGGCTTCGACGGCGATATCAACGAATCCGTCGACGATGGCAATTACGAGGATAACTTCAGCGACACGCTGGCCGACGTCGCGATGGATAATTACGAGAGCGACCTGCGCACCGACCTCGCCAACCGGGTTCCGACCCAGCAGGACGTCGACGAGGCGAACCATCAGCACCTCGTAACCTATACTATTGCGTTCGGCCTGTCGGGTACACTCGACCTTTCCCTCAACCCCGAGGATTTGGACACCTTTCCCGGCTGGCCCGAGCCCCAGGCCGACCAGGAAACCACGGTCGACGACATGTGGCACGCCGCCTATAACGGCCGCGGCGAATTCCTGAGCGCGGCGAGCACCACCGAACTGGAGGCGTCGCTGGGCGCGGCAATCGCCGACATCGCCGAGCGCACCGCGACCGCGGCGGCGGTTTCGATCAACTCGGCCAAGCTGACCACGCAATCGGTGGTTTACCTGGCGCAGTTCAACACCAACCGCTGGCAGGGCGACATCCAGGCGTTCAAGATCGCCGACCTTAATACCGGTGTGCTCAACACGACCCCGGAATGGCAGGCGCAGGTGCAGCTCAACAACCGTCTCAGCGGCGGTTACCCGGGCGCAAACCCGCGCGTCATCCTGACGCATAACGGCATCGATGGCGTGCCTTTCGCCTGGGACAGTCTAAGCGTCGCGCAGCAGGATGACCTGAAGACCGATATCATCCCGCCGGCCGGGTTTACGACCGAACAGGTCGCCAGGGCCAGGCTCGATTACCTGCGCGGTGACCGCTCCAACGAGGGCGGCGTCGGCTTCGGATTTCGCGAACGACTCTCGCTGCTGGGCGACATAGTCCATGCCGGTCCGGTATTCGTCGGCGCGCCCGACCTGAACTGGCCCGACAAGGCGCCCTTCCCGACCACTGCCGGCAGCCGTTACTCGGATTTCAAGAACGGCCCCGCGGCGTCGCGCCCCGGCGTCGTCTACACCGGTTCCAACGATGGCAAGCTGCACGGCTTTGCCGAGGCGGACGGCGAGGAAGTGATTGCCTATATCGCCAACAACCTGTTTTCGACCAATAGCTCGGAAGGCCTGCACTACCTGACCGAGCCGAACTACAAGCACCGCTATTACAACGACCTGACGCCGACCCTGTCGGATGTCTACGCCGACCTCAACAACGGTCAGGGCACCGCCTGGCAGACCATCCTGATCAGCGGTCAGCGTGGCGGCGGACGCGGGATCTACGCGCTCGACGTCAACGACCCGGCGACGTTCAAGGAATCCAACGCGTCCAAGCTGGTGCTGTGGGAATTCTCCAACGCGGACGACCCGGACCTCGGTTACACCTACAGCCGGCCGGTCATCGGCATGGCCAACAACGGCCGCTGGGTCGCGATATTCGGTAACGGTTACAACGATACCGGCGACGGCAAGGCGAAACTTTTCATCGTCGACATCGCCGGCGGCACCGACGGTTCCTGGGATTCCAGTGATGTCATCGAAATCGACACCAATTCCGGAGACACCACTAACCGTAACGGTCTTTCGTCACCGGCGCTGGCCGACACCGACGGCGACGGCGATATCGACCGCGTCTATGCCGGCGACCTCAGAGGCCAGATGTGGGCCTTCGATCTCAGCGGTGCCATCACGTCGAGCTGGGGCATCCCCGGCAACGAGCCGTTGTTCACCACCATCGGCAACCAGCCGATTACCGCCAAGCCGACGCTGGCCAAGCATCCGACCATCTCCGATGACGGCAGCAATTCGCCCAACCTAATGGTATTTTTCGGCTCGGGGCAGTACCTGGTCGACGCCGACAAGACCAGCACCGATGTCAATTACTTCTACGGTGTCTGGGATCGGGGTATCGGCGACCGCAACGATTCCCACCTGGAGCGTCAGTACTTCGAAAACGGTTTTACGACCTGGATCGACTCCAACGGCGACGGCCTGGTACAGGCAGGAGAACAGGTGCCGCAGCGCGTGCTGACCCGCAACGTCATCGACTATGCGGGCGGCGACTTCGGATGGTACTTCGAACTGCCGGATAGCGGCGAGCGCCTGGTCGAAACGCCGGTAGTGCGCGGGGGTGTCGTTTTCTTCAACACCTTCGCTCCCAATACCGACGCCTGTTCGGTCGGTGGCTACGGATTCCGTATGGCCGTCGATGTCGTCAACGGCGGTTCGCCGCTCGATCCTACGGTCGACGTCAATGGCGACGGGGTTATCGACGACAAGGATAACGCGAGCAATGGCATCACCACCGCCACGGTGGCCGGTATCAGGCAGGAAGGCTATCTGCCGGAGCCGGTGTTTATCGAAGACATCGCCTATACCGCGGAAACGCCTACCAAGGTTATCAAGTTGAGGAAAATTCCCACGGGACGCTTCTCGTGGCAGGAGTTAATACAATGAAACAGTTAAAAATGCTTTTGACCCGGCTACTGGTAATCTCGGCCCTGACGCTTCCGTGGGCAACCGCGGAAGCGCTGGAAAGCTACGACCAGGCCGGCGTCATTTCCGATATCAGGCACGAATTGTTCACCGTCAAGAACAAGAAGTACCGGATAGCGCCCAATGCGACGCTGCAAAGCAGCGACGCTAGCCGGAAGAAGTGGTCCGATTTCAAGAAGGGCGACGTGATCTATTTCAAGGGCAGGGTCTTGAACGGGGTCAACTACGTCGATAAGATCTGGTTCGATGCCCCGGACGAGTCCTGAAATGAAAGCGGTGACTGCAATGAAATCATCCACAGGCTTCAGCCTGATCGAGCTGATGATCGTGCTCGCGATCATCGGCATACTGTCAACCATAGCCTTCGGCTTCTACGGCGATTACGTGATCGCGTCTAACCGCACCGAGGGGCGAGCTGCGCTGCAGACGGCGGCCGGGACGCTGGAGAAGTGCAGAAGCCTCTACGGCAGCTATAACCACGCCAACTGCAACTATGCCGATTTCGCGAGCGAATCGAACTATTACAATATCAGCGGCGCCATCTTGGCCACTTCGTTTATGGTTACGGCAACCCCGGTCGCCGGCCAGCCCCAGGCCAATGACGCCGATTGCACCACGCTGACGCTGACCAACACTGGCGTCAGGGGCGCTACCGGCGCCGACATTACCGACTGCTGGTAGGCAACATTTCCTCCCTGGCGGGCGGAGTCGATTTATCGACTCCGCCCGTCCTTGCTATACTGTCGGTTTTAAATGTGGCGGCACAGACATGGCCAGAAAAGCAGTCGCGCTGATTTCGGGCGGCCTCGATTCGTTGCTGGCGACCCGGTTGATCCAGCAGCAGGGCATCCAGGTCGAGGGCATCAACTTTTTCACCGGCTTTTGCGTGGAAGGGCACACCCACGCCATTCGCAATCGCGACCAGCGCCGCGCCAGGCGCAACAACGCGCTCTGGGTCGCCGAACAGCTCGGTATCCGGCTGCATATCATCGATATCGTCGATGAATACAAGCAGGTCGTAATCAATCCGAAACACGGCTACGGCGCCAACCTGAACCCGTGCCTGGACTGCAAGATTTTCATGGTGCACAAGGCGCACCAATGGATCATCGAAAACGGCTTCGATTTCATCATTACCGGCGAGGTCATCGGTCAGCGGCCCAAGTCCCAGCGCAGGCGCTACATGCCGGTCATCTCGGAAGAATCCGGCGCCGATGACCTGCTGCTGCGCCCGTTATGCGCCAGGAACCTACCCGAAACCCGGCCCGAAAGGGAACGCTGGGTCGAACGCGAAGGGTTGAAGGATTTCCAGGGACGCTCGCGCAAGCCGCAAATAGCGCTGGCGCGCGAATTCGGCTTCGAAGACTATGCCCAGCCCGCCGGGGGTTGCTGCTTTCTGACCGACCAGACTTACTCGGTCAAACTGCGCGACCTGTGGGACAACCGCGGCAGGCGCGAGTACGAGCTCGACGACATCATGCTGCTCAAGGTGGGGCGCCATATCCGCCCGAGCCGGAAGTACAAACTCATCATCGCGCGCGAGGAAGGAGAGAACCATTTCCTCAGCGGTTATCGGCACCAGTTCCAGACGATCAGGACGGTCAGCCATCCGGGGCCGCTCGCGCTGGTCGAGGGTGAGCCGCTCGACCCTGCACAACTCGAACTCGCCTGCGCGATCACTGCGCGCTTCAGCAAGGGGCGCGACGCCGAGTCGGTGGAGCTGCGCTTCAGCGACCGCGAACAGTCTTCGCGCAGCGTTCGCGTCAAACCGCTGCGCGCGGAACAGATCTCGCGGGACTGGGTTATCGCATGAGCGAAGCGATCGAACTCGACGCTCGGCGCCTGTTCTGCCCGTTGCCGGTGATACGCCTGCAGAACTGCATCAACAAGCAACCGCCCGGCACCCGCGTGCGCATCGTCGCCACCGACCCGGGCAGCATGAACGATATCCCGACCTGGTGCCGCATCAACGGGCACGAGATGCTGGAGGCCCGGGAACAGGACCGCGAGTATATATTCCTGGTGCGGAAGCACGACGATGAAGCCTGAAGAGCGCCGGCAGACAACGCAACGCGTGACCCTGGTCGGCGCCGCGGTCAACTGCGTTCTCGCGGCGCTACAGATTACTTTCGGCCTGCTTGGTAAGTCGCAGGCGCTGTTCGCCGACGGCTTGCACACGATTTCCGATCTCAGCACCGATTTCATCGTTTTATACGCCTCCAGGAGCGCGGCCAGGGAGGCGGACGCGAATCATCCTTACGGGCATGGCCGTATCGAAACCCTGGCGTCGCTGCTGCTCGGCGCTATTCTCGCGCTGGTCGGAGTCGGCATCGGGCTGCGCGGCATCGACAGCATCCTGCATCCGCTGCCAACCAATCCCGAGGCCATTACCATATTTTTCGCGTTTCTCGCCATCGTCGCCAAGGAGACTCTATACCGCTATACGTTGCGCGCGGCAAAAGCCACGCACTCGACCTTGCTCGAATCCAACGCCTGGCACCATCGTTCCGACGCGCTGTCCTCGGTCGTGGTCGTGATCGGTATCTCGGCGCAGGTGCTCGGGGTTCCCTACATGGACGCGGCGGCGGCGATCATCGTCGCAATCATGATCATCGTCATGGGTTTCCGGCTGGGCCTCAAGGCCCTGTCCGAGCTGATCGATACCGGGCTCGATTTCGACCTGGTCGACAGGGTACGCGAGGTCATGCTTGCCGATACCGGCGTGATCGGCATTCACAACCTGCGCACGCGTTCGATGGGCGGCCAGGGTTATATCGACGCGCACATCGAGGTCGACTCGGACCTGACCGTCTCCGAGGCGCATTACATCGCGCACAAGATCGAGCATCGCGTCAAGAAGCGGTTTCCGAAGATCATCGACGTGCAGATACATATCGATCCGCTGGACGACGCGATCAAGGATTCGGTGCTGGCGAAGCTGCCGGAGCGCAACACCATCGAACAGGATCTGCAAAGGGTCTGGTCGGGCATCGACGAGAGCGAGCAAATCCTCAAGATCAAGCTTCATTACCTCGACCGGCTTATCGAAATCGATCTCGTATTTCCGGCGTCGATGTGTACTCCGGAGCACGTAGCGGCGATCGACCGCCTGCAGCAAAGCACCGCCAGCCTCGACTACATCGGCAAGGTCAATATTTACTACGTCGATTGAATTGCACCAATATTGTGCAATAATGGCCGGATTGTCCCGTGATGACTCTTTTTTGCACGATTAATTGGCATTCTCAGCCGAACAGGTACAATTCCAGCCTGTTTTGTACCCCCGATTCTGGAGATTAAATCATGCCTGCTTCTGATGTGTTGAACAAGATTAACGAGTACGGCGTCAAGTTCGTCGATTTTCGATTTACCGATACCAAGGGCAAGGAACAGCATGTTACGGTCCCGGCGAGCATGCTCGACGAGGAGACCTTTACCGAAGGTAAAATGTTCGATGGATCCTCGGTAGCAGGCTGGAAAGGCATCAACGAATCCGACATGATTCTGATGCCCGACCCGGCAACCGCGGTGCTCGATCCGTTCACCGACGAACCCACCATCAACATCACCTGTAACGTGGTCGAACCGGCTACCGGTGAAGGCTACGAGCGCGACCCGCGCTCGATCGCAGAGCGCGCCGAGGCATACCTGAAGTCATCCGGTATCGCCGACGCCGCCTACTTCGGCCCGGAAAACGAGTTTTTCGTGTTCGACGACGTCAAGTGGTCCACCGAAATGGGACACTGCTCTTACCAGATCGATTCGGAAGAAGCGGCGTGGAGTTCGATCAAGATTTACGAGGACGGCAACATCGGCCACCGCCCCGGCGTCAAGGGCGGCTACTTCCCGGTACCGCCGGTCGACTCGCTGCACGACATCCGTGGGGCCATGTGTCTCGCAATGGAAGAAATGGGCCTCAAGGTCGAGGTTCACCACCACGAGGTCGCGACCGCCGGCCAGTGCGAAATCGGTGTCGCCTTCAACACCCTGGTGCGCAAGGCGGACGAGGTGCAGGTCCTCAAGTACTGCGTGCACAACGTCGCGCACAGCTACGGCAAGACGGCTACCTTCATGCCCAAGCCGCTGGTCGGCGACAACGGCAACGGCATGCACGTACACATGTCGCTGGTCAAGGACGGCGTCAACCTGTTCTCCGGCGATGGATACGGTGGCCTGTCCGACACCGCGCTGTTTTACGTCGGCGGCGTCATCAAGCACGCGCGCGCGGTCAACGCTTTCGCCAACGCCGCGACCAACAGCTACAAGCGGCTGGTGCCAGGCTTCGAAGCCCCGGTCATGCTCGCCTACTCGGCGCGCAACCGTTCCGCTTCGATCCGCATCCCCTACGTCAGCAACCCGAAGGCGCGGCGCATCGAAGTGCGCTTCCCCGACTCGACCGCCAATCCCTACCTCGCTTTCAGCGCGCTGATGATGGCGGGGCTGGACGGCATCAAGAACCAGATTCACCCGGGCGAGGCGATGGACAAGGATCTTTACGACCTGCCGCCGGAAGAAGAGGCGGAAATTCCGCAGGTCGCGTTCTCCCTCGACCAGGCGCTCGAGGCGCTCGACCAGGATCGCGAATTCCTCAAGGCGGGCGGCGTATTCACCGACGATGTCATCGATGGCTACATCAGGCTCAAGATGGAAGACGTAGAACGGTTGCGCCTGGCCACCAACCCGGTCGAGTTCGACCTGTACTACAGCGTTTAGGCAATCGTATCGACAGATCGGCAAAAGAGGCCCCTTCCACGGGGCCTTTTTTGTCTGATCTCGCGATCCGTGCTTCATATTCGATCCCTTCAAATGCAGCATTCGAACACCAAACTGGAACCGCTCGCCGACCTCGGAACCCGCATTCTGGATACGCTGGCGACGTCGCTGCTTTGCCTCGACGAAGAGCGCCGTATTACCTACATCAACGCGACCGGAGAAGCGCTGTTCGAGCACAGCGCCAGCAACCTGATCGGTCGCCATTTCGATAGCCTGCTAAGCAGTATCGAGCCTTCCACGATCAGCGTCAAACTGGCGCTCGCGCCGAATGCAATGACCGAACACGCCGCGGTGATCACGCTGGCAAATGGCAAGGCCATAGTCGCCGATTACAGTATTTACCCGTTTGGCGAGAACCACCCCGAAGCGGAGATTCTGCTCGAGATCCGTCTGCTGGAGCGGCAGGCCCAGATCGCGCGCGAAGAGTTCAACCAGCTGCAGCAACAGGCGACCCAGCAACTGGCGCGCGGGCTGGCGCATGAAATCAACAACCCGCTTGGCGGCATCCGCGGCGCCGCGCAATTGCTGCAAAGGGAACTGGAGCGGCCGGAGTGGCTCGAGTACACCGAGGTTATCATCAGCGAAGTGGACCGGCTGCAAACCCTGATCAGCAACATGCTGGGCCCAGGGGCAAAGCTGCAGCGCAAACTGATCAACATCTACGAGGTGCTAGAGCATATCTGCAAGATCGTTCACGCGGCAGAACCGGAACGCATCCAGATTCATCGCGACTATGACCCCAGTATTCCGACCCTGATGGCGGATCGCGATTTACTGATACAGGCGTTTTTGAACCTCGCACGCAACGCGGTACAGGCGATCGACGACCGCGGCGAAATTACCGTGAAGACCCGTATCGGCCGCAACTATACGATCGGCCAGACCACCCATTCGCTGGTGGTGCAGATCGATATCACCGATAGTGGCCGGGGCATTTCGCGCGAGCTCAGCAATACCATATTCTTACCGATGATAACGGACAAGCCCGAAGGCAGCGGGCTCGGGCTGCCAATTGCGCACGAAATAATATCCCGTCATGGCGGCAAGCTCTTTCTCAAGAGTTCCGCCGCGGGATCCACCTTCAGCACCATTCTCCCCCTGGAGCGATCATGAACCTACCATTGAAAAACACGTTGAACACGATCTGGATCATCGATGACGATCAATCGATGCGCTGGGTGCTGGAAAAGACGCTGGTCAATAATGGCTACCGCGTGTCCGCTTTCGAATCCGGGTCGGTGGCGCTGGCCAATTTCAAGCGCGCGTCGCAGACCGAACGCCCCAACCTGATCATTACCGACGTTCGCATGCCGGGAATCAATGGCTTTGAGTTGCTCAAGCAGATCAAGA
>Ga0224512_10000589_pt1 | contig 37717 bp, 34 predicted proteins | sample SF_May12_sed_USG_4_FD_169103 | JGI IMG/M metagenome (GOLD analysis project Ga0224512, IMG submission 169103) | Sediment microbial communities from San Francisco Bay, California, United States - SF_May12_sed_USGS_13 | ecosystem: Environmental > Aquatic > Marine > Sediment | place: USA... | reverse complement strand
CCCAGGGCGCCAGCAGTTTCGCGCTGATACCGTCGGCCCGGAAATCGTGGAACCGGTACTCGATGCCATTGTCCGCCAGCCAGCGGCGCGCCTTCCGGATGGTGTCGCAGTTCTTGATTCCATACAGCATTACCATATTTGGATAAACCCACGTTATTCACCGCAGAGGCGCAGAGGACGCGGAGCAAAAAATTTATTAAAAATAAAGTTATTCAATTAACAGGCAGTTTAGTTTCAGTTCAAGGCGCCATTCTCGACGCATTCACACATTTGAGACTGATGCCAAACCTGTTTATTTTTTCATTATAAATTTCTCTGCGTCCTCTGCGCCTCTGCGGTGAGAAGATTTTAGAGATCCCGCAGCAACTCGTTGATGCCGACCTTGGAGCGGGTCTTTTCGTCGACGCGTTTGACGATGACGGCGCAGTACAGGCTGTATTTGCCATCCTTCGCTGGCAGGTTGCCCGAGACCACGACCGAACCCGCCGGAATGCGACCATAGCGTATCTCGTCGGTGGTGCGGTCATAGATGCGCGTGCTTTGTCCGATATACACGCCCATGGAGATCACCGAGCCTGCCTCGACAATCACGCCTTCCACCACTTCGGAGCGGGCGCCGATGAAGCAATTGTCCTCGATAATGGTGGGACTGGCCTGTACCGGTTCGAGGACCCCGCCGATACCGACACCACCCGACAGGTGGACATTCTTGCCGATCTGGGCACAGGAGCCCACCGTTGCCCAGGTGTCCACCATGGTGCCGCTGTCGATGTAGGCACCGATGTTGACATAGGAGGGCATGAGCACAGCACCCGGGGCAATGAAGGCACCCTTGCGCGCCGTGGCCGGCGGGACGACCCGCACGCCGCTCTCGCGGAATTCGCGTGAGTTGGTGTCGGCATACTTGGACGGCACCTTGTCATAGTAGTTGGTGAAGCCGCCCTTGATGAAGCTATTGTCATCGATACGGAACGACAGCAGCACGGCCTTCTTGAGCCAGTCATTCACCACCCACTGGCCATCCTGCTTCTCTGCAACCCGGGCAACGCCGCGATCGAGCAGGTCGATTGCTTCCAGTGTGGCTTCCTTTACATGTGTTTCCACTGTGCGCGGGGTGATGTCCGCACGCCGCTCGAAGGCTTCCTCAATCGTGGCCTGAATGTTACTCATGCTGCGTTAGCTCCCTTGGAGTTCAAGTTTTCTGTCAGCCACTTATGATAGCTGCCTGCAGACTGACAAGATACGATTTAATACGTTGTGCGGCCTCGATGCAGTCCTCCAGGGGAGCGACCAGTGCCATGCGCACATGCCTGTTCCCCGGGTTGATGCCGGCGCTGCTGCGTGACAGGTAGCTGCCTGGCAGCACCCTGACATTCTGCTGTTCCAGCAGGCCGCGGGCGAACTCGCAGTCATCGATCGGGGTGACCGGCCAGAGATAGAAGCCAGCCGGCGGTTGCTGCACATCGAGGACCGGTGCCAGGATCTCGAGCACCACCGAGAATTTCTCCCGGTACAGCGCCCGGTTGTCGGCGACATGGGTCTCATCCTCCCAGGCGCGGATGCTGGCGGCCTGGGTCGCGGGCGGCATGGCGCAGCCGTGATAGGTGCGATAGCGCAGGAATGCCTCGATCAGCCGGGCGTCCCCGGCCACGAAACCGGAACGCAGGCCGGGGGCATTGGAGCGCTTCGACAGGCTGTGAAAGACCATGCAGCGACTGTAGTCATCCCGGCCCATGGCGGCGGCGGCCTGCAGCAGCCCGGGCGGGGCGGCGGTCTCGTCCGGATAGATTTCCGAGTAGCATTCATCCGCGGCGATGATAAAGTCATGCCGGTCGGACAGCTGTATCAATTTCTGCAGGGACGCGCTGTCCATGACTGCGCCGGTCGGGTTCCCGGGCGTGCAAATGTAGACCAGCTGGCAGCGTGACCAGACGGCCGCGGGGATGCTGTCCAGGTCCGGCAGATAGCCGGTCGCTGCCGTGGTGTTCATGAATACCGGTTCGGCGCCGGCCAGCAGGGCGGCACCTTCGTAGATCTGGTAGAACGGATTGGGCATCAGCACGACCGGGTTCGTGGTCCGGTCAAGCGCGCACTGCGCGAATGCGAACAGGGCCTCGCGCGTGCCGTTCACCGGGAGTATGTGACGCTCCGGATCCAGGCTGTCGCCGGGGAGTTCGAAGCGCCGGGTCAGCCAGGCCGCGATCACGGCGCGCAATGCAGGTATGCCGCGCGTGGTCGGGTAGTTCGACAGACCATGCAGGTGGGTAATCACTTCTTCGGTGATAAACGCGGGCGTGGCATGTGTGGGCTCGCCGATGGACAGCGCGATGGGCGCCAGGTCCCCGGGCACTTTGACACCGGCATACAGCTGTGCCAGGCGTTCGAACGGGTAGGGCTGCAAGCGTGACAGATCGGGATTCATGCCGGTTCGGGGGTGATAGTATGTTGTCGGAACGTGATGTGCATCAGGATGGTTGCTGGCAATAATCTGCCACCGCCCGAATGCAAGGAAATTATACGGTATACGATGAACACGGCCAAACCGTCACACCGGTTGCTACCGGTGACCAGCCTGCTGTTCACGGCGACCCTGTGGGGGATCGTCTGGTATCCGCTTCGCCTGCTGGAGGCCCAGGGCCTGGCCGGACTGTGGAGTGCCGCGATCAGCTACGGTGCGGCCCTGGCCGTCTGTGTCTGGATCTTCGGCCGGAACCAGCGGGTACTCAGGGAAAATATGCCCTACCTTGCCCTGATGGGTCTCGCGGCCGGCTGGTGCAATGTCGCGTTCATCATGGCGGTCCTGGACGGCACCGTGGTGCGCGTGTTGCTGCTGTTTTACCTGTCCCCGTTCTGGGCGGTCTGTCTTGGCTGGTTGATGCTGGGCGAGCGGCTGGATGGCAAGTCATTGCTGGTCTTTGTCGTCGCGGTCTGCGGGGCGATGATCATGCTCTGGGACGAGACCATCGGCATGCCCTGGCCGCGCGCTGAGGCCGACTGGCTGGCCGTTTCCTCCGGGTTCGCCTTTGCGCTGAGTAATGTCTATGTGCGCAAGCTGCGCCACGTGGGTGTCTGGCTCAAATCGGTCAGCAGCTGGCTGGGCGTAGTGCTGGTCGCCATCGTCTGGATCGCCTTCAGCCATGCAGGGCTGCCGGAAGTCGGCAGCGGTGTTGTATTGGCGGCCATCGCTCTGGGCCTGTTCGGGTTCCTGATCATGACCGTCGCCGTCCAGTACGGCGTCTCGCACATGCCACTACACCGTTCGGCCGTTATCCTGCTGTTCGAGCTGGTCATCGGTGCGGTTTCTTCGCTGTTGCTGACGGACGAGGTCGTGCTGGTGCGTGAGTGGGTCGGCGGCACCATGATCGTCACGGCGGCCTACCTGGCTGCGCGCATCCATGCGGGTGACACGGTATGACGGCGGTGCCTTGCATACATCATGTCAGTCTGCTGATCAGTGACACGCAGCGTGCGCTGGATTTTTATCATGGCGTGCTGGGGCTGCCGCTGGTTCCCGACCGGCCGGAGATGGGCTTCCCCGGGGCGTGGCTGCGCATCGGCGAACAGCAGTTGCACCTGCTCGAGCTGCCTCAACAGCTGGCGACTGAAACAGCGTCGCTGCATGGCGGACGGGATCGCCATTTCGCGCTGGCCGTCGGGGACTTCGAGTCTCTGCGTCAGGCACTGGAGGCGAACGGCATAAAGTACACACTCAGCCGCTCGGGCCGCAGCGCCCTGTTCTGCCGTGACCCGGATGGCAATGCCGTGGAAATCGTGGAGCACAAGACAGATTAACGGAAGAGGGCAGGCGCCCCGCCCTGTTTACTGTCGAGGTGTTTATGCAGCGCCTTTTCAAGGCACTCGATCTGCCCGGCATCCTCGATGGGCCGGTTATTACGGTCGGTGATATAGAAAATATCCTCGGCCCGCGATCCCAGCGTGATGATTTTTGCGTTCAACAATCTTACCTTGCATTCTCCAAAGGCCTTGCCGACCTGGGAGAGCAGGCCGGGGTGATCCGAGGTGATCAGTTCCATGATGGTGCGGCTGTTGGTCTCGTCGCGCTTGAATTCGATATGGGTCTGGATCGGAAAATGGCGGTACTCACGCGGTGTTCTGCGTGATACATGCCACTCGTCACGCCCGCCGTTCTCGATTTCCCGGAGCAGGGCAGTGTGGATTTCGTCTACACGCAGGTCATCACCTGCCGGCTCGCCGGAGGCCTCGAGGACGTGAAAGGTGTTCAGCACATGACCATCATGGGTAGTGATGATGCCGGCATCGACGACATCCAGTCCCAGCTGGTCGAGCACTGCGGTGATCAGGGTGAATAACTCGTCCGAGGCGCGTGCATAGATGAATATTTCCGTGCTGCCGCGTTCGGTGACCGGTTGCACGCTGACGATACAGGCGTCGGCGTCCTGCAGCCCGGCAAGCAGGCGGGTATGCCAGGCGACCTGGTCAGGGGTATGGCGCTGGAAATATTCCTCGTCGAGGTTCTGCCATACCTCATCGGGCCGTTCAACCGGCGGCGCGATACTGCGCAGCAGGCGGCGTGCCTCCTGCTGGACCTGCTGGATATGCTCGGCACGTTCCAGCGGATCCTGCAGACCGCGCTGCAGCGCACGCCGGGTGCTGTAGTAGAGCTGGCTGAGCAGGGTGTTCTTCCAGTTGTTCCACAGGTTCGGGTTGGTGCCGCGGATATCACACACCGTGAGCAGGTAGAGATAATCCAGTCGCACCGGATCCTCCACCAGGCGCGCGAACCGGTTGACCACGACCGGGTCGCTGATGTCCTCGCGCTGTGCAACGGAGGACATTGTCAGGTGGTTCTCCACCAGCCAGGCGACCAACCGCGTGTCGTAGCTGCTCAGGTGATGTTTTTGGCAGAAGTCACGGGCATCCTCCGCACCAAGCGTGGAGTGGTCGCCGCCGCGCCCCTTGCCGATATCATGGAACAGGCCGGCAAGATAAAGCAGTTCGGGCTTCGGGATGGTGCTAATGATGCGACTGCAAAGCGGCAGTTCGTCTGAGAACTCGGGCAAGGTCAGGCGCCGCATGTTACGCACGACGAAGAGGATATGCTCGTCGACCGTGTAGGCATGAAACAGGTCATACTGCATAAGCCCCGTGATGCGCTCGAAAGCCGGTATGTAGGCCGCGAGAATTCCATACATATTCATTCGCCGCAGCACATGCGTGACCCCGATGGGCTGCTTGATGATCTCCATGAACAGACTTCTGGCGCGGATGTCATCCCGGAACTTCTCGTCGATGCGGTGGCAGTGTTTGCGGATGGCGCGGACCGTGTCGGCGCGTATGCCCTTTAACTCCGGGTTCTGCTCGAGTAGCAGGAAGATCTCGAGCAGCGCGAAGGGGTAGTTCTGGAACACATTGGCGTCGGCGACTTCAAGGTAACCGTTTCTTGCCTGAAAGCGCTTGTTGATCCGCACGCTTTCGCCGGCCCCGCCCGGAAACAGGATCTCCTCCTGGAACAGCTGCAACAGCATCTCGTTGAGGCGGCTCAATTCCATTACGGTCCGGTAATACTGCTTCATGAAGGCCTCGACGCCCAACCGGTCCTCCTGGTCATGGTAGCCGAACTGTTCGGCCAGGGTGCGCTGGTAGTCAAACAGCAGGCGGTCCTCGCCGCGCCCGGTCAGGGTGTGCAAGGCAAACCTGATTTCCCAGAGGAAATTCCTGCCTTCCACCAGGGTGTGGTACTCGTCCTCGGTCAAAAAGCCGTGGCTGACAAGGTCCTCGAGCAGTCCCGAGCCAAACTGCCGGTTGGTCACCCAGGCAATCATCTGGATGTCACGCAGACCGCCGGGGCTTCCCTTGACGTTGGGTTCCAGGTTGTAGGCGGTGTCATGGTATTTGTGATAGCGCCTGATCTGCTCTGCGTGTTTCTCCTTGAAGAAGTCGGTGCTGTTCCAGATCTTGTCGGGGGCCACACTGGCGCGCATCTCCCGGAACAACGTAGCGTTGCCGGCCAGTAGCCGGGCCTCCATCAGGTTGGTGATGACAGTGATGTCGGCGAGGGATTGCTCAACGCATTCGCTGATGGTGCGTACACTGTGACCCACCTCCAGGCCGATATCCCAAAGGAATATCAGCAGGGATTCGAGTTGCGAATTGAACTGTTCTCCATGGCTTTCGGGCAGCAGGATCATGAGGTCGATGTCCGAGCCGGGCATCAGTTCACCGCGCCCGTAGCCGCCCACGGCGACAAAGGACGCACTGCCGGCATTGGCCCCCATGAACCTGTCCCAGGCGCGCGCCAGCACCTGGTCAACCAGCCAGGAGCGTGCGGCGATCAGGGTCGGGGCCCCGACCCCGTCTTCGAACTTCTGTTTCAGTGTGGTCTGGCTGTGTTCCAGGAACTTTTTGAATGCCGGCACCGGCGAGCCGGTGGGGGCGAGTTCAGCGTCCAGCGCATGCGTGCCGAACCAGGCTTCATAGCGTTCCGGGACATTGATTGCGGTGCTGCTATCCTGTATTGCCATGGGCTATATTTCGTCACCGGGCAGGCAGGTCAGGACATCGTGGCCACTATCCGTGACCAGGATGGTGTGCTCCCACTGGGCCGAGAGGCTGTGGTCCTTGGTGACGACCGTCCAGCCATCAGGCAGCAGCTTGGTATGGCGTTTGCCTGCGTTCACCATCGGCTCGATGGTGAAGGTCATGCCGGGCTCGAGTTTCATCCCGGTGCCGGGTTTCCCGTAATGCAGGATCTGAGGGTCTTCGTGGAATTCACGTCCGATACCATGGCCGCAGTACTCGCGCACAATCGAGCAGTTGTTGGCCTCGGCATGAGACTGTATGGCAAACCCGATATCGCCCAGCCGGGTCCCGGGCTTCACCATGTCAATGCCAATGACCAGGCATTCGTGGCTGATACGCGCCAGGCGTTTGCTGGCCACCCTGGGCTCGCCGACGAAGAACATCTTGCTGGTGTCGCCGTGGAATCCGTCCTTGATCACGGTGACGTCGATGTTAACCATGTCGCCTTTCTTGAGCATCTTGTTGGACGGGATCCCGTGGCACACGACGTGGTTGACGGAGGTGCAGATGGATTTCGGGAAGCCGCGGTAATTCAGCGGGGCAGGGATCGCACGCTGCTCATTGACGATGTAGTCATGGCAGATCCTGTCGAGTTCATCGGTGGCGATCCCCGGCCTGACGCAGGGTGCAATCATGCGCAGTACCTCTGCGGCGAGGTGGCCGGCGACGCGCATTTTTTCTATTTCGGACGGGGTTTTTATGGTGACAGCCATATAACTTTCTGATTCCTGGGGGCCAAGTCCCGGCTTGGGGGTATGCGTAGATTGCCGCTGGAGGAAGTGTATGGTATAAAGGCGGGCTTGTTAAGCGGCCCATTCGGGGTCGCTTCTCAATTTAAATTCACACATGTGCCGGCACATGCAGCAGGGTGCCTGGCAGTCGTTGAATACGGCAGCCGGGTTGCTGACATGGGGTGCATGGAGGCCTAACCCGAAAATTGGAGAATTATTGATGGCAAATGTCACCATGCGCCAGATGCTAGAGGCTGGCGTGCATTTCGGTCACCAGACCCGTTACTGGAACCCGAAGATGGCCCCTTACATCTTCGGCGAACGCGGCAAGATTCACATCGTCAATCTCGAAAAAACCCTGCCGCTCTTCAACGATGCAATGAACTACATCAGCAGCCTGGTTGCAAACGGCGGCACGATATTGTTTGTCGGAACCAAACGGTCTGCACAGACCGCTGTGCACGAACAGGCCGATCGTTGCGGCATGCCCTATGTCAACCACCGCTGGCTGGGCGGCATGCTGACCAACTACAAGACCGTACGTCAGTCGATCAAGCGACTCAAGGACCTCGAGGGCATGGAGGAGGATGGTTCCCTTGCCAGGCTCAGCAAAAAAGAGGGCCTGATGCGCCAGCGCGAAAAGGAAAAGCTTGAGCGCAGCCTTGGCGGAATCAAGGACATGAACGGCATTCCCGATGCTATGTTCATAGTTGATGTCGGCTACGAGAAAATCGCGATCAGTGAGGCCGTCAAGCTGGGTATTCCTGTTGTCGGTATCGTTGATACCAATAATTCCATCGAAGGTGTTGACTACATGATTCCCGGCAATGATGACGCGATACGTGCCATCAAGCTCTACGTTGAAAGCGCGGCGGACGCCGTTGACACCGGGCGTCTGAGTATCGCGAGAATCGCAGCCGAGTCAGAAGATGAATTTATCGAGCTGGATGAGGCTGGACGCACCGCCCCAAAGAAGGCGGCCAAGGCGCCGGCGCGTAAAAAGGCTGTGAGCAAGGTGACGGTGAAGAAAAAGGCCGTTGCCAGCGTGAAGGCCGAGGCCGCGACAGAGGATGCCGCTGATGAGCAACCGGCCGGCAGCATGACCCCGGACGCAGCGCAAGTGGGCGACGACAAGGGTGATGCGTAAACAGCCCTGCTGCAGTGCTTCAGGGTCCCTGGATTGATTCAAAGAGGCTAGAACTATGGCAATTACAGCGGCGCAAGTGAAGGAACTGCGCGAGCGCACCGGCTCCGGCATGATGGAGTGCAAAAAGGCACTGGTCGATGCAGGCGGTGATATGGATGCGGCGGTTGAGACACTGCGCAAGACAGGACTGGCAAAGGCGGACAAGAAGGCCGGCAGGATCGCCTCCGAGGGCCTGATCGTCATCGAGACCAGTAATGACGGCAAGGCAGCGGCCATTGTCGAGGTCAATTGCGAAACCGATTTTGTCGCGAAGAAGGAGGATTTCCAGGAATTCTCGCGTGCCATCGCACAACGCGTACTGGCGAATGACCCGGCCGACATCGATGCACTGCTGGCCATGCCCTTGCATGACGGTGATGACACCAGCATCGAAATCGCACGCAAGTCGCTGATTGCCTCGATAGGCGAAAACATCAATGTGCGCCGCTTCATTCGTCGCCAGGCGACGCAAGGGAAACTGGCCCATTACCAACATGGCGTCCGTATCGGTGTGCTGGTCGAGATGCAGGGTGGTAATGATGAACTGGCGCGTGATGTCGCCATGCATATCGCCGCCAGCAAGCCCCAGTTCTGTTCTGTCGATGATGTGGCCCGGGATGTCCTCGACAAGGAGCGTGAGATTTTCTCCGCCCAGGCGGAGGCCAGCGGCAAGCCGGCCAATATCATCGAGAAGATGGTCGATGGCCGTATCCAGAAGTTCCTCGGTGAGATCACCCTGCTGGGCCAGTCCTTCGTCAAGGACCCGGACCAGACAGTCGGCAAACTGCTCGAGGCGACCGGGGCCAGTGTGGTCGGTTTCGATCGCATGGAACTGGGCGAGGGCATCGAGAAGAAGACTGAGAATTTCGCTGATGAAGTCATGGCGCAGGTCAAGGGTGGTTAACGCGAGACCACAGCCGCTATGTCAACGGATCTTCAGTGAACCTGAAAGACACAACCAACGGGGTCGGAAGTCGACCCCGTTTTTTTTGCATGGCATTGAGGACGGAAAAGTAAGACAATGGTGCCGGTTCTACAGGAATTCATGAATATTCTATATCTATCTGATAGATATGAGGAAAAAGTGTGCGATACCAGCGGATACTGTTGAAGCTTAGCGGTGAGGCCCTGATGGGTGCCCAGGACCACGGGATTGATCCGGAGGTGATCCAGCGCATCGCCGGCGAGATTCACACAGTCAGTTCAACCGGCGTACAGATCGGCCTGGTCATCGGTGGCGGCAATATTGTCCGGGGTGCCGGCATGGCCTCGCGCGGGATGGACCGGGTGACCGGCGATCACATGGGGATGCTGGCTACGGTGATCAATTCCCTGGCGCTGCAGGATGCCCTGGACAAGGCTGGCGCAAATAGCCGGGTGATGTCGGCCCTGCGAATAAACCAGGTATGTGAGCCCTACATCCGCGGGCGGGCGATCCGCCACCTGGAAAAAGGGCGGGTGGTGATTTTCGCTGCCGGCACGGGCAACCCGTTTTTTACCACGGATTCGGCCGCCAGCCTGCGCGCCATCGAGATCGATGCCGATATCATGCTGAAAGCCACCAAGGTTGATGGCATCTATTCGGCCGATCCGGTGACCAACAAGGATGCGACCCTGTATGACAGGCTGACCTTTGACGAGGCGTTGAAGCGCAAACTGGCGGTGATGGATGCCACGGCGCTGGTGCTGTGCAATGAACACAACATGCCGGTGCGGGTGTTCAATATATTCGAGCCTGGCCATTTGGGGCGGATTGTCGCCGGGGACAATGTGGGAACCTTGGTAGAGCAGGAGAGTTGAAGGATGATCGAAGACATCAAAAAGGACGCCAGTGAACGTATGGACAAGAGCATCGAGGCACTGAAGCAGTCGCTGAGCAAGGTGCGCACTGGCCGGGCCCACCCCAGCCTGCTTGATCATTTGACTGTCGATTACTACGGCAGCCAGGTGCCGATATCCCAGGTTGCCAATATTTCCATTGAAGATTCCCGCACCCTGGCGGTGACACCCTGGGAGAAACAGATGGTACAGGTCATCGAGAAGGCGATCATCTCCTCCGACCTGGGGCTCAACCCGGCAACCGCAGGCATGGTGATGCGCATACCGCTGCCGCCACTGACCGAGGAAACTCGCCGTAACCTGGCCAAGGTGGTGCGTAACGACGGCGAGGCTGCGAAAGTGGCGATCCGCAATATCCGCCGTGATGCCAACAGTGACTTTAAGGACCTGCTCAAGGAAAAGGAGATATCCGAAGACGACGAGCGCAAGGCCCAGGATGATATCCAGCGTATTACGGACAAACACGTGGCCGATGTCGACAGCATCGTGACCCAGAAAGAAGCGGAGCTAATGGAAGTCTAGCCCGGCAGCCACTGCTGTTTATTCTTCTATTGAGATGACAAGCACCAAGAAATCCAACGGCCTGCCTCAGCATATCGCCATCATCATGGACGGCAACGGCCGTTGGGCGCGGGCGCGCATGCTGCCGCGCTATGTCGGGCACCGCGAGGGCGTCAAGGCGGTCAAGACCATCGTCAAGGCTTGCCGTAACAAGGGCATAAGGGCACTGACACTATTTGCCTTCAGCAGCGAGAACTGGCGGCGCCCGCGTGATGAGGTCGGCCTGCTGATGGATCTGTTTATCCGCACCCTGAAAAAGGAAGTCGAGGCCCTGCACCAGAACGGTATCCGGGTGCGCTTTATCGGCGATCGTTATGCCTTCCCCAAGGACCTGCGCGAACAGATTACACAGGCCGAGGACAAGACCCGTGCGAACACGGCCATGGATCTGGTTATCGCCGCGAACTACGGGGGGCAGTGGGACATAACCGAGGCACTGCGTGTCATTGCCCGGCGTGTTGCCTCCGGCGAGATTAAACCCGAGGACATCACGCCGGATATGATCAACTGCGAGATCGCCCTGGCGGACCTGCCCGCGCCCGACCTCTTTATCCGTACCGGCGGTGAGCAGCGCGTCAGCAATTTCCTGTTGTGGCAGCTGGCCTATACCGAACTCTATTTTACCGATGTCCTGTGGCCGGCCTTCAATGAACACGCGCTGGATGAGGCCTTGGAGTCGTTTGCCAACCGACAACGTCGTTTTGGTCGTACCGGGGACCAGGCGGAGCAGTTGAAGGGTGCTTAAAACCCGCCTGATCTCGGCAGCGATCATGATACCGCTTGTCGTTGGCGGTATCCTGTTTCTCCCGACAGATGCAGTGGCGCTGATACTGGCCCTGATCATGGGGATCGGGCTGTGGGAATGGGCCCGCATGGTGCCGCTGCAGTCGGTCCCGGCCCAGCTGCTTTACCCGGCCATTATTGTGTTGCTGTGCTGGCTTGCCTGGATGACACCACTGGAGGCACTGATCGATAGCCTGCTGGTAGCCGCGTTGCTGTGGTGGCTGGGGGCGCTGTACTGGGTAAGTCGGGCAAAAATCAGTACCCAGTCTAGCGCACGGGTTCGGCTTATGAAGTCTGTGGTCGGCCTGCTGGTCATGTTGCCTGCCTGGGCGGCGCTGGTGATGTTGCACGGACGGGAGCAGGACGGTCCGTTGTTTACCCTGTTCCTGCTGGTGCTGATCTGGCTTGCGGACAGTGGCGCCTATTTCGCGGGACGCCGCTGGGGGCGCACCAAGCTGGCACCCGTCGTCAGTCCCGGCAAGACCTGGCAGGGCGTCTACGGCGCTGTTGTCACCAGCGGCCTGTTCGCGCTGCTGGTCGGCCTGCTGTACAGCCAGTCGCTCAGATGGACGGCCGGGCTGGTACTGGTCTCGCTGCTCACGGTGTTGTTTTCCATCGTTGGTGACCTGCTGGAGAGTCTGATGAAGCGCCAGCACGGGATCAAGGACAGCAGCCATATCATCCCCGGGCACGGCGGGGTCCTCGACCGTATCGATAGCCTGACGGCAGCGGCCCCGGTTTTTCTGCTGGGACTTTACTGGCTGGAACTTTGATCTGCGCGGTCAATCCATCTACTACAGCAGATCTATTACAGCAGACATGAATACAGGTATTGACAGCGATGCATGATTCACCACCGGCAGGCATAACCATACTGGGCGCGACCGGTTCTATCGGAGTGAATACCCTGGATGTCGTGTCCAGGTACCCCGACAGGTTTCATGTCGTGGCGCTGACGGCAAATACCGATGTCGAGGCCCTGGCCGGGCAGTGTCAACGTTTCCGGCCGCGCTACGCCGTCATGGCGGACCCGGATGCGGCCCAGCGGCTGACGGACAGGCTGCGCGACACGGCAGCGGATGTCCGGGTGCTGGGTGGCAGTGATGCGCTGATGGAGGTGGCCGGTTTGCCCGAGGTGGACTGTGTGATGGCAGCCATCGTCGGCGCGGCCGGCCTGTTGCCCAGCCTCGAGGCCGCCAGGCAGGGCAAGCGCGTATTGCTGGCGAACAAGGAGGCACTGGTCATGTCCGGTGCCTTGTTCATGCAGGCCGTGCGCGACAACCAGGCTGTGCTGCTGCCGATCGACAGCGAGCACAACGCCATTCTCCAGTGCATGCCGGACAACTATGTCGCCGGTCAGGCACCGCGCGGTGTCCGCAAGATCATGCTGACGGCTTCCGGCGGCCCGTTCAGGACCCTGCCGATCGCAGAGCTCGCCAGGGTGACACCGGCGCAGGCCTGCGCGCATCCCAACTGGGAGATGGGGCGCAAGATATCCGTTGATTCGGCCACCATGATGAACAAGGGTCTTGAGGTCATCGAGGCCGGCTGGCTGTTTGACCTGCCACTGGAAAAGATCAAGGTCCTCATCCACCCCCAGAGCATCCTGCACTCCATGGTGGAATACGACGATGGTTCCGTGCTCGCCCAGCTGGGGAATCCGGACATGCGCATTCCCATCACCCACGCACTGGCCTGGCCGGACAGGATCGACTCGGGTGCACGGCAACTGGACCTGACGGCTGTCGGGTCCCTGCAGTTCGAAGACCCGGACAAGGAACGTTTTCCCTGCCTGGGGCTGGCCTGTCATGCCTGGGAGAAGGGCGGTACTGCGCCGGCCATCCTCAATGCGGCCAATGAAGTGGCCGTGCAGGCATTTCTCGATCAGCAGATTGCCTTCACCTCGATCCCGCGGCTTATTGAACATGTCATGGAGCACTGCACGGTGCATGATGCGGCATCGCTGCAGGCGATACTCGAGGATGATGCCGCAGCGCGCTGCCAGGCAAGGGACTACATCGGCTCGGGCCGGATGCAGGCAAGCTCGTGAACGGTGTGTTGCTCTCTACAAGCGCCTTCATTGTCGCGATCGGTATCCTTGTCACGGTCCACGAATTCGGGCATTTCTGGGTGGCCAGGAGGCTCGGTGTCAAGGTCCTGCGTTTCTCGGTTGGTTTCGGGAAACCCTTGTGGAGCCGGCGTTTCGGCGCCGACGACACCGAACTGGTGGTGGCGGCCATCCCGCTCGGCGGTTATGTCAAGATGCTGGATGAACGCGAGGGTGAGGTTGCCGCGGCTGAGCAGCACCGGGCGTTCAACCAGCAGCCCCTGTCCACGCGGATCGCGGTGGTCAGCGCCGGGCCATTGTTCAACTTCCTGTTTGCCATCGCGGCCTACTGGATCATGTTCGTCAGCGGGGTTCCGGGACTGCGCCCGGTCATCGGCGAGTTGATGACCGACTCACCCGCCGAACAGGCCGGCTTCATGCCGGGTGACGAGATACGCAGCATCAAGGACAAGCCGACGAACAGCTGGGAGGCGGCAGTCCTTGCCCTGCTGGATGCCGGTCTGGACGAGCAGGCCTCGTTCGAGGTCGGGGTGCGGGACCCACAAGGTAATGACAGGCGTGTGCGGGTCAGACTGGATGAGTCCACCCGCCTCTTGGATAAGGGCGGGGTGCTGGAAAATCTGGGAATCAAGCCCTGGCGCCCGGTCTATCCCGCCATGATCGACCGGCTGGTTGCCGGCGGCGCGGCAGAGCAGGCCGGCCTGCGTGCCGCTGACCTGGTCGTGGCGGCGGATGGGGTCGCGCTGAAGGACTGGAACCAGTGGGTCGAATACGTGCGGGCCCGGCCCGGCCAGTCGATAGCGGTGCAGGTGCAGCGGGGAGATGAACTGCTGGACTTCGACGTGACCCCGCGGGCTGCCGAAGACGCGGGCAAAACGGTAGGGCGTATCGGCGCTTATGTGCGTCTTCCGGATGCCGATGAGCATGCTACAATGCGCGTCGTTGTCCGCTATGGCCCGCTCGAGGCAGTCCCGGCCGCCCTCGGAAAGACCTGGGGAATGTCGACACTGACGTTGAGGACCTTGTGGAAAATGGTCAGAGGAAAGGCCTCTGTCGAGAACCTCAGCGGGCCGATCAGTATTGCCCGTTATGCGGGCCAGTCGGCTGCCATCGGTCTCACCGCCTTTCTGGGCTTTCTGGCCATTGTCAGTGTCAGCCTGGGTGTACTGAATCTGTTGCCGATCCCGATCCTGGATGGTGGACACCTGATGTATTACCTGATCGAGATGTTGAAGGGCAGCCCGGTCTCTGAAGCGGTCCAGATGTTCGGTCAGCGGGTAGGAATTATCCTGCTGCTTTTGTTGATGTCACTGGCGTTTTACAACGACCTGGCAAGGTTCTTTGAATAACACCGCTTACGACCTGTCCAAACGAAACAATAATGAGAACCGTCTTCCACATCCTGTTGTTGTTCCTGCTGCTGTCCGGGACGGCCCGCGCATTTGAACCGTTTGTGGTCAAGGACGTACGGGTAGAGGGGCTGCAGCGAATCTCGGCCGGCACGGTGTTCAATTATCTGCCGGTCAAGGTCGGCGACAGCATCGATACTGATGGTTCAGCGGCTGCGATCAGGGCCTTGTTCAAGACCGGTTTCTTCAATGATGTTTACCTGGAGCAGGATGGGGATGTCCTGGTCGTCCATGTCACGGAGCGTGCCGCGGTCAGCAGTATAGAGATCAAGGGTAACCGGGACCTGGAGACCGAGGAACTGCTCAATGGCCTCAAGCAGATCGGGCTGGCCGAGGGCAGGGTGTTCGACCGTTCCCTGCTCGACAAGGTCGAACAGGAGCTGCAGCGCCAGTATTTCAGCAGGGGCAAATATGCGGTAAGGCTCGATACCACGGTGACCCCGCTGGAAAGAAACCGCGTCGGCATCCTGATCGACATAGCGGAAGGACAGGCAGCCAGGATCAAGCAGATCAATATCGTGGGGAATCAACGCCACACAGACAAGGAACTGCTTGATGATTTCACCCTCAGTAGCCCTGGCATCTTTTCCTTCATTACCAAGAACGACCAGTATTCGAAGCAGAAGCTCGCGGCGGACCTGGAGATACTGCGCTCCTTCTACCTCGATCGCGGCCACCTGAATTTCAATATCACCTCCACCCAGGTTTCCATCACGCCTGACAAGAAAGACATCTACATCACTATCAATATCAGTGAAGGCGAGCAGTACAGTATCAGCGAAGTCACCCTGTCGGGTGACCTGGTGGTCGAGCCGGAGGAACTCTTCCCGCTGGTCAGGATCAATCCGAAAGACGTGTTCTCCCGCAAACGGGTGACTGAGGCGGTGGAACGGATCAGTGCCAAACTGGGTGATCACGGCTATGCATTCGCCAATGTCAATACGGTCCCGGAGCTGGATGACGAGAACAACGAGGTTTCACTGGCCTTCTTTATCGATCCCGGCGACCGGGTCTATGTGCGACGTGTGAACGTGGAAGGCAATGTGGCCACGCGTGATGAGGTCCTGCGCCGCGAAATGCGCCAGATGGAGGCCGGCTGGTTCTCCGCCGAGAAGGTGGAGCGCTCGCGTGCCCGCCTGCAGCGGCTGGGCTACTTCGAGGACGTCAACGTCGAAACTCCCACGGTGCCGGGGACTACGGACCAGGTCGATGTCAACTATTCGGTCACCGAGACATCCTCCGGCAGCATCACCGCAGGCGTCGGCTACTCACAGTCCTCGGGCCTGCTATTCAATGCGAGCGTCTCGCAGGACAACTTTCTCGGCAGGGGCAAGCGCGTCAGCTTTGCCTTCAACAACAGTGATGTCAACACCGTATACAGTTTTTCCTATACCAACCCCTATTACACGATCGACGGAATCAGCCGCGGATTTGGTTCGTATTACCGCGAGACCGACGCGGACGAGGCCAACCTCTCCGACTACACGACCGATTCATTCGGCGCCAATATCAGCTTCGGTATTCCGATTACCGAGTTTGAGCGGATCTTCCTGAACACCGAGTACGAGAATATCGAGCTCAAGCCGACCACGGGTTCACCCGCCGAGGTATTCGACTTTATCAATCAGCATGGTGATAACTACGACAATATCAAGCTCACCGGCAGCTGGAGCCATGACACCCGCAACAAGGCGATCTTCGCAGACCGCGGCGGACTCATGCGGGTCGCTGTGGAGACCACGGTACCGGGCTCCGGTCTCGAATATTACAAGCTGAACTACCGGCAACAGCAATTCGTGCCGCTGACCAGGAACCTGACCCTGTCGCTGAATGGGGAACTGGGCTACGGGGAGGGCTACGGCGACTTTGAGCAGCTGCCGTTTTTCGAGAACTTCTTCGCCGGCGGCGTGCGCTCGGTGCGTGGTTTCGAGGATAATACCCTGGGGCCGCGAGACGCGAACGGCAACCCGATCGGTGGCAGCTTCCGGGTGGTGGGTAATGCCGAACTGATCTTTCCGGTGCCGTTTTTCGAGGATTCCAAGTCCTTCCGGATGAGCGCGTTCTTGGATATCGGCAATGTCTTCGATAATTTCGGGGATTTCGATACTGGCGAATTGAGGTATTCTGTCGGCCTGGCTGGACTGTGGCTCTCGCCGATGGGCCCGCTCTCGATCAGCCTGGGTTACCCGATCAATGAAGAACCGGAGGATGAGTTGCAGAAATTCCAGTTCACGATCGGAACATTTTTTTGAAAATTTGACGGCGAACGTGGAGAAATACCTTGAACAGATACAGACCAGCAGTACTGATGGCAACCCTGATTACAACCGTGGCGATGTACTCCGGTGGCGTACAGGCGGAAATGAAAATCGGCTTTGTCGATACGGCAAAACTGATGGAGTCCGCGCCCCAGGTAAAGTCTGCCCAGAGCAAGATCGAATCAGAGTTCAGCCCGAGGGAAAAGGCATTGGTGGCGCTGCAGCGCGAGATCAAGACTCAGGAGGACCGCCTGTCCCGTGACGGCGAGGTCATGAGCGAGTCAGAGCGCTCCAAGCTGGAGCGGGAGATTCTCGGTAAGCGGCGCGACCTGAAACGTACCCAGGAGGAGTTCCGGGACGATCTCAATATCAGGCGCAACGAGGTGCTCACCAAGCTGCAGAAAGACATGTATGACGCGGTCGTGGAATTCGCCAAGGAACAGAAATTTGACCTGATCCTGAGCCAGGGCGTGGTCTATTCAAGCGACCGGATTGATATTACGGATAGTGTTGCCGCGAAGCTCAAGGGCAATTGATCTCGCTGTCACTATAGGGAAGCACCCGCATGGGGTTGACGCTCGGTGAATTGGCAAACAGTATCGGCGGTAAACTGCAGGGCGATCCGGACTGCGTGATCACTTCGGTGGCCACCTTGCAGAATGCCGGCCCCGGCGCCATCAGCTTTCTTGCCAATACCACCTACAGGAAATACCTGCAGCACACCGCCGCTGCTGCCGTCATACTCAGGCCGGAATTTGCCAGGGAGTGTCCAACGGCGACGATTGCCAGCGCCAATCCCTATGTCGCCTATGCCAGGGCGGCCACGCTGATCGTACCACCAGTGAACCCCCGCCAGGGGGTGCACCCGAGTGCCAGCATCGGCAAGGACTGCGCGATCGATGCCTCTGCCTGGGTCGGTCCGAACTGCATTATCGGGGACAGTGTGCATATCGGTGCCGGCACCCAGCTGGCCGGCGGCTGTTTCATCGGTCGGGACACCCGGATCGGCGCGGGGGGATATCTCCACGCCAATGTTGTCGTCAGCCACGGCGTAAACATCGGTGAACGGGTGATCATCCATCCCGGTGCGGTGATCGGCAGTGACGGCTTTGGCCTGGCGAACGAGAATGGCCAATGGCTTAAGGTGCCGCAGCTCGGGGGCGTGCGCATAGGTAACGATGTCGAGATCGGTGCCAATACCAGTGTCGACCGGGGCGCCCTGGACGATACCGTGCTCGAGGACGGGGTCAAGCTCGACAACCAGATCCAGGTTGCGCATAACGTCCACATCGGGGCCCATACCGCGATCGCCGGTTGCGTGGGCATCTCCGGGAGCGCCAGGATAGGGCGGCATTGCATGATCGGCGGGGGGGCCGGGATCGTCGGCCACCTGGAAATTGCCGACAACGTGACGGTAACCGGCATGACCATGGTGACCAGGTCCATCACCAGCCCCGGTGTCTATTCTTCCGGCATCCCGGCTCAGGAAAATTCCGACTGGAACAAGAACTATGCGCGCTTGAAGAAACTGGATCAGCTGGCCCGGAGACTACAGGCGCTGGAGCGCAGGCTTGACCCGAAAGACTGAATTTCGAGTTTTGAACAATAACCGACAGGACACCACCGCTATTTATGGACATTAACCAGATACTGAAGCATTTGCCGCACCGTTACCCGTTTCTGCTGATTGACCGGGTGACCGAGTTCAATCCGGGCGAATCGCTGACCGGTATCAAGAATGTCACCTACAATGAGCCGTTTTTCCAGGGGCATTTCCCGCAGCGCCCGGTAATGCCCGGTGTGCTCATCCTCGAGGCCATGGCGCAGGCAACCGGCCTGCTGGCCTTCCGGACGCTCGATCAGTCGGCCGAACGGAACACCCTTTATTTTCTAGTCGGCATGGACAAGGTACGCTTCAAACAGCCGGTGGAACCGGGCGACCAGCTGGTGCTGACCGCCAAACTGCTGAAGACGAGACGCGGTATCTGGGTGTTCGACTGTAACGCGAAGGTGGATGGCAAGCTGGTCGCCTCGGCTGAAATCATGTGCACCGAGAGGGATATCAACTCTTGATCGACCCGCGCGCGGTCATCGATCCTTCAGCCCGGCTGGCGGACGCTGTCAGCGTTGGCGCGTTCACGATTATCGGGCCTGATGTCGAAATCGGTGCAGGCACCTGGATCGGTCCCCATGCCGTGATCAATGGTCCGACCTCCATCGGCAGCGACAACAGGATTTACCAGTTCGCCTCGGTCGGCGAGGCGCCCCAGGACAAGAAATACGCTGGCGAGCCTACCAGGCTCGAGATCGGCGACCGTAACCTGATACGCGAATTCGTCACCATCAACCGCGGTACCGTGCAGGATGCCGGCGTCACCCGTATCGGTGACGACAACTGGATCATGGCCTACGTCCATATCGCCCACGACTGCCGGGTCGGGAACCAGACCATCTTTTCGAATAATGCCTCGCTTGCCGGCCATGTCGAGGTCGATGACTATGCGATTCTCGGCGGTTTCACCCTGGTGCACCAGTTCTGCGCCATCGGTACGCACGCGTTCTGCGCCTTCGGCAGCGGCATCAAGAAGGCTGTGCCGCCTTTTGTCATCGTCGACGGCAGTCCGGCACGTCCCCGCGGCCTGAATGCAGAGGGGCTGAAACGCCGCGGCTTCACGGACAAGGCACAGCAGGCATTGCGCCAGGCCTACAAGACCCTGTACCGCTCGAACCTGTCACTGCGGGAGGCCCTCGCCGATTTGCAGGAGATGGCAAAAGAGCAGGAGGAGGTGGCGCAGCTGGTGTCTTTCATCGAGCAGCAGACGCGTGGCATTGTCCGCTGATGGACACCGTTGCCTGGCTGGTTCCCGCTGACTGTCAACAATCACCCGTAGCCCTGCCTTCATTCCAGGGCGGGAGACCAGCCGTACGCTTGTTCCGCTATGGGCAATAACACCCATCCGCTCCACATAGGTATCGTTGCCGGGGAGGCATCCGGTGACCTGCTGGGCGCGGGGCTGATCGAGGCGCTACGCGAACAGGCCCCGGATACGATGTTTGAGGGTATTGCTGGACCGCGCATGCAGGAAGCGGGGTGTTTCAGTCTCTACCCTATGGAACGACTGTCGGTAATGGGGATTGCCGAGGTCGTCCGGCACCTGCCAGGGCTGTTGTCGATGCGCCGTGAGCTCGGCGAGCACTTCCTGAATACCCCCCCGGACATCTTCATCGGTGTCGACGCGCCGGATTTCAACCTTGCCCTGGAGCGCAAGCTCAAGCGTAACGGGATCAGGACGCTGCACTACGTCAGTCCTTCCGTGTGGGCATGGCGCCAGTACCGGGTGCGCAAGATCGCCCGTAGCATCGATTGCATGCTGACCCTGTTTCCATTTGAAGAACGCTTCTACCGTGAGCAACACCTCCCGGTCCGTTGTGTCGGCCATCCGCTGGCGGACCTGCTGGCAGACGAGATCGATCAGGCACAGGCCCGGCAACACCTGGGGCTCGACAATAACGGTGGGCTTGTTGCACTGCTACCCGGGAGTCGTGCCGACGAGGTGAAGCGTCTTGCCGGACCATTCATCGGGGCAGCGGCCCGGTGCCGGGAGCGCAAACCGGACCTGGAGTTTGTGGTGCCCCTGGCGAACAACCGCTGTCGGGTACTGTTCGAGAAAGAACTCGCCAGGGCCCGAACCGCGATCCCGATGACTCTGCTGGAAGGCAAGTCACTCGAGGCGATGGCGGCCGCTGATGCCGTGCTGCTGGCCTCCGGAACCGCGGCACTCGAATGCATGCTGCTCAAGCGGCCGATGGTGGTGGCTTACCGCCTGTCATCCCTGACCTACCGGATCGCGCAGAGGCTGGTGAAAACGAGGTACTACTCGCTGCCGAACCTGCTGGCGGGACAGCCGGTGGTGAGGGAGTTGATCCAGGACGAGGTGACTGCCGACAATCTCGGGCGCGAATTAATGAAGATCCTGGACGACCCCGACCACTCTGTCGAGGTCCGTGCGATCTTTGCGAGGATTCACGACGATCTGCGTCGTGACGCGAACCGTAGTGCGGCGCAGGCGGTGCTGGATACGCTGGGCCACCATGGGGGATGAGCTGTTCGATTGCGCCTCCGGGCGGGTGGCCGGCGTTGATGAGGCCGGCCGCGGGCCGCTGGCGGGTCCGGTGATCGCCGCCGCCGTGATCCTTGATCCGAAACTCCCCATCGCCGGTCTGCGCGACTCAAAGAAACTGACGGAAACGCGCCGCAATGCCTTGTTCGATGAGATTACAGGAAAGGCCCTTGCCTGGGCCGTGGGACGCGCTGATGTCGAGGAAATCGACAGCATCAACATACTTCAGGCAACCCTGCTGGCCATGCGTCGCGCGGTGGATCAGTTGGTACCTGCCGCCGACTCTGCCCTGGTCGATGGTAACCAGTGTCCGCGGCTGGCCTGCCCGGTGCAGGCGGTCATCAAGGGTGACGACAAGGTTGCGGCGATCAGTGCCGCCTCGATTATCGCCAAGGTGTCGCGTGACCGCGAGATGCTCGAACTGGACAATCTGTACCCGGGCTACGGCCTGGCCCGGCACAAGGGCTATCCCAGCCGGATGCATCTGGAGGCACTGCAAACCCTGGGCGTGACGCCGATACATCGGCGCTCCTTTGCACCGGTCAGGAGATTGCTGGAGGGTTGTTAAGTCTTGGGGGTGTCAGCAGGAGTTGTTTCAGGCACAGGCCTGGACCTGAACTGCCTTCGGTTTGTTGTTGCTGGTTGTGACCCGATTGCGTCCTGACATCTTGCTTCGATAAAGTGCGGCATCAGCCTGGTCCAGGAGAGTTTCCGGCCGGACGACGTTATCGGGATAGCTGGCAATACCGATGCTGATGCTGGCCGGTAGCTGGTGGCCACCGATGTTCAGCGGCTTGGCTTCAATCAATTCCCTGATGCGTTCTGCGACCAGTGTGGACATCTCGGTATTGGTATGCGGCATGAGGATTACGAACTCATCACCACCGTAACGCGCAAGGATATCGGCCTCCCTGATCCCGTCCCTCATCAGTGTTGCGGCATGCTTGATCAATGCGCTGCCGGTGGTATGCCCGAACTGGTCATTCACCACCTTGAGCCTGTCCAGATCGATCATGAGTACGCTCAACGGATATGAGTAGCGTGCCGCCCCGGCGACCTCCTTCTCGAAGATTTCATTGAAGGCACGCATGTTCGAGATGCCGGTCAGGTCATCTGTCTGCGACAGCTCGGTGATTCTCTTCTTTGCGTTGAGGATGTCCGATGCCAGAATCGACGTGACATAGGCCACCAGTAACAGCGGTGAAAACCTGGCTATGATGAAGGTGAATGTCTCGGCGGAAAAGATGTCCGTTGAATAGTGCTGGTAACCCATGAAAAGGTAGCAGCAGGCGATCAGGGCGACTTCGAGTATGGTCATGGTCTTGCCCATCGTGATGGCGCAGGCAATAACCGAAATCAGGTACAGGTTCTGCAGCGGACTCTCGATGCCACCGCTCAGCCATATGGAAAGGGTGATAAAGGTAATCATTGCCCAGGTCTCGATCGCCAGTTTCCACTGGGTGTCTTCGAGGCGCGCACCCGCATAGCGAAACAGCAGTACAAAGACGGCATAACCGCACATAACCGCAATCAGGTTTTCGGGCGCGTCGATGGTGTTGGTGGGAATGAAGAAATACACCATGACGATAATGAGCATGAGCCATTGCAACTCCGCCATGCTCCGGGAGAAACTCTTGAGTTCACTGTCCTTGCAGATCACGGAGCAATGCGGCGTCTTGTTCTGGTTTTTTGTCGGCATCGGTTTTATTCAGTTTTATAGGGTTTAATTGCAGCAGCAGGGCGACAGTCTTGTATCGGCCGCTTGCCCCGAGGCTTTAACCCGAATCGGGCCGCAGCGGTGGTCGGGTCACGGTTGGGACCGGTTGTCGGCCGTGCGTCCCGCTGCCGGCCCAGTTCCGCTATGAATATGATTTATAAAATGTAATAAAAACAATAAATTAATTGACATTTCTAGAATCACTAACAATTCCTGCGGGGGCTTGAAACCTGGCCGCTAAAGCACCACACTTTTTTCCCATGCAGCCCACCTTCGTTCATCTTCACGTCCATAGCGAATATTCACTGGCAAACGGCACCGTACGTGTGCCACAGCTGGCGCGGTCAGTGGCGGACATGGGGATGCCGGCGGTGGCCGTGACGGACCAGAGCAACCTGTTTTCCATGGTCAAGTTCTACCGGGCCGCCATGGCAGCCGGTATCAAACCCGTTGTAGGCGTGGACCTGTGGGTGGTGGATGGACCCGGGACCACACAGCCGGCGCGCGCGGTTCTGCTATGTCAGCATCATGAGGGCTACCTGAACCTGACGGAACTGGTTTCACGCACCTACACGGAGGGGCAGCACCGCGGGCACCCGGTGCTCGAGAAGTCCTGGCTGAACGGCCACAGCGACGGGCTGATCGCCCTGTCTGGTGGGCGTGCGGGCGATATTGGCCAGGCCCTGCTGGCGAACAGGCCCGAGCGGGCGCGCCGCTTGCTGGACGGCTGGCGAACCCTTTTCCCTGACAGCTTCTACCTGGAGTTGCAACGCACCGGCCGTCCCGGTGAAGAGGACTACCTGCACCGCGCCGTGGCCCTGGCCGCCGAGGCCGATGTGCCGGTGGTAGCGACCAATGATGTGCATTTCATTGCAGCGACCGATTTCGGGGCCCATGAGGCGCGTGTCTGCATCAACGAGGGGAGGACACTGAATGACCCGCGCCGCTCGCGCGAGTTTACCGATCAGCAATATCTGCGCACGCCCGAGGAGATGCAGGAACTGTTCAGCGACATTCCCGAGGCGATCGCGAATACCATTGAGATCGCGCGGCGTTGCAACCTGGAACTCGAGCTGGGGCGCAATTTTCTGCCGGATTTTCCGGTCCCGCAGGGCATGACCGTTAATGAATATTTCCACCGCCTGGCCAGGGAAGGGCTGGAGCAACGTTTCAGGGAGATCATCACGGCGGAGACGCCTGATCCGGATGCGCTGAAACAGGAGTACCGGGAACGCCTGGAGACCGAAATCAACGTCATCGTCGAAATGGGCTTCCCGGGCTATTTCCTGATTGTGTCCGACTTCATCAAGTGGGCCAAGGACAATGGCATCCCGGTCGGCCCCGGGCGCGGCTCGGGCGCCGGTTCCCTGGTCGCCTATGCCTTGCTGATTACCGACCTGGATCCGATCAAGTACGACTTGCTGTTCGAACGCTTCCTGAATCCCGAACGTGTGTCCATGCCCGACTTCGATGTCGACTTCTGCATGGACGGCCGTGACCGGGTCATTGATTATGTGGCGGAACGCTACGGTCGCGAGCGTGTCTCGCAGATCATCACCTACGGTTCCATGGCGGCCAAGGCCGTGGTGCGTGATGTCGGCCGCGTCCTCGGCCATCCCTACGGTTTTGTCGACCGGATTGCCAAGCTGATTCCCTTCGAGATCGGCATAACCCTCGACAAGGCGCTGGACCAGGAGGCCGCACTGGAAGAGCTCTATGAGGGTGACGATGATGTCAGGGCGGTCATCGACCTGGCGAGGTCGCTGGAGGGCCTGGCGCGTAACGCCGGCAAGCATGCCGGCGGGGTGGTGATCGCGCCCTCGCGGCTGACCGATTTCACCCCGCTGTACTGCGAACAGGGCAGTGACGCGGTGGTCAGCCAGTTCGACAAGGATGATGTGGAGGCCGTGGGGCTGGTCAAGTTCGACTTTCTTGGCCTGCGCACCCTGACGATCATCGACCGTGCGCTGAAGACCATCAATGCCGCAGGTGCGGCCTCCGCTGAGCCGCCCGTGGACATCAGCAGTATCCCGCTGAACGACCAGGCCACCTTCTGCCTGCTCAAGGCCTGCGCCACGACTGCGGTCTTCCAGCTCGAGTCGTCCGGCATGAAGGACCTGATCCGGCGCCTGCAGCCGGACAGTTTCGAGGACATCGTGGCGCTGGTGGCCCTGTTTCGTCCCGGGCCATTGCAGTCCGGCATGGTGGACGACTTCATCAAACGCAAGCACGGTGCAATGGTCAGTTATCCGCACCGTGACCTGGAGCCCATCCTCAAGCCGACCTACGGGATCATCCTCTACCAGGAACAGGTAATGCAGATCGCCCAGGTGCTTGCCGGTTACTCGCTGGGCGGGGCCGACCTGCTGCGCCGCGCCATGGGCAAGAAGAAAGCCGGGGATATGGCCAAACAGCGCGCCATTTTTCTCAACGGCGCACTAGAGCGGGGTGTCGAAGAGAAGGTCGCCAGCCATATCTTCGACCTGATGGAGAAATTCGCCGGTTACGGGTTCAACAAGAGCCATTCCGCCGCCTATGCACTGATCTCCTACCAGACGGCCTGGCTCAAGGCCCACTACCCGGCGGCGTTCATGGCGGCTGTGCTGTCGGCGGACATGGACAATACCGACAAGATCGTCCGGCTGGTCGCCGAGTGCCGCGATATGAAACTGAAGGTTGTGCCCCCGGACGTGAATAACTCCGACTACTATTTCACGACCCAGTCCGACAACACCATCGTTTACGGCCTGGGTGCGATCAAGGGCGTCGGCCAGGCAGCGATCGAGGCCATGCTGGACGAACGCCGTGAGCGGGGTGAGTTTGCCGATCTCGACAACCTGTGCCAGCGGGCCGACCTGCGCAAGATCAACCGCCGCGTACTGGAGGCGCTGATCCGGGCCGGTGCGCTGGACTCCATGGGTGACAGCCGGGCCACGCAAATGGCCAACCTGCCACTGGCGCTGAAACTGGCCGAACAGAACACCCGCAACCAGGACACCGGCCAGGATGACCTGTTCGGTGAGGCCACCGAGGTGGTGTGCGCGCCGCGGGACAAGCAGCTGCTGCCGGAATGGGATGATGAACAGCGACTGCTGGGCGAGAAGGAAACGCTGGGCCTGTATCTGACCGGCCACCCGATCACGCGCTACCAGGCGGAGTTGAGCCGGATCACCAGCGCCAAACTGGCACAGCTGGTAGCCTCCGGCGCCGATGGTCCGGGCCTGCCGATGGGGCGTGGCGACGGGTCCGAACGTTCAGTGATCATCGCCGGCCTGGTAATGTCAATGCGCACCCGCCGGACCCAGCGTGGCAGCAAGATCGCCTTCCTGACACTGGATGACGACAGCGCCCGCCTCGAGGTGCGCGTGTTTTCCGAGGTCTTCGACAGGCATCAGGCACTGCTCGGAAAGGACAAGGTCCTGGTCATCAAGGGCACGCTGGGCGTGGATGACTATTCGGGCGGCAACCAGGTTACCGCGCAGGAGATCTATGATATCAACCAGGCGCGCGAGACCTATGCGCGGCGCCTGGTGGTCGGTGTCGAAGCCGGGCAGGCAGGTAACGGTTTCGTGCATACACTCGCGGATATCCTCAAACCGTTCCGGGAAGGCCAGTGCCGGGTCTGTATCGATTATCTCGGCGGTGGCGCCGAGGCGCGGCTCGCACTGGGGGACGAGTGGACGGTGCATCCTACCGATGAACTGCTGCATCGTCTGCAGGAACTGGCCGGTAACGAGCGCGTGCTGGTCGAATACAGCTGACTTGTTTCAGCACGGCGTAGACGGTACCTTTGTCGGCCGGATGTTAACGGCTGGAAAATGACATGAACCTTAATTTTCTCGAGTTCGAGCAGCCCATTGCCGAGCTGGAAGCTAAGATCGATGAGCTGACCTACATCGGCGATGATGCGGACGTCAATATCAATGACGAGATCGTCAAGCTCAAGGCAAAAAGCAAGGCACTGACAGAGACGATCTTTTCCGGCCTGACGCCCTGGCAGATCTCCCAGCTGGCCCGTCATCCCCAGCGTCCCTACACCATGGACTACATCATCCGGATATTTACCGATTTCCAGGAGCTGCACGGTGACCGCTGCTTCGGCGATGACCACGCCATCATCGGCGGGGTCGCGCGGCTGGAAGGTATCCCGGTGATGGTCATCGGCCAGCAAAAGGGACGCGACACCAAGGAGAAACTGCAGCGTAATTTCGGCATGCCTCGCCCCGAGGGTTACCGCAAGGCGTTGCGACTGATGGACATGGCGGAGCGTTTCAAGCTGCCGATCCTGACATTCATCGACACCCCGGGCGCCTATCCGGGCATCGGCGCGGAGGAACGTGGCCAGAGCGAGGCCATCGCCAGGAGCCTTTATGTGATGTCAGCTTTGAAAATACCGGTAATCTGCACGGTTATCGGTGAAGGGGGCTCGGGTGGTGCACTGGCCATTGGCATCGGTGACCGGACCCTGATGCTCCAGTACAGTACCTATTCGGTGATTTCCCCGGAGGGTTGTGCGTCCATCCTCTGGAAGAGTGCTGAAAAGGCAGAGGAGGCTGCCGAGGCGATGGGGATCACATCAACGCGCCTGCAGGAACTCGGCCTGGTAGACCGCATCATTGAGGAACCGCTGGGTGGTGCACACCGCGATGTGGATGCCATGGCAGAGACAATCAGGAAGGCGCTGGTCGAGGAGCTGGACCAACTGGGAGCGGTCTCCGGCGCTGAGCTGTCTGTAACACGCTACCAGCGCCTGATGGCCTATGGCGAGTTCACCGACCGCTGATCTTTATCCCGCCTGCTGACCGGTTACCACCGGTCGATCCTTAGCCCGATGTCGTTTTCACCCACCCGTCTCCAGCAGCAATTGCTCGACTGCCCCGAACCCGGGTGCTACTGGGTTGCCTACAGTGGTGGCATGGATTCCCATGTGCTGCTGCACGCCCTCGTGACGATCAGGGAGTCGCTGTGCTGCCGGATTGGTGCCGTGCATGTCAATCACGGCCTGCATGAGGAGGCCGGTCAATGGGAAGCGTACTGCCGCAGCGCCTGCAAGACGCTCGGGGTACCATTTGTCTCCCTGCAGGTTGATGCGCGCCCTGCCGAAGGAGAGAGTCCGGAAGCGGCTGCACGCACAGCCCGCTATGCCGCCCTGCAGCAGTGGCTGCCTCGGCAGGGCTGCCTGCTGACGGCGCAACACCAGGATGACCAGGCCGAGACCCTGCTGCTGCAGTTGTTGCGCGGCAGCGGAGTCAAGGGCCTGGCCGCGATGCCCGTACGGGTGGAATTCGGTGCCGGTCATCTGCTGCGCCCCTTGCTGGACTGCGGCCGGCAGGACGTGCTGGCCTATGCCCTGGAGAACGACCTCGACTGGATCGATGATCCAAGCAACCAGGATACCGGCCTGGACCGTAATTTCCTGCGTCACCGGATCGTGCCGGAACTGCGCGAACGCTGGCCGGGTGTGTCCAGTACCCTGGCGCGGAGTGCACGGCACTGCGCGGAGGCGGCCCGGGTGCTGGCACAGTTGGCGGCGCAGGATCTGGCGGCAGTGGCCGGGGACACGACTGAAGCCCTGCGCCTGTCTGGGCTGCAACGGCTTTCCATGGAGCGCCGGCGCAATGCCCTGCGTCACTGGTTCATGCAGCGTTGCGGGTCGACACCATCAAGCGCCGTGGTCGAACGGATTGTCCATGACGTCCTGGAAAGCCGTGCGGATGCCGAGCCCTGCGTGCGCTGGGGCGGTTATGAGCTGCGGCGTTACCGTGACCAGGTCTATCTGCTCGGGCAGTTGTCGGGCAGAGTTCCCGGCGAGCTGCTGGAATGGCAGCTGCCCCGGCCACTGGCACTGCCGGGCTCTGGCGGCACCTTGAGCGTGACCCGGGAAGCAGGGCAAGGGATCCGTGCCGCAGCCGTGGCCGGCAGTGCGCTGCAGGTCGGCTTTCGGCGCGGCGGCGAGCGCTGCCGCCCGGCCGGACGCCGGCACCACCACGCACTCAAGAAGCTGTTTCAGGAGTACGGGATACCGCCCTGGGAAAGGGCGCGTATTCCGCTGATCTATATTGACAATGAACTGGCCGCCGTCACGGGGCTGTGGGTCTGTGATCCCTTCAGCGCCGCACCGGGCGAGCCGGGACTCGCGATTCACTGGCACAGAACGCCCGCGCACCCCTGAAATAATTGAGGTGCCGGCCTTGATCTGGTAACGTCTACTCCCGTCCTGCGGCGCTGAGCCGCAGCCTAACTCCCTGAGTATTAATGACCCGATTTATCTTTATTACCGGCGGTGTTGTGTCCTCACTGGGCAAGGGCATCGCTTCCGCCTCCCTGGGATCGTTGCTGGAATCCCGGGGTCTCAAGGTCACCCTGCTCAAGCTTGACCCCTACATCAACGTCGATCCCGGCACCATGAGTCCGTTCCAGCACGGCGAGGTGTTCGTGACCGATGACGGTGCGGAGACCGATCTCGATCTCGGTCACTACGAACGCTTCGTGCGCACCACCATGGGCAAGAACAATAATTTCACCACCGGCCAGATCTATGAAAACGTGATCCGCAAGGAGCGCCGAGGCGACTACCTGGGTGCCACGGTGCAGGTGATCCCGCATATCACCGATGAAATCAAGCGCTGTATCCAGGTGGGTGCGGGTGATGCCGATGTCGCCATGGTCGAGATCGGTGGCACCGTGGGTGACATCGAGTCACTGCCGTTCCTGGAGGCGATCCGCCAGATGGGCGTGGAGCTCGGTCATGAACGCACGCTGTTCATGCACCTGACGCTGGTCCCGTATATCGCGGCCGCGGGTGAAATCAAGACCAAGCCGACCCAGCACTCGGTCAAGGAGTTGCGTTCGATCGGTATCCAGCCCGACATCCTGCTGTGCCGCGCAGACCGCCCCTTGCCGGACACCGAGCGCCGCAAGGTCGCCCTGTTCACCAACGTGGAGGAACGCGCAGTGATCTCCGCGGTCGACGTGGACAGCATCTACAAGATTCCCCAGCTGCTGCACGAGCAGCAGCTCGATGATATCGTCGTTGAAAAGCTCAAGCTGCAGACCGCTCCCGCGGACCTGTCCGAATGGGAACAGGTCAACCGCGACAGCGCCCAGCGCACCCATGACGTAACCATCGCCATGGTCGGCAAATACGTCGATCTGACCGAGTCCTACAAGTCGCTTTCCGAGGCCCTGATCCACGCGGGCATCCGTACCCACACCAACGTCAATATCCGTTACGTGGACTCCGAGAACATCGAGACGGAGGGTGTCGTCATCCTGGAAGGGTCCGACGCCATCCTGGTGCCCGGCGGGTTTGGAGAGCGCGGCGTGGAAGGCAAGATCGCCGCGGTGCGGTTTGCACGCGAGAACCAGATTCCCTACCTCGGCATCTGCCTCGGCATGCAGGTGGCGGTCATCGAGTTTGCCCGCCATGTGGCCGGGCTGGAAGGGGCGCACTCAACAGAGTTCGTCCGGAACACCGCCCATCCGGTGATCGCGCTGATTACCGAGTGGAGTCGTGAAGACGGCGAGCTGGAAAAACGCAGTGAGGATTCCGATCTGGGCGGCAGCATGCGCCTGGGCGGGCAGAAGTGCCAGCTGGCAGAGCACAGCCTGGTCCGTGCTCTGTACCACCAGGACGTGATCGTCGAACGCCACCGTCACCGTTACGAGTTCAACAACCAGTACCGCAAGGTGCTCGAGGACAAGGGCCTGGTCATGTCCGGCGTGTCAATCGATGGCAATCTGGTCGAGGTCGTCGAGATCAGGGATCATCCCTGGTTCGTCGGTTGCCAGTTTCATCCTGAATTCACCTCGACTCCGCGTGACGGACACCCGCTGTTTACCGGCTATGTCAAGGCGGCACTCGCGTTTCATCGGGGCGAGCATGCGCCGGCACCGGCCGTGGCACAGGCTGACGCCTGAAGCCGCCGGCATCCCGGAACTGTTCAACCCTGCACCTGGAATCTAGCCCAATGGAACTATGTGGATTCAATGCCGGTATTGACCGGCCGCTCTTTCTGATCGCCGGTCCCTGTGTCATCGAGAGTGAGGCGCTAGCCATCGATACCGCCGGCCAGCTGAAGGAGATAACCGCAAAGCTCGGGGTGCCGTTTATCTTCAAGTCCTCCTATGACAAGGCCAACCGCTCGTCGTACATGAGCTTCCGCGGCCCCGGCATGGAGGAGGGCCTGCGGATACTGCAGCAGGTCAGGGAGCAGGTCGGTGTGCCGGTCCTCACCGATGTGCATGAAGACACCCCGCTCGACGAGGTCGCTGCGGTCGTCGACGTGCTGCAGACGCCGGCCTTCCTGTGCCGGCAGACCAATTTCATCCAGGCCGTCGCCAGCCAGGGCAAGCCGGTGAATATCAAGAAGGGCCAGTTCCTGTCGCCCTGGGACATGAAGAATGTGGTCGACAAGGCGCTGGCGACTGGAAACAAGCAGATCATGGTGTGCGAACGGGGTGCCTCGTTCGGATATAACAACCTGGTGTCGGACATGCGCTCACTCGCGGTCATGCGCAACTGCGGTGTGCCGGTGGTCTTCGACGCGACCCACTCGGTCCAGCTGCCGGGTGGGCAGGGCGACCGTTCCGGCGGTCAGCGCGAGTTTGTGCCGGTGTTGGCACGGGCGGCCGTGGCCAGTGGTGTGTCCGGCGTATTCATGGAGACACACCCCGATCCGGACAAGGCCCTCAGTGACGGCCCCAATGCCTGGCCCCTGCAGCGCATGCGCGAATTACTGGAGACCCTGCAGGCCATCGACGCTGCGGTGAAAGCGCGGCCCTTCCCGGAGACCGAATTGATGCAGTAACCGGGCGCTTCCCATGCCGGAGCAGTATTGAAATTAGTTCGAGAATAATGTTGCAAGTTATTGAATACTGGAGATCGTATGTCAGGAATTGCTAAAATAACAGGACGTGAAATACTCGACTCGAGGGGCAACCCGACGGTCGAGGCCGAGGTGACCCTGTCCTCCGGTGCCGTTGGGCGTGCGGCGGTACCGTCCGGTGCCTCGACCGGTAGCCGTGAGGCGGTGGAACTGCGTGACGGCGACAACAGCCGCTATGGCGGCAAGGGTGTCAGCCGGGCCGTCGGCCACATCAAGGGCGAGATCCGTGACCTGCTGCTGGGCAAGGATGCGAGCAACCAGGAGGAGATCGACCGCCTGCTGATCGAGCTGGACGGGACTGATAACAAAAGCCGCCTGGGTGCCAATGCGCTGCTGGCGGTCTCGCTGGCTAATGCGCAGGCGCTGGCCCGCGACAAGGGTATCGGTCTGTACCGCCTGCTGGGCGGCAGTGGCATCCTGCAGATGCCGGTGCCCATGATGAATATCATCAATGGCGGGGCACATGCCGACAACAGCGTCGACCTGCAGGAGTTCATGATTCTCCCGGTCGGTGCGGACAGCCTGCATGAGGCGGTGCGCTACGGTGCGGAGGTGTTTCATGCGCTGAAGCAGGTATTGAGCGGCCGCGGACTGAATACGAGTGTCGGCGACGAAGGCGGTTTTGCCCCGGACCTGTCTTCCAATGAAGAGGCCATCGAGGTCATCCTCGAGGCCATCGACAAGGCCGGCTTCAAGGCGGGCCATGACATCTACCTGGGCCTGGATGTCGCCAGTTCCGAGTTCTACCGCAACGGGCGCTACGTGCTGGCCTCCGAGGGCAGGGAATTCAGCGCGGCCGAATTCACCGACTACCTTGCCGCCTGGGTCGACCAGTATCCCATCATCTCCATCGAGGACGGCATGGATGAGTCTGATTGGGATGGCTGGAAGATACTCTCCAACAAGCTGGCTGACCGCGTGCAGCTGGTTGGCGATGACCTGTTTGTGACCAATACCAGCATTTTCAGGGAAGGCATCGACAAAAAGATTGCCAACTCGATCCTGATCAAACCGAACCAGATCGGCACGCTGAGCGAAACCCTGGCGGCGATCAGGATGGCGGATGAGGCCGGCTACAGTGCCGTTGTCTCGCACCGTTCCGGCGAGACCGAAGATGTCACCATTGCCGACCTGGCAGTTGCCACAACGGCGACCCAGATCAAGACGGGCTCGTTATCACGTTCCGACCGGGTGGCCAAATACAATCAGCTAATGCGTATTGAAACTGAACTGGGCGCTGCGGCAGTCTATGCCGGGGCTGCTGCCTTCAGGCACCTGACTGCCGATTGATGCCGTCATGGCCAGACACCACCGACTGAGCGCTGACAGCCACAATCCGTGCCATGAAGAACCTGATCATAATGCTGCTGCTATTGCTGTTGTATCTGCAGTACCGCCTGTGGGTGGGTGAGGGCGGCCTGCGGGATGTCTGGGATCTGCACCAGGAAGTCGAGAACCAGCGCCAGGAGAATGCCGGCCTGCGCGAGCGCAACGAGGCGCTGAATGCCGAGGTGCTCGACCTCAAGCAGGGCCTCGAGGCCATAGAGGAACACGCCCGGGAGGACCTGGGCATGGTCAAGGACGGCGAGACCTTCTACCAGGTCGTTGAATGAGCGTAGCCAAACATCGACTGGGCACCGGCAGTGCCCGATAACCGATCCGGTCACCCGGCCAGTCCGCGCTACTGGGCCGTCGTAGCGGCTGCGGGTTGCGGCAGCCGCATGGGCGCCGACATCCCCAAGCAGTACCTGCCGCTTGCCGGGCGCAGTGTTATTGAACACACCCTGGATACCCTGTTCTCCTGTACCCGCCTGGCCGGCGTGGTGCTGGTGGTGGCGGCGGATGACAGCCGCTGGTCGGCAATCCAGCCGCGCTATGCTGACAGAAACCTGCAGTACGTGAGCGGCGGCGCTGAACGCGGCCGCTCGGTGCTCAATGCACTGTGTCACCTGGCCACTTACGCCCATCCCGAAGACTGGGTGCTGGTGCAGGATGCTGCACGGCCCTGTGTGCGTCTCGGGGATATCGAGGCGCTGATCGCGGCCCTGCAGGATGACAGCGACGGCGGCTTGCTGGGTGTGCCGGTCTCCGACACCATGAAGCGCGTGGACCCGGATGGCAGGATTTCCGCAACCGTCGACCGGGAAACGCTGTGGCATGCGCAAACACCACAGATGTTCCGTCTCGGGCAACTGCAGAAGGCCCTGGAGCAGGCGCTGGACCAGGATGCCACGGTCACCGACGAGGCTTCGGCCATGGAGCTGGCAGGTTACCGGCCGCGCATGGTCCAGGGACACGCCGACAATATCAAGATAACCGTGCCGGCCAACCTGGCGCTGGCCGAGTTCTACCTGCAGGAGCGTAAGCGCGAATGAGGATCGGACAGGGTATCGATGCACACGCATTCCGGCCGGCTGGCAGGCTGGTGCTGGGCGGTGTGGTGATCCCCCATGAACAGGGCCTTGAGGCGCATTCGGACGGTGATGTTGTCCTGCACGCCTTGTGTGATGCCCTGCTGGGTGGCGCCGGGCTCGGTGATATCGGGCGGCATTTTCCACCGGACGATCCGGCCTACGCGGGGATCGACAGCCGGCTCCTGCTGCGCAAGGTGGTTGAGCTGGTCGGCCGGGAGGGCCTGCAGATCAGCAATGCCGACATCACGGTGGTGGCGCAGGCGCCGCGACTCGCCCCCTATATCGACGCGATGCGCGCGCACATTGGCAGCGATCTGCAGCTGGCGTGTTCCCGGGTCAGTATCAAGGCAACTACCACCGAGCACATGGGCTTTACCGGGCGCGGCGAGGGCATTGCCGCCTTCGCGGTCGTGCTGCTGGACGAGTGAGTCCACCCGAAACAGCGTCTTCGAACCCCACCCTGGAGACAGCCATCCTCGCCCTGGCCACCGCCTGGGGCGGTCCTCCGGCCGCGGGTCGCTGGCGCGTCAGCCCGGAGGATTTCCAGGTCATGGAGATCCCGCTGCTGGAACCCGCCGGCGCGGGTGAGCACATCTGGCTGTGGATTCGCAAGCGCGAGGAAAATACCGACCAGGTCGCCCGGCAGCTGGCGCGTTGTGCCGGTGTGCGCGCCCGCGATGTCAGCTATGCCGGTCTCAAGGACCGCAATGCCGTGACCGGGCAATGGTTCTCGGTGCACCTGCCCGGCAGGCACGAACCGGACTGGGGAGCGATTGAAACGAACCGGGTCACGGTGCTGCGGCATGCGCGTCATAACCGCAAGCTGCGCCGCGGTGCCCTCAGGGGCAATGCCTTTCGCATCGTGGTGCGGGATGTCAGTGGTGACAGTGACGCGCTGCAGCAGCGGCTGGAAACCGTTGCCAGCCGCGGGCTGCCGAACTATTTCGGTGAACAGCGTTTCGGCCGCGCCGGCAGCAACCTGCGCATGGCCGAGCACCTGTTCGAGCATCGCGGCCCGCGCCTGTCGCGGCATCAGCGCGGGCTGGTGCTTTCCGCGGCCCGCGCCTTCCTGTTCAACCAGGTGCTCGCGCACCGGGTCCGTGATGGCAGCTGGAACCGGGTGATCCCCGGTGATGCCCTGCAACTGGACGGCAGTCACAGCTTCTTTATTGCCGCAGCGGCCGATGCGGAGCTGCAGGCGCGTGCCGATGCACTGGACCTGCACCCGACGGGTCCCCTGTGGGGCCGGGGCGACAGCCCGGTAGGCGCTGCCTGCAGGCAACTGGAGGAACAGGTCCTTGCATGCTGCGGTTCATGGCAACAGGGTCTGACCGCGGCGGGTCTCCGGCAGGAGCGCCGCGCCCTGCGTCTCGTGGTCAAGGACCTGCAGTGGTCGTGGCCGACGCCGGACAGCCTGGTACTGGAATTCAGCCTGCCTGCAGGCTGCTATGCAACCAGCGTATTGCGCGAGCTGGTCGCACGCGCGGCCGATCGGCACTGAGGTTGCTGGTCAGCGCTGGCTGCGCAGCAGGACATGCACTGCGCCGGTGCCGCCATGTTCCGGTCGTGTGGAACTGAATGCCAGTACGTCCGGATGCTGTCGCAGCCAGTTGTTCAGGCTGTTCTTAAGCACCGGGGCCTGTTCCCGGGAACCATAGCCCTTGCCGTGGATGATCCGCACACAGCGGATGCGCCGGTCACGCGAGCTTGAGATGAAACGAATGATCTCCTGTTGGGCAACCGCAAGCGTCATGCCGTGCATGTCGAGCTCGGCCCCGACCGGGAGCTGGCCGCGGCGCAGGCGCTGCAGCAGGCGCAGCTGCAGCCCGGGGCGCGCAAAGTAGAGCGTATCGGCGGCACTGACCGGGTTGTCCCGGGGCAAATCGGAAAACCCCGAATCAGTGAAGTGCTCGCTGTCGTCACGGGCAGCGCGTGGCCGTGGCGCGGGTTGGTGTCTGTGCGGGGGTGCCTTGTCACTGCCCAGCTTTCTGACCGGACCGATACTGCGGCGGAACAGGTCGATGTCTTCCTTGGAAGGCTTCTTGGTGCTGGACATGTCGGGTGTCACTTCAGTCTTTCAGCTGTCGTACGTGGTGTGCCGCACACCGTAGCAGATCCTTGCCGGCATGCAAGCTGCAATGGCCACTGTTTTGTGTTCCACTCCGGCTTTATATTACGATGCAGTCACTCCCTGGGAGGCAAATCTTCAGCAATGCGTATCCTGATCAGCAACGATGACGGCTACCAGTCGGCCGGTATCCGGATCCTGGCCGATACCCTGAGCGAGGTCGCGGAGGTCACCGTGGTGGCCCCGGACCGTGACCGGAGTGGTGCCAGTAATTCGTTGACGCTGGACAGCCCGATACGTGCACGTCAGGCGGACAACGGTTTCACGTATGTGGACGGCACGCCCACCGATTGTGTGCACCTGGCGATTACCGGACTGCTGGACGAGGAGCCGGACATGGTGGTGGCGGGCATCAATGCGGGCGCCAACCTGGGCGATGACGTGCTCTATTCGGGCACGGTCGCCGCGGCGATGGAAGGCCGTTTTCTCGGCCTGCCGGCCATCGCCGTCTCGCTGGTGTCGGAACGCTACGCGCACTTCGAAACCGCGGCCCGCGTTACCCTGGACCTGGTGCGGCGGCTGCTGTCCAACTCCCTGCCAGCTGATACAATTCTCAACGTGAATGTACCGGACCTGCCGCTGGAAAAACTGGCCGGAATGCAGGCAACCCGGCTGGGACACCGGCACAAGTCCGAGGCGGTGGTGCAGATGCAAGATCCCAGGGGCCGTCCCGTCTACTGGGTCGGGCCCGCCGGTTCCGAACAGGATGCCGGTCCTGGCACCGACTTTTTTGCGGTGCGCACCGGTTATGTCTCGGTGACACCGCTGGATGTTGATCTGACCCGCTACAAGGCCCTGGAAGGGTTGGGCAGCTGGCTTGAAGACGGATAGGTGCTGGCCGGACGCCCGGTTGGTATCCCAGCGTACCGGATAGTTTACGATAGTCTGAACACCATTCTTGGCGGGGAGCGCTCTGAATTGAATTCGATAACACGAGGCATCGGGATGACATCCCAGCGCACCCGTGACCGGCTGGTCACGCGCCTGCGCGATGAAGGTATCGAGAACCAGGATGTCCTGGATGCGATCAGAAACACCCCCCGGCACCTGTTT